>OGRV01000035.1_pt1 | contig 90193 bp, 69 predicted proteins | sample 1573731 | NCBI WGS metagenome assembly OGRV01 (sample SAMN03295828, study PRJEB24534) | human gut metagenome | isolation source: fecal sample 3 from infant 4 | host: Homo sapiens | place: USA: Pittsburgh, PA | collected 2014-07
GTATTTTAATTATATATTTAATATAATTTTAAAATGATTGAATACATAACCAATTTATGTTATGTTACATTGCAAAAAATATAAAAGTATACAAAGTATAATTTTTAGGAGGAAAAAAATTATGTTTAAAAGATCAAGCAAAATGACAGCTTTATTAGTAGCTGCTGCAGCTGTTGTTTCAATAGTTCCAGCATCTGCATCAGAAAGATTAGGAACTAAAGATGGTACTATCGATAATGCACGTGCTTATGAAGGTGGATATGTTTACGATGGTTACAGAACTGATGATGATGATGCAGCTCTTTACTACAACAATGGAAGTAAAGATGTAAATACAGATGAAGATGAAGATTATGATACTTATTCATTAAATAGATATGGAGAAAAATATGCTACAGTTTTAGATGGAACTGATGAATATTTATTAGATTTATCTAATGGTAAAATAAATGATGATGAAACTCTTAGCGATATGAGAGATGATGCTAAGAATAAAACTAAGAGTAAAATAAACAAAGAAGATAGATATGAAAAATTTAAAAATGACAGTGATTCAGATTTTGATAAAGATGGAAATAGCTTTAAAAGAATATTAGAAAATAAATATGGAGAAGTTTGGTATCAATATTCAGCAAAAGGTGACTCAGATGTTAATGATAGAACAACTGGTTCAGCTGTTGGATACTACCAAGGATTCAGTAATGATTCAGGAAAATATATAGATGTTACTCAAGATTGTAATATTTATGCATATGATACTGATAAAGATAAAACAGTAAAAATTGAAGAATATGGTAAAACATATAGCGCAAATAACTTAATGGCAAAATTAGAAAGCGTAACACCTATTTCTCAAGATAAAGATAATTTATATGTAGTTGCTAAGGTTGTAGTTAGTGGAGATAATCAAAAAGTAAAAGAAACTACACAATACTACTTACAAAAGATTTCTAAATCTCAAGGAGATAAGAAAGATGGAGCTTACTTACCAAAGGATACAACTTCTTATTTATTAAATGTTACAATGGATGAATATAGCGATAACAGAGTATACGATGATGGTGATTCTAGTGATGCAGCAGATGTAATCATGAGCTATGTTGATGATTTAAATGGTAAAGAAACAAAATTTGATGATGGTATTTGTAAAAATATCGAAGTAATTGATGGAAATATTTATGCAACATTAGTTAAAGACAGCAAAATCAAAATGTTTAAGATTAAATTAAAGAAAGATAAATTAGATGTTACAGAAGCTGTAGATAAAAAAGGTGACAGCAAAGTTAAAGACGTTGATGTTTACACAGCTAAAAAGGATTCAGATTGGGATCATGATGTAGTTGATGCTGCAACTTCTAAAGATGGTGAAAGATATTCTATAGATGCAGATGGTAACACTTGGATTTTAGATAAAGGTAAGATTTTAAAATCTGAAGGAACTGAATTCAAAGAAATGTATACTTGTGATAGATCAATTGATAAATTAGATGTATATGATGAAAACAACTTAATTGCTTGGAGTTCAGATGGTGATGTTTACACTACAGTAGCTGAAGGTAAGAAACAAACAGACGAAGATGCTGGAGTTGACACAGATAAGAAAGATGATACTACACCAGTAGTTAAAGCTGGATGGGACAAGAATGCTGATGGAACTTGGACATTCTACAAAGATGGAGCTAAAGTTACAGGTTGGTTAAACGATAAGGGTACTTGGTACTACTTAGATGCAGCTGGAACAATGAAAACTGGTTGGGTACAAGCTGGATCATGGTACTACTTAAATGCATCAGGAGCAATGCAAACAGGTTGGGTTAATGATAACGGAACTTGGTACTACTGCAATGCATCAGGAGCAATGCAAACTGGTTGGTTATTAGATGGATCAACTTGGTACTACTTAAATGCTAACGGATCAATGGCTGCAAACACAACTGTTGATGGTTATGTTTTAGGTGCTAACGGAGCTATGCTTTAATAATTAAAAATTAATAGAGGATATGTAAATATTCTTTTAAAGGATACCCCTAGAAATTTTCTAGGGGTATTTAATTTATTTAAATGTAAAAACATACCCTAAAATTATAAAGACAGTTGTATTATATAGTGAATTAATAAAAAGAGATTATTAATAAAATGTACATATAACTATAATGGAGGGAGAAGATATGAGAAAATCTTTTAATAAAGCAGCAACATTACTTTTAGCATTAGCAATTATGAATGTTATTTTTCCAGTTAATGCTGCTGAAAAAAAACAATATGAAACAAATATTGAAGTTGAAAATAATAAGTTACAAGTAGATGATGAGGGAAATGCTGTACTTGAACTAGTATGTGATGGTAATTCAGGATTTGTAAAGAATAATGGAAAAACTGAATTTTATGATGTTTCGGGAAGACAAGCTAAATCATCGTGGATAAATATTAGTGGAAAGTGGTACTATTTTGATTTGAACGGAATAATGGTAACAGGATGGCAACGTATATCAAATAAATGGTACTATTTTTTAGAAGATGGATCTAAAGTTACAGGATGGATTATGGATGAAAATCATTGGTATTACTTAGGCGAAGACGGTATGATGAAAAGTTCTCAATGGGCAAATATTGATGGTAGTTGGTATTATTTTAATGAAAAAGGAATCATGGAAAAGGATACTATTATTGATGGTTTTAAGATAAATAGTAATGGAATTTCAGAATTAAAATTATAGAAATTTTGTAATAATTATATATTTTTATAAAAAAAGGCCCAAAAATGGTAAGATAAACTGTATTATATATCGAACAGGAAATGTTAGATAAAAGTTAAAACTTTAAAATAAGTTAAACTTTACTATATAAAATGAAATCTTAGGAGGGAAAGAATTATGTTAAGAAAGTCAACTAAAATTGCAGCTTTATTAGTAGCTGCAGCTTCTATAACATCAATTATGCCAGCTAGTGCAGCTGAAAGATTAGGAACAAAGGATGGTACTATAACAAGAGGATTTGCTTATGCAGATGGTAAGTACTTATATGATGGATATAGAACTGATGATGATGATGCCGCTATTTATTTTAATGACGGTAAAAAAGACAAGCAAATAGATGATTATGATGATTATGATATGGAAGATGAATCACCAATATTCTACGGAACAAAATATGTTACTGTAGAAGACAGTGGAGATTATTATTTACTTGATTTATCAACAGGTAAAATAGATGATGATGAATCAGTACAAGATAAGTATGATAATGCTAAATCAAAGCTTTATACAAACTTAAAGAAAGCTGATAGATATTCTGTAAGTAAAGATCAAAGAGATAAAGATAAAGCAGTTGTAAGCTTTAAGCCAGTATTAGAAGGTAAAAGAGGAGACGTTTGGTATCAATATACTGCATTAGGTGATACTACTACTGGAGCAGCAATTTCAGTAGATAGAAGTTCAACTTTAACAGGTATTTCAGTAGATACAGTTACAACAGATGCTGCTGCAAAACTTGAAGAAGGTGTTATTCGTAGTGGTTTTACAAATGATAGCGGTAAATATATTGATATAACTCATGATGCTAATATATATGCTCTTGTAAAGAGTTCAACAACTTCAGATAAGTTAAAAACTGTAAAATTAAGTGAATATGATAAAGATAATGGTGGAGTTACTGCTAAATTCTTAGGAACAGAAGCTATCACTCAAGATAATGATTATATTTATGCAATTACAACAGTAGAATTAACTTATGGAAATGGATATGCTCCAAATGATGCTATTGTAGCAAATGGTAATAAATCAGTACAAAAATTCTTACAAAAAATAGCTAAGGCTCAAGGAGATAAAGAAGATGGTGGTTACTTACCAAAGAGCACTACTTCATATCAATTAGATGCAAAAGCTCTTTATGATGATGGAGATGTAGAAGAAGCATCTAAAGTAATCTTAAATGATAGCAGTTTAGATCATAAAATTGTTAACTATGAAGTTAAAAACTCAACTTTATATGCAACAGGTGTTAAGAGTGGAAATGTTAAAGTTTGGGCTATAAAACTTAAAAAAGGTAAGATAGATACTAAACAAGGTACAAAAGATGTTGATACTTATGTAGCTATCAAAGATGATGATTTTGATCAAGATGTAGTTGGTAGTGATTTAGCTGATTCAGAAAAAGCATACTCAATTGATAAAGATGGAAATACTTGGGTATTAGATAAAGGTAAAGTATACAAATCAACTGGAAGTGATTTCAAAGAAATGTATACTTGTGATAGAGCTTTAGATAGATTAGATGTATATGATGAAAATAACTTAATGATCTGGGAAGCAGATGGAGATGTATACACTAATGTAGCTGAAGGTAAGAAGCAAACAGATGAAGATGCTGGTGTTACTGATGAAGATAAGAACCCAACAACTCCAACAGTAGGATGGAATCAAAATGCTAATGGAACTTGGTCATTCTACGATGCAACTGGTGCTCAAATGAAAGCTAGCTGGGTTAACCTTGGTGGAACTTGGTACTACTTAAAGGCTGACGGTGTTATGGCTACAGGTTGGTTATTAGAAGGTGGTAACTGGTACTTCTTAAATCCAGTATCTAATGGATACTTAGGAGCAATGAAGACTGGATGGATCCAAGATAATGGAACTTGGTACTACTTAAATGCATCAGGAGCAATGAAGACTGGTTGGTTCCAAGATACTAACGGAACTTGGTACTTCTTAAAATCAAATGGTGCTATGGCTGCCAATGAATATATTGATGGATATTATTTAGGATCTAACGGAGCTTGGGTTAGATAATATTTGAATTAAAAAAGATGAAGCATTTTGCTTCATCTTTTTTTGTACAAGTATATATTAAGTTTTATAAAAAGTTAGTAATATTGAGCCTTTAAATGTTTTTTGTAAAAATAAGAATGTAAATAAAAAATAAATTAAAAAAATAAATTTTAAAAAAGGTCCCCAAAATAAAATGTAAAAATGTATTATATATTGCGATAACAAAATAGGTTATTGCTAAAGAATTAAATTTGAATAATATTATTAGATTAAAATATAGAATTCAGTATAATATAGGCAAAAATATTGTCATAACATTCAATATTATGAAACATATTACTTTACATGAAATAAAATTGATGTTACAATTTATCTGAATTTATATTACTTAGGAGGAAATAAAATGTTTAATAGAACAAGTAAAATGACAGCTTTATTAGTAGCTGCTGCTGCTGTTACTTCAATAGTACCTGCAACTGCTGCTGAAAGATTAGGAACTAAAGAAGGAACTATCACAAATGCAATCGCATTTGATGGTGCTTACGTTTATGATGGATACAGAACTGAAGATGATGATGCTGGTTTATACTTCAACAATGGAAAAGATAAAATGGTTGATGAAGATGAAGATTACAGCTACGATAACTTATCTAAATACGGAACTAAGTATGCTACTATCGAAGATGGAGATACTTTCTTAGTTGATTTATCAAATGGTAAAATCTTAGATGACGAATCAGTAGAAGATAAATTAGACAACGCTAGAACTAAGTTAAAAACTAACTTAAAGAAGACTGATAGATATGGTAAAGAAGTAACTGTTGACTTTGATAAAGAAGATCAAGTAAGTGCAGGAAGCTTTGCAGATGTTTGGTACAAGTATACAGCTACTACAGGTGCTGGTGCTGAATACGAAGGAAACATAAATCCAGTTGGATTCACTAATGAATCAGGAAAATATGTTGATGCTTCACAATTAGCTAACATATATGTATACAATGGAGAAGGAAAGACAGTTAAACTTTCTGAATACAACAAGGATAAAGATGGAGTTGAAGCTTCACTTGTTAGCCTTGATGCTATAGCTCAAGATTCAGATTACATATACGCAGTAGCAACTGTAGAAGTTACAGGTGTTCCAGCTGAATTAAAAACTCAAACTTTCTTACAAAAGATCTCTAAGACTCAAGGAGAAAAGAAAGATGGAGCTTACCTTCCAAAAAGTGTTACTTCATACCAATTAGATGCTACTATATATGATGACAGTGATGTTCAAGATGCTGCTAAATTAATAGCAGGATTCGTAGATGGAACAGATACTACAGTTAAAGCTGTAAGAGTAAAAAATGGTAACTTAATGGTTACAGTTGTTAAAGATAACAATGTTAAAGTATATACTTTAAAATTAAAGAAAACTAAACTTGATACAGTAGACAAATCACACAAGAATGTTGATACATATGTTGTAATTTCAGATGATGATGATGATCAAGATATCGTAGAAAACTATTCTTATGCAATCGATGCTGAAGGAAACACTTGGGCATTAGATAAAGGTAAGATCTACAAATTCACAGGAACTGAATTCAAAGAAATGTACACTTGTGACAGATCTTTAGATAAATTAGATGTATACAATGACACTAACTTAATCGTTTGGGAAGAAAACGGTGATGTTTACACTACTGTTAACGAAGGTAAAGAAGTAACAGATGAAGAAGCTGGAAAAGAAGACGATAAGACTGAAGAAGTAGTTAAATCAGGATGGGATAAGAATGCTGATGGAACTTGGTCTTACTACAACAACGGAGCTAAGGCTACTGGTTGGGTACAAGCTGGTGCTTGGTACTACTTAAACGCTAACGGAATCATGCAAACTGGTTGGGTTAACGACAACGGAACTTGGTACTACTGCAATGCTTCAGGAGCTATGCAAACTGGTTGGTTATTAGATGGATCAACTTGGTACTACTTACAAGCTAACGGAGCTATGAAGACTGGTTGGTTAAATGATAACGGAACTTGGTACTACTTAAATGCTAACGGATCAATGGCTGCTAACACAACTGTTGATGGTTACAAATTAGGAGCTAACGGAGCTTGGATTAGATAATTAAAGCTAATAAGTTAGAATTACTCTAATATATATAAATACCTTATATGGTGGACTAGCTATAGTCCACTTATAAGGTATTTTTTTATAAAAAATCAAAATGATTCGACATATAAATGTATAACTCGGCAGGTGACAGTCACCTATTAAGTACCTAAAACTGAATATAACTTTGTATTATATAATGAGTAATGAAATAAGAGTTCAATTTACTTAAATAGTTATATATGGTAATATTATAACTATAATGAAATAGGGGGAAGAAATATGAATAAAAATATTAAACGTACAGTGGCTATGGCTCTTACATTGAGTGCTTTAGCAACAATTGAACCAGCAAGTTCAATAAATATATTAGGTGCACAAGAAGCTAATGCAGCTACAAGTGACAAAATTTACTTTGATTCTTTAAGAGTTTCAGGTGCAGGAAATATTAAACTTAGTGACAGTAAAACTAAGTACAGTATATATGTTCCTAAAAGTCAAGAAAGTGCAACTATTACTATAAAAAAGGATAGAAGCAGTGATGTGATAACATCTGATAGTGGTGATGTTGATGATTCAGGAAGTACTTGCAAAATTAGTGTTGATTTAGATGAAAAGGGAAGTACTGCAAATGAATTTGAAGTAACAGTTAAAAATGAAGATGGTAGTAAATCTAGAACATATACATTAAAGATTTACAGAAAGAATGTTTCAAGTGATGATGATGAAGATAATGACGATATATATTTAGATTCAATCAATTTAAGTGCTGGAAGCATTGATTTTTCAAGAAAAAAAGCAGAATTTGACGTTGTTGTTGATAAAGATGTTGACTCAATAAAAATTCAAGCAAAGCCAGAAGATGAAGATTACAAAGTAGAAATCGGTGGCGAAGAAGTTGATGAAGACTGTAAGTGGAGAACAGAAGTAGATTTAAAAACAGGTAAAAATGTAGTTGAAATCTATATTGAAGATGAAGATGATGATGATAATCCTCAAAGAACATATACATTAAACATTTATAGAGGAACTAAGCCAAGCTCTAACACAGCTACAGGTGAAATTGATACTAAACAAGATGAAATTTATGTAAAGAAATTAGTTTTAAATGATGGAGATGTTCCTGTAACTTTTGATAAGAGAATAACTTCATATGATATAACTGTAAATAAAGATCTTGAAGATATTATCGTAAAAGCTGAGCCAGAAGATAATGATGATTTAGTTAAAATAAACGGAAGCAAAGCTGATAGCAGTTACAGAAAGAGAGTTGCTTTAAATTCAACTGGAACTACTACTATAGAAATTAAAGTTTATAATGATTATGATGATGACGAAGATGATTATGAAGAAAGAATATATAATCTTAATATAAAGAAGGCAGGAACTACTACTGATTCAAGCCAAAATAATAATAACAATAGTTCAAATAACAATAATTCAAATAGTAACAATAATACAAATGTAACTCCATCAGCAAAAGTAAATCAATGGGTTAAAAATGAATATGGTTTATGGCAATATAATGATGCGTTAGGAAAACCACTTTTAAATCAATGGTTTAAAGATGGAGCTAACTGGTATTATTTAAATGAATATGGAATAATGCAAACAGGCTGGATAAGTCAAGGAAGCAGCTGGTATTATTTAAATGATGCTGGAATAATGCAAACAGGATGGGTAAATGATAGAGGTACTTGGTACTATCTAAATGATAACGGAACTATGAAAACAGGATGGCACAAAGATTCTAATGGTAAATGGTATTACTTAAATGAATATGGTGTTATGCTAAGCAATGTTTATGTTGACAGCTATAGATTAGGTGCTGACGGAGCTATGATTAAATAATAATTTTAGAGGATATTCATAAGGAGTATCCTCTTTTTTGTTTTATAAAATATAAGTAAGTATGTTTTTTACATTATATTTATAAAGCTAAAATCTGCATGCATTAAAAACAGGCTATGATAATAAGAAATTATCATAGCCTGAAAGAATGTATATTATTTATTTTCAGCTTTTTTATTTATAAAGTTAACTGCGGCACCTACTCCGAGTATAATCCAGAATATAGGAGCTACACATATTACTGAGTCATTGAATATACCTGTAAATAAGTAACCTATAACACTTAAGGCAAGAATTGATCCAAGAATTTGTTTTTCGTCATATTTATTTTTTAATGCGTATAGCTTAAAGCTATCAATAATATAAACCATTATTAATATAACAAAAGCAATCAAGGCAACAACACCATTATTAAGTCCAATTTGAAGGAATAAGTTATGGGCCTTACTTATAATCATATTAGTAGTTCCATAAGCATAAAATTTACCTAATAAATCATGCTGAGGGAAATCAAATGAGAAAGTATCAGGACCAGAACCTAAGATAAGCGTATCTTTTAGTAATGGAATTGATCTTGACCATATGTATCCTCTTGAAGATGCTAGTTTTTCTTTTCCATTAAATCCTATAGTCTTAGGGAAATCTAAATCTATTTCTTCTAATGTTTTAGGATCTACTAAATGCATACTATTATCATCTCTTGTTATAAACATGAATTCATTGCTACCATTTAATATAAGCATAAGACCGTCATTTTTTGTCTTTGATTTTATCTTACCAGATCTAAATGAAATATTAGAGAAATTAGCATCTGTTGTAGTATAATCATATGCTTTAATTTTAGAATTAAATTCTGATTTATAATCTACAACTTCATTTTTAGAATTTCTAAATACATAATCATTGTTTTCAAAAGATATTGTTAAGGTATCTGTAGGTAATGTTAGCACAATATTATTATCTATATGTTCTATATTTTTTACAGGAATATGATCTCTGTAATCAAAATCTGTATTGCTTTTAAATAAACTTAATCCATCAGAAACTAAACTTGGTATTCTTCTGAATATTTTTCCGCTTGTTGCAAAATTTAGTCCAACAGCAAATACAGCTAAACATGCAAGTGTAATAAGTAAAGCTTTTTTCTTCTTTAATAATAACTTACCAAAGAATATACATGCAAAAACAATTATTGCACCAAAACCTATTATACCAGCACGAGATGTACTTCCGAATAGAAGCCATAAACCAACTAAACTACCTCCCATTGAAAGAAGTTTTAAGAAAATATCATCTTCTATAACACATGCACCGAATAAAATAGGTAAAACAAGGGCTGTAAAGCTTCCTACATAATTGTAGTGGTATAGAGTACCGTAAATAGTACCTGATTCGTATGCTAGGGATAGTTTACTAGGATCAATATTATAAGAACTAGGAATAGCAATTAATCCACCTAAACTTGTTTTTATTAAATCAGATCCAAAAAATTGGAATAAACCTAAGAATCCATTGATATAAACTAAAATAAGAATAGGTATAAGTATAAACTTAAACTCCTCAGTCTTTTTAAAAGTATAAATAGAGTAAATGAATAAAAGAATATAACATGCTATTGTGATAAAACCTTCAGATCTGTCATAGATTCCCCAAAAAGCAACGTGCTTATATTTTGAGAATAATGTTGATAAGAAAGTGAAACCAAGAAAAATTAAAGAACAAATTATCATTATATTTATTAATTTATCTTTTTTCTCATAGAATTTTTTGAAACATGTTATGGCAATAATCAAAATTATTGCAGATAGAAAGATTAAACAGATTTCTTTATTTTGAGTAAATAAATCTGAATTTGCACTAGAACCATATAATTTCAATGTATCTTCATCAGGTTCAGATATTCTCATACGCACAATTAAAGGTACGATTGTCAGAACAAGTGCAATAGGAAAGAAAAATGTTATTGATTTTTCCTTACAGAATTTCTTTAAGTTTTCCATTTGAACACATCCTATAAATAAATTTTTTACTAAATAACTTTCATCGTAAATATGTAATATTATAGCATTGTGAAGGAGATTTTACAAAATATATATTGTTTATTTTAAGAAATCCTTTATTGGGGTATAATTAAAATAAAAATCAATTTTAGGAGTTTTTATATGAATGCAGATCAATTTAGAATAGAATTAGATAATATAAAAAATCAGATGGTAAATAAATTTAATCCTAAAGAAATAGTTCTGTTTGGATCTTTAGCTAAAGGTACTTTTAGAAGCAATAGTGATATTGATTTGTGTATAATTAAAGATACAGATAATAAGAGAGATCTAATAACTAAAATTTATACAGAAATAGATTGAAATGTACCGTATGATATTGTAGTGTACACTATTAGCGAATGGGAAAAATTTAAAAATGATAAAGATACCTTTGTATATTTAATAATTAAGAATGAAGTAAAAATATATGGTTGATAGATTAAGATATAGAGACTGGATAGATAAATCAGAGCGTGATATTAAATCGGCAAAAATACTAAAAGAACATGACTGTGGAAATGATGTTGTAGCTTTTCATTGACAACAGGCAATTGAAAAAATACTTAAGGCGTATTTAATAATAAAGGGTGATGGAGTAGTTAGTGGTCATAGTTTGTTATATTTGTGCAAATTGGCACAGGGACACGATGTTACTTTTAAGAAGTATATAAAGGATTGCGGATTTGCGAACCAATATTACATAGAAACAAGATATTCAGCTGATTCTCTTCTTATAGTAAGTGATTATGAAGCAGATGAGTGTGTTAAGATTGCAGAAGAGATTTATAATTATGTAATGAGTATTATATCTAATAAACAATAAAGAGGACTTTTAAAGTCCTCTTTATTGTTTATTGATTAATTTTGAAATTGACTAGCTTTTAATAGATTCGTCTTGGCTGATTTCTTTATTGGTAATAATAAGTTTTTCGTTATTTTTAAAGCCTTTAAAAGCAGTTTTAAAAATAATTTCTATGTCTAATAAAATACTCCAGCTTTCTATATAATGTATATCAAATTCAATTCTTTTCTTTATTGAAGTGTCACCTCTAAATCCATTTATTTGAGCAAGTCCAGTTATTCCAGGTTTAACTTGGTGTTTAACCATGTATAGTGGAACTTCATCTTTAAATTCATCAACAAAGTGAGGAAGTTCAGGTCTTGGGCCTACTAGACTCATATCGCCTTTTAACACATTGAAAAATTGAGGTAATTCATCAATAGAAAACTTACGTATAAATGAACCAAATTTTGTTTTTCTAGGATCATTGTTGGTGCTCCAGCCTGTTGTTTCTTTAGAATTTACTTTCATGGATCTAAATTTATACATTGTAAATATGTTTTTATTTAATCCTACACGCTCTTGTCTGAATATTATTGGTCCTTTTGAGGTACACTTTATTATGATAGCTGTAATAATCATAATAGGACTTGTTAATAAAATTAAACATAAAGATCCTAAGATATCTAAAGTTCTTTTCATAAAAGCATTACCAAGGTTATCTAAAGGAATTCTTCTTATATTTATTAAAGGAACATTTCCTATCTGGTCAATATAAGGTTGGCTAGGTATGTATTTGTAGCAAAATGGAATTATAGATATTTTTGTTCCGCTTTTTTCACAGTCAGAAACTATCTTTTCTATATATTCTGCATCTTTTAAGTCTAGGGCACAGACTACCTCATCAAACTTATACTCGAATAATATATCTAGTAATTGGCTGTAATCGCCTAACTTTTCTCCATAAAATCCAAAATCATTGGATACATATCCAACATAATTGTAACCATAGGTTTTATTATTTTGTATGACATCTAAATATTCAGATGCAGTTTTTCCTGCTCCTACAATTAAAACATGTTTTAAGTTCAATCCCTTTTTTCTTAAATTTGAAAGAATTTTTCTTAATAATGCTCTTTTAATTATAATCAAAGTTGTATTTACAAAATAAAAGATTACAATTACAAGTCTTGAAATATGTACAAATTTAAAAACAAATAAAGATGATAATGCTATTGTAATTAAGATTAAATTTGATTTTATAACTTTACTACATTCCTTTGAAAAAAAACTTGTTCTAATGGGATCATATAGATTAAAGAAAATATAAAGTACAATATAAACAGGTACCATAAACAATGTGAATCTCAAATATGTATGAAGAGTAATATAAAATTCATCATGATAAAATAGTTTAAATCGGATAAAATATGAGAGTATCATTGAAAGAAATAATATGAAAATATCACTGAAAGCATTTATTTTATTTAATAGATTTTGGTTTTCTTTTATCATAAAAATAGCCTTCCTTAAATCATTATTTTTGAAATAAGTACCAATATAAATAGAAGAAAGTGTATTTATATTTAGGTAGCTAAAAGTATAATAGCATTTAGAAAATATATTTTCAAGGAGTAACGATTTTGAATTTATGTTTATTGAGTAAATATTATGAAAAAAATTATTTATAAATTATAATATATATAGGCATTAAGTGTGTTTTTGACACTAATCATAGAATAATGTATGATTTAAATGAAACATAGAATATACTAGATTTATTTATATTAAATTGTTGAGTTAACTGGAGGTATTAAAGTGAAAGTAACAGCAGTAATAATGGCAGGTGGAAAAGGAGAAAGATTTTGGCCTAAAAGTAGAAAATCTCTTCCTAAACAATTTTTAAGTCTTACAGATGATGGAAAAACAATGATTCAGCTAACTATAGAAAGATTAAAAAAAATTGTCGATATTGATGATGTATATATAGTTACTAACAAGGATTATAGAGATTTGGTTATAGAACAGATAAATGGTATACCAGAAGAAAACATATTATTAGAACCTATGGCTAAAAATACAGCGCCTTGTATTGGATTAGCAGCTATGCATATTAAAAAGAAATACAAAGATGCTGTGATGGTAGTATTGCCATCAGATCATCTTATTAAATACAATGAAATATATATTGATACATTAAAAGAAGCTGTAGAAGTTGCAGAAGAAGATAAAAATCTTATTACAATAGGTATAACCCCTTCTTATCCTGAAACAGGTTATGGCTATATTAACTTTGGAAGAGATGAAAATGATATTGAAAGAAATAATTTATATAGAGTAAAACGTTTTGTTGAAAAGCCTAATTTAGATACTGCTAAGGAATATTTAGCTTCTGGAAGGTATCTTTGGAATAGTGGTATGTTTGTTTGGAAATCATCCACAATATTAGAGAATTTTCAAAAATTAATGCCTGATATGTATGAAGGTCTAAATAAGATATATGAGACTATTGGAAGTGATGAAGAGGAAAGTATTTTGCAAAGAGAATTTGCAAAATTTAAAGGTGAATCTATAGATTATGGAATAATGGAGAGAGCAGGAAATATATATACAATTCCAGGTAGCTTTGGATGGGATGATGTTGGAAGTTGGCTTTCATTAGAGAGAATAAATAGAACTAATGATGATGGTAATGTGATTAAAGGTAATGTTATTACTATTAATTCTAAAAATTCAATTATTCAAGCACAAGATAAACTTATTGCTACTATAGGAATTGATGATTTGGTAATTGTTGATACTGATGATGCACTATTAATAAGTAATAAAAGCAATACGCAAGAAGTAAAAAAGGTTATAGAAAATTTGAAAATTTGCAATAGATATGAGTATTTATAATATTATTAAGAGAAATATGTGATATACAATGTATGTTTCTTTTAAGATAGGAGGAAAGTTTGAAAAATTTAAAAGAATTATATAATTATAGAGAAATGTTATTTAATTTAGTAAAGAAAGATTTAAGAACTAGATATAAAGGGTCAGTATTAGGATTTTTTTGGACATTTTTAAATCCATTGTTGCAATTGTTAGTTTATACTTTGGTGTTTTCTGTAATTTTAAAATCGGATATACCGAATTATTATATACATTTATTTGTAGCTTTAGTACCTTGGTTATTTTTTTCAACATCCCTTACTGCAAGTTCAACTGCAATAATAGGAAATAAGGATTTGATAAAAAAAATATATTTTCCGCGAATAATAATGCCAATGGCAGTAGTTAATGGTGCATTTATGAATATGCTTTTTACTATGATCGTAGTTTTTTGCGTATTAATTTTTAGTGGAATAGGTATAAGTAAATATATTATATTATTACCAATAATAATGATATTAGAATATTTACTAGTATTAGGTTTTGCATTTGTTGTATCCGCATTAAATGTATATTTTAGAGATTTAGAACATATTTTAGGGATTCTTACAATGGCGTGGATGTATGCTACACCTGTTTTATATAGTATTGATATAGTTCCAGAAAAATTAAAGGGAATATTTGAGTTGAATCCAATGACTCCAATAGTAGTTGCATTCAGAGATATATTGTATTTTCAAAAAATGCCAGACTTATCTCATATGAGCCTCATTTTGTTTTGGAGCATTGCATTTATAATTTTAGGCTATCTTATATTTCAAAAACTTCAAAGAGGATTTGCGGAGGAATTGTAGTTTATGGAAACAGTAATTAAAGTGAAAAATATATGGAAAGATTTTAAAATATATTATGATAAAGGATCAACGTTAAAAGAAAAAATATTATTTAAAAATAGAAATAGACATGAAGTACATACTGTACTTAGAGGTGTGAATTTTGAAATAAAGAGAGGTGAAGTTGTAGGATTAATAGGAGAAAATGGCTCTGGAAAGAGTACTCTATTAAAGCTTATGACTAGAATAATATATCCTAATAAAGGGACAATAGAAATAAAAGGTAAAGTATCAAGTTTATTAGAATTAGGGGCAGGTTTTCATCCAGATATGACAGGTAGAGAGAATATATATACAAATGCATCAATATTTGGACTAAAAAAATCTGAAATAGATGAGAGATTGGAAAGAATAATAGAATTTTCAGAGCTTGGTGAATTTATTGATAATCCAGTAAGAACATATTCATCAGGTATGTATATGAGACTTGCTTTTTCAGTTGCTATAAATGTTGATGCAGATATTTTATTAGTTGATGAAATATTAGCAGTTGGAGATGCATCATTTCAAGCTAAATGTTTCAATAAAATGCAAGAAATAAAAGCAGAAGGTAAAACGATAGTAATTGTATCACATGACACAGGTTCTATAGAACGACTATGTGATAGAGCAATTTGGATAGATCAAGGTATAAAGAAGAAAGATGGATTGCCTCATGATGTTATAGCATTATATCTCGATAAAATAATGAATAAAGATATTCATGAAAATACAGATGAAAATGAAAATGTAGAAAAAAATTCTAATGATAAACATGAGAAAATAGTAAACAAAAATGAAAATAGAACAGGCAATAGGTATTTAGAAATTGAAAATATAAAGATGGCTGATTACTCAACAGGCAAAGAACAATATAATTTTAAATGTGAAGATAAAGTGAAGATTGAAGTACAGTATATTAGAAACAATAAGAAAATATATGATAGTGTGGTTGGAATTGGTATTTTTAGACAGGATGGATTAAATTGTTATGGAACTAATAGTTTTATTGATAATTCTGAGAAAATTAAAATTAAAGATGAAGGAGTTATCGAAATATTGTTAGATCCGATACAATTATTAGAAGGTGTATATACATTAGATATAGCACTTCATGATGAATATGGCAAGCCATATGACTATATACGTAAAGTTAAAAGTTTTAGCATATATAGTAGTATAAAGGACTGTGGGGTTGTTAGAATTAAACATAAAATATTTGCAAAGTAATAAGAAGAAAAATAATTTAATATTAGGAGAATTTTGTATGGATAAGGATATATTTGAAATAGATTTAGATGATATTAATGTTGAAGACATAATGAAGCAAATTAGAGAAAAAATAAGGAAACAAGGAATAGTAGATGAAGAAATAAATTTAAATAATACTATAGAAGAACATGAAATGCTAAATGATTATTTAAGCATGGTAAACAATACGTGTAGTGTAATTCTAGATAAAGAAATCAAATCTCATAGAAGATTTATAGGTAAAATAATTATTTTATTTAAAAGAATAGTTAGAAAAAGTATACATTGGTATATATATCCTATAGTTGAACAACAGAATGAATTTAATTCATATACAACAAGAACATTGAATTCTTTAGTTAAAAATTTAGACATTATTAATAACAAAGTAACAGAATTAGAAAAAGAAAGAGAAGAAAGAGAAGAAAGAGAAAAGAAGTTAAGAGAAGAAAAAATGAATTTTAACTATCTTAAATTTGAAGATAAGTTTAGAGGTAGTCAAGAAGAAATTGAAAATAAACTAAAAGGATATTTAGAATACTTTAAAGGAAAATCAAATGTTTTAGACATTGGATGTGGTCGTGGTGAATTTTTAGAATTATTAAAAGAAAACAATATAAATGCTAAAGGAATTGATATTGAAAGTGATATGATTTCAATTTGCAATAAAAAAGACCTTAATGTAGAAAAGATAGATGCATTAGAATATTTAAAAAAGTTAGATGATGAATCTTTAGATGGAATAATTATGAATCAAGTTATAGAACACATGGAACCTAAATATTTATGCAATCTTATAGAGGTTGCTAATAAAAAACTAAAAACAGGTTCTTTTTTAGTTGCTGAGACAATAAATCCTCAAAGTTTAATAGTTTTTACAGAAGCTTATTTTATGGATTTATCACATAAAAGAATGATTCATCCATATACTATACAATTTTTACTAGAAAGTAATGGATTTAAAGAAGCATCTATAAAATATATGAATAAGGTTGAAGATTTATCAATACCACAATCAGATATGTTTCCAGATGAATTTAATAAAGCTATAAATAAATTGAATGATGTTGTTTATGGATATAGAGATTACGCAGTTATAGGAAGGAAATAATTATGGATAAGATAGCATTTGTAATTCCATGGTATGGTAAAAATATAACTGGTGGAGCAGAGCATGAATGTAAGGGGATTGTTGAACATCTAAATAAAGCTGGAGTTAATGTTGAAATTTTAACTACTTGTGTAAAAGATTTTAATAGTGATTGGAATGTTAATTATTACAGTGAAGGAACTGAAATTATAAATGGAGTACCTGTACGAAGGTTTAGGGTTAGAAAAAGAAACGTTAGTGATTTTGATAAGGTAAATTATAAATTTATGAACAATATATCAGTATCTTTAGAAGAAGAGGATACCTATTTTAGAGAAATGGTAAATAGTATTGATTTGGAAAATTATATTGAAAAGAATTTAGATAAATATAAAGCATTTATATTTATTCCTTATATGTTTGGTACTACATTTAATGGAAGTAAAAGGTGTAAATCTAAATGTATAATAATACCTTGCCTTCATGACGAGAGTTATGCATATATGACAAGATTAAAGGAAATGTTCAAAAATGCTGATAAATTAATATTTCATGCTAAACCAGAATTCGACCTTGCAAGTAAATTGTATGACTTAAAAAATGTAAAAATTGGTGTGTTAGGAGAGGGAATAGACACAGAATTTGAATTTGATTCATTAAGGTTTAAAAATAAATATAAGATAAATAGACCTTTTATTTTATATGCAGGAAGAAAAGATGCAGGGAAAAAAGTAGATGTTTTAATAAATTACTTTGAACGTTTTTCACAAGAAAATAGTGACGTAGATTTAGTTTTAATTGGTGGAGGAAATATTGAAATTCCTAAGAGAATAAAGGATAGAGTTCATGATTTAGGATTTGTTGATTATCAGGATAAGTATGATGCATATAGTGCAGCGTTATGTCTTTGTCAGCCATCAGTAAATGAAAGCTTTTCAATAGTAATTATGGAAAGTTGGATAACAGGAAGACCAGTTATGGTAAGTGATAAATGTGAAGTTACTAAAAGTTTTGCGATTGAGTCAAAAGGAGGACTGTATTTTAATACTTACAATGAATTTAAGGAGTGTTTATTATTGTATTTTAACAATGATAAACTATCAAATAAAATGGGGATTAATGGGCAGCAGTTTGTTAAAAATAATTTTTCATGGAGTGTGATTGTTGATAAATATAAGAAATTTATATTTGAAGATTAGGGGAGGTTTACTTGAGTAAAAAGGTTATAAATCAAATTACAGCAACAATGTCTGTTGGAGATGCAATTAGTAATGAAGTATTAGCTATAAAAAAAATATTAGATGATATGGGAATAGAAAATAAAATATATGCTGAAAATATTCATCCTAAATTAAAGAAATATGTTAATAATTACAAGGAATATAGAGGTGATAGAGATCATATATTAATAAATCATTTTGGTATTGGAAGTGCTGTAAATGATTATGTAATTAAGTTGAAAAATACAATAAAAATAGTAAGATATCATAATATTACACCATCTAGTTTTTTTGAAGGATATAATTTAGTAACAAGCAGATTATGTAATTTAGGAAGAGAACAATTAAAAAATTCAAAAAATATATATACATATTCATTAGCTGTTTCAGAGTACAATAAAGAAGAATTGATTAATCTTGGATATAATAATATAAAGGTAATTCCAATAATTATGGAGTTAGATGATTATAAGAAAAAACCTGACGATAAAATAATAAAAAAAGCCAAGAAAGATATTAAAAATATAGTTTTTGTAGGAAGAGTTTCGCCGAATAAAAAACAAGAAGATATAATAAAATCATTTTATTATTATAATAAATATTTTAATAATAATTCACGTTTGTTTATAGTAGGAAATTATGAAGGAATGGAAAGATATTATAAACAATTAAATGATTTAGTTTGTACATTAGATTTAGAAAAGTGCGTAGAATTCACTGGTCATATTAGGTTTGAAGAGATATTAGGTTACTATAGTATTGCGGATTTATTTTTATGTATGAGTGAGCATGAAGGGTTTTGTGTTCCACTTGTCGAAAGTATGTATTTTAAAGTGCCAATCATAGCATATGATTCAAGTGCTATATCATTTACATTAGATGGTAGCTCTATACTTGTTAAAGAAAAAGATTATAAGTATATAGCAGGTATGATGGATTACATTTTAGAAAATGATAAATTAAGAGAGCAGATAGTGAGTAAACAGCTTAATAGATTAGAACAATTAAAACCAGAAAGAATAGAAATTGAAATGAAAGAATATTTAAAAAATATTTTAGGTGAAATGTAATGAAAGAAAAAATAGCTTTTGTTGTACAAAGATATGGATTGGAAGTTAATGGTGGTGCGGAACTTCATTGTAGACAGCTTGCAGAAAAGTTATCTTCATATTATGATGTTGAAGTTCTTACTACATGTGCTCTTGATTATGTTAATTGGAAAAACTACTATAGTCAAGGTGTTGAAGTTATAAATAATGTTACAGTGAGAAGATTTCAAGTCGATAAAGAAAGGAATATCAATAAATTCAATAAATTATCAGAAAGAGTATTGAATAATCCTAATGGTAGTTATGATGAAAACATTGAATGGATGAATTCACAAGGGCCTATATGTAATGGATTATTAGAGTATCTTGATGCAAATGAGCAAGTATATAAGAAGATTATATTTATGACATATCTTTATTTTACAACTTTTTGGGGGTTACAAAAACATGCAGATAAAAGCATATTGATACCAACTGCTCATGATGAACCACCAATATATTTAAATATATTTAAAGAATTTTTTAATAAGCCAAAGTATATTGCATTTAATACAGTAGATGAACAAAAATTTGTACATAAATTATTTGAAAATGAGAATATACCATCGAATATATTTGGAGTAGGAGTAGATATTCCTGAAAATCTTCCGGAGATTAATATACATAAAAAGTTTGATTTTGAAGGTGAGTATATATTATATATTGGTCGAATAGATGAATCTAAAGGTTGTGGTGAATTATTTGAATATTTCACTCGATACATTAAAGAAAGTAATAGAGATCTAAAACTTGTGCTTATGGGAAAACCAGTTATGAGCATACCTAAACATAAAAATATAATTTCACTTGGCTTTGTATCAGATGAAGAAAAATTCAATGGAATTAAGCAAGCTAATTTAGTAGTAGTTCCATCAAAATTTGAAAGTTTATCTATGGTAGTACTTGAAAGTTTAAAATTAGGAAAGCCTGTCATAGTAAATGGACAGTGTTCGGTATTAAGAACTCATTGTATTAGAAGTAATGCAGGATTGTATTATGAAAATTATTATGAGTTTAAGGAGATATTGGAATTTATAAAGTCTAATGATCATGTATTTGACTCTATGAGTTTCAAGGCAAAGAAATATATAGAAATAAATTATAATTGGAATAAAATAATTAATAAATTTAAGAAGTTACTATAGATAATTTCTTTAATTATTTATTAGATGTATAATAGTTGTAGAAAAAATTAAATTTAATAATGTTAAGTACAATTAAATTTAAGAGATTAAAAAATGCACAAGAGTTTATGAAAGGCGGATTTTATGAAAAACAAAGTAAGTTTGAGTAGAAATCTTATATATTATATTATAGCGTTTGTATTACCATTGATTTTGGCATGCATTTTTTTAAAGGCATGGGATTTTCCTTGGAGTACTCCTGAAATAATTTATGGAAGAAATGCTGGTGGTGATGGAATTGGATATGCTGCATTTTGTAAAAATTTAATAGAGAATAATAGTATATGGCAAAATAGTCAATTAGGGGCTCCATTTCAGTATGAGATGTATGATTTTCCAACTATAGCTAATTTGATAGTAGCTATACCTATATTTATAATAGGGAAAATAGTAGGAAATGCTGTGAATGCAATGTATATATACATACTTATATCATTTTCTATAACATCAATATTAAGTTATTATTGCATTAGACAATTTAATGTAGTTAGATATATATCATTATTAGGAGCAATTGCGTACTCTTTTATTCCATATAAATTTTTTAGGCAATGGGGACATTATACATTAGGAAATTCATTGATAATGATACCAATTTCAGTATGTATATTATATTGGATATATTCAGATAAAAATTTTTTATGCATAAATAAAGATTTTTTTAAATATAAGAGAAACTTAATTGGAATAATATTTATTATTATTTTAGGAATAGGAGAATTGTATTATACTTATTTTTTCTGCTTTTTTGTTGTTGTTGTATTATTTATAAAAATAATAAATGAAAAAAATAGATTTGAAACATTGAAGAAATGTATTTTAACAATTCTGTCTACTGTGTTTATTTTATTTATTAATTTGTTACCAAGTATTATAAACAAATCATCAACGGAGCCACCAATTAGAGGCAGTGGAGAGGCAGAATTATATTCTTTCAAAATATTACATCTATTATTTCCTAGTAATACAGGAATAAATTTTATTGATAGAGAATTTAATAGATATATATCATCAACAGCAAGTAATAATGAAAATGCAACATCATTTATTGGAATATTTGCATGTATAGGGTTCATTATGTTGATATTAGTTTTATTTTTTTATAGGTATCAAGAGGAAAAAAAAATAAGATTCTTATCATATCTAAATTTGGCTGCGATTTTTCTTGGAAGTATGGGGGGATTTGCTTATTTAGTATCAACATTTATATATTCACAAATAAGAGCTTATAATAGGATAAGTGTCTTTATCGCATTTTTTAGTATAGCTTCACTTTGTATTTTAATAGATAATTTAAAGAAAATTATAACTAAAAAATCATATAACTTCATTATAATATTTTTGATTACTTTATTAACATTTTTTTCAACTTTATTTAATGGATTTACACCTGAGATATTTACTAGTGAGAATATTTATAAAAAGTATGATGAAAATAAATATATGTATGATTTCATAGAAGAAATAGAGAATGAAGTAAGTGATAATGCTATGATTTATCAGATGCCATATCATAAATACCCAGAAGCAGGTCCTGTTAATCAAATGTCTGATTATTCATTAATGTCTCCATATGTATATTCAAAAAATAAGTTAAAATGGAGCTATGGAACATATAGAGGAACTCTTGAAGATAGGTGGCAAGAAGCTATAAGTAACTTACCATTAGAAGAGAAAATAATTAGATTAGCTAATAAAGGTTTTGAAGGAATTTACATAGAAGGAACAGCATATAAGGATGAGGAACTACAAAGTTTGATAAATAGTTTAGAAAATATTTTAGGAAGTAATCCAATAATAGATAAAACAGGTCAAGTATACTTCTTTAGTATGGAAAAGTATAATAATAAATTTAATATGTTGAGTGATAATGAAAAAAAGGATAGTCTTAGAATAATTTTCACAAGAGGTAGCGGTATGTATGGTTTAGAGAACAATGAAAGTGAAAAATGGATGTGGAGCGATAAAGAGAGTAGTTTATATGTTATTAATGATACAAATGAAACAATAAAAGAATCAATAAAATTTATGGTTAATACTGCATACAATCAATTTTCTAATTTGTGTATAGAAATTAATAAAGACATATTTAATATCAAAATGAATAATGAAGGTAAAGAATTTAATGAAGAATTAGAATTTAAGCCAGGAGTAAATGTAATAAACTTTGTAACGGATGCTCCTAAGGTTAATGCACCTAATGATGAAAGAAATTTATATTTTAGGATAGTAAATCCTAATTTTAATAATATTTAATATTTGGAGGGTAAAAATGGTTTCAGTGGTTATACCGTCATATAATAGTGAAAAATTTATTAATGATACTATAAATTCAGTTTTGAATCAAACGTATAATAATTTCTTAATAACAGTAGTAGATGATAAATCAACAGATAAAACTGTTGAAATAGTCAATAGTTTTAAAGATAAAAGAGTGAAGATTGTTCAAAATGAATCTAATATAGGGATAATAAATAATTTTAATAAATGTTTAGATATAGGAAAAAAAGCAGAATATACTGTAATAATGTGTAATGATGATCTTCTGGAAAAAGATTATCTAGAAAAGAAAATTGAAGAATTTAAAAAAGATGATGAAGTAGTTTTAGTAAGCAATGCAACTAGAATTATTAATGAGGAAGGAAAAAAATTATTAATTAGGAGAAATATAAAAAACGAAAAGATTGATGGTAATAAAGCTCTTGAATATTCTTTGAAAAAAGGTAACATTTTTGGTGAACCAACTTGCATTATGTTGAAATCTAAATATATTGATAAAGTGGGATATTTTAATGAAAAATTAAAACATACATTAGACTGGGAATATTATATTAGATTTTCTATGCAAGGTAAAGTTGTGTTTAAAAAGGAAATTTTAAGTTCATTTAGAATTTCAAATAATTCACATTCAAGTAAGATAATTAAGATGAAAGATATGATAAAAAGTGAGCACAATATAGTTTCAAAAGAAATTGTTGAGTTATTAAATAAGAAGGAAAGTTTAATGCAACAAGTAAAGAGAAATGCAATTTTTGAAACACGATATTTTGCTAAGATAATTTTATTTATTATACAAAATAAATTTAATTAGCCATAAAATTGGAGGTGAAATAATATATGGGAAAATGTATGTACTTAGTTATACCTTGCTATAATGAAGAAGAAGTTTTATACGAAACAAGTAACAGATTACTAGCTAAACTTAATGAAATGATTGAGGAGGGGTTAGTAAATACTACAAGTAGAATAATGTTTGTCAATGATGGTTCAAAAGATAATACATGGAATATAATTGAACAACTAAATAAAAAAAGTAAATACTTTATAGGTGTTAAATTAACTAGGAACAAGGGGCATCAAAATGCTTTATTGGCAGGATTAATGGAAGCTAAGAATAGGTGTGATTTTGCAATATCATTAGATGCAGATTTACAAGATGATATTGAAGTGTTAAGTGATTTCGTGAAAGAATATGAAAAGGGAAATGATATAGTATATGGAGTTAGATCTTCAAGAGACAAAGATACCTTTTTTAAAAAAAATACAGCAGTTCTTTTTTATAGGATGATGACTAAATTAGGTGTAGAAATAGTGTATAATCATGCAGATTATAGATTAATGAGCAAAAGAGCATTAGAAGATTTATCAAATTTTAAGGAAGTAAATTTATTTTTAAGAGGTATTGTACCTTTAATTGGATATAATAATTCTATTGTAATGTATGAAAGAAATGAAAGATTTGCCGGAGAATCTAAATATCCATTGAAGAGAATGTTATCTTTCGCTATAAATGGAATAACTTCATTTAGTGTAAAGCCAATAAGAATAATTACTTTTTTAGGAATGACAATGTTTGCTATAAGTTCAGTATTAACAATTTATTTTGCACTAGGAAAAATAATTTATGGAAATACAAATTCCGGTTGGGCATCTTTAATATGTTCTATATGGTTACTTGGAGGAATACAGTTATTATCTATTGGAATAGTTGGGGAATATGTAGGAAAGATTTATCTTGAAAGTAAGCATAGGCCACTGTATTTCATTGAAAAATTTTTAGGGTAGTTTATGTTGAATATAAAAAATATAATAATATATTTAAGTGGAAAGTATGGACAATTTATTAAATTTACAATTGTAGGATGTAGTAATGTTTTAGTTTCATTAATAACATATTATATATGTATATATTTTGGGGCATATTATCAATTTGCTAATATAGCAGGTTTTATTACAGGAACATTCAATTCATATTTATTAAATAAAAATTGGGTATTTGGAATTAAAAAAAATACAATTGAACAATTTTTGAAATTTTATTGTACATATTTTTCTTCATGGTTAATAGGTGCAATTATGCTATTTTTTTTAGTTGAAGTATTAAAATTGCCAGAAATTATAGTACCTATAATAAATATTTTTATAACAACCCCTTTAAATTATATTATGAGTAGATTTTGGACTTTCGCAAAAAGATAGTTATGGAGAAGATATATATGAATGTAGAAACTATAATCAAGTTAGTTGAGTCATGGAAAAATATTGATGGAAACGTAAATAAGACATCAGATATAATAAAATGGGTAAATGAACTGAATAGTGGAGTTAAAGTAACTATAAATAAGAATTCATTAGAAGATAGTTCATTTTGGTTTTATGATAAAGATATAGGGATAATTAGAAATAAGAATAATAGTTTTTTTTCTATTGCTGGTTACCGAAAAAAGATAAATAATGAGATTATAAATCAACAACCAATAATAATTCAAAATGAAATAGGTTATTTAGGGGTGATTTGTAAAGAGATAGATGGAGTTATTAATTTTTTGATGCAGGCAAAGATAGAGCCAGGAAATATTAATAAAATACAAATATCACCTACAATACAAGCAACGAAAAGCAATTTCACACAAAAACATGGTGGAAATAAGCCTAAATATTTAGAATATTTTATAAATAGTGATAATTATGAGACTATAGCAGATCAATTACAATCAGAGCAGTCATCAAGATTTTATAAAAAGAGAAATAGAAATATTATTATAAAGGTTGATGAAGAAATAGAAATTTCACAGAATTATAGATGGATGACTTTAGGACAAATAAAGGAATTAATGAAAATTAATAATTTGATAAATATGGATACTAGAACTGTATTATCATGTATACCGTTTTCTATTTGTAAATTTACACAAGATGAATTGATAAAAATAGAAAAGAATTTTAATGAAAAAGATTTATTTAAATCTATTTTTTTAGGTGATAAGAATTCAGATATAGTATCAATATATCAATATATTAATAACTATAAGATGTTTGATGAATCAAAAGAAGAAATTTGTTCTTTGGAAAAATTACAAAATTGGAATTTTGTAAATAATGAAATTCGATGTAATGAAAAATATGATTTTAAAGTTATATTCTGTGATATTTCAATTGAAGGAAGAGAAGTTAAGAATTGGACACAACCATTATTAGAAGCTAATGGAATTGCAACTTTGGGTTTAATTATGTGTAATGATAATGGAGTAAAGAAATTTTTAATTAGTTGTAAAGATGAAATAGGGTGTTTTGATAAAATAGAATTAGGTCCTACAGTTCAAATAGAATATACACAACATAGTATTAAATATGATTATATAACAAAATTATTCTTTGATATGTATAATAAAAAAAAATATACTCGATATGATGTTATTTTATCCGAAGAAGGTGGACGTTTCTATCATGAGCAGAATCACAATATTATAATTGAGATAGATAAGAGTAAAGTTAATACAATACCTAATGGATATTTTTGGGTTGATTATAAGACTTTAAATATTATGACACAAATAAATAATTGTTTAAATATTCAATTAAGAAATTTATTATGTTTATTGGAGATAAGATAGATGAATAAAATTAACATTGGGATTATTGGGACATCTGAAATTGCATTTAGGAGATTTTTACCATCTTTGAAGAAGTGCGAAAAATTTAGATATATTGGTGTAGCTTCTAGACACATTAAAAATACTGATAAGTTTATTAAAGAATATGGTGGAAAAGGATTTGGAAGTTATGAAGAAATTATTAATGATAAAGAAATAGAAGCGTTATACATTCCATTGCCACCAGCATTACATTATAAGTGGGCAAAAGAAGCATTGAAAAAAGGAAAACATGTATTACTTGAGAAGCCATCTACAACTATTTTTAAAGATACTCAAGATTTAGTTTCTTTAGCAGATTCATTGAATTTAGCTCTTGATGAAAACTATATGTTTAAATATCATAAACAGTTAGATTTTATAAAAGAGTTAATTAAAAAAGATTCAATTGGAGAATTAAGACTAGTACGTATTCAATTTGGTTTCCCTATGAGAGAAAAAAATGATTTTAGATATACTAAGGAATTAGGGGGAGGTGCTTTATTAGATTGTGGTGGATATACAATTAATTTAGCATGTAATTTATTGGGGAGTAATCTTGAGGTTAAGACATCAAAATTAAACTATAAAAGAGGTTTTGAAGTGGACATATATGGAAGTGCTGTATTAGAAAATAAGAGTGGATTAGTAGCACAAATTTCATTTGGTATGGATAATAATTATAAATGTGAATTAGAGATTTGGGGAAATAAAGGATATATAGTAGCACCTAGAATTTTTACAGCGCCACCAAATTTTAAAGCTCAAGTTATATGTAAAACGAATAATGAAGAGAAAATTTTTGAATTAGATGATGATCAATTTTTGAATTCAATAGAAAATTATTATAAATGTATTAGAAATGATAAGATTAGAAAATCTTCGTATGAAGAGTTAATCAATCAGAGTAAATTAGTAGAAAAAATACGATTAGGTTTTTAAGGGAGTAATATAATGAAAATTATAAGTTTAGAAATTGAAGAAGTTAAACTTTTAGAGCCAGTAGTTTATTCAGACTATAGAGGATATTATATGGAATCATATTCTCAAAGAACACTTAATAAATTAGGCATTGATAAGGTTTTTGTACAAGATAATCATTTATTATCTTTAAAAAAGGGAACTATAAGGGGAATACATTTCCAAAATAAACCTAAGTCACAATCAAAGTTACTTAGATGTACCAAGGGAAAGATATTAGACATTGTTGTTGATTTACGAAGAAATTCTCCAACGTATAAAAAATGGTTATCAGTAGAACTATCAGCTGAAAATAAAAAGCAGATATTTATTCCTAGAGGTTTTGGGCATGCTTGCCTTTCGTTAGTAGATGATACGGAAGTACAGTATAAAGTTGACGAATTTTATGAGCCAGAATTTGATAGAACGATAGTTTGGAATGATCCAGATTTAAAAATTGAATGGGGATTAGATGAACAACCAATACTTTCAGAAAAAGATAAAAATGCACCGTATTTAAAAAATAGTGATGTGAATTTTTAATTGTTTAAGGTTGTTATGAAAAAATAGTTTGACATTTAGTAGGATTGATTCTTTTCTGGAAATTTATGTAAGCTTGATTAATTTATTGTATGCAAATAAGTTAGCAGTAAATAGGAGTTTTGTAGATTAATCAAAGATGTTGATTAATTAAAGTAAAAGCAAAATAGTAACTACTTGATTTTTGAATATGAATGCTAATATGAAGTATGTCTTCGATTCTATAGTAAGCTATATAATACCTTTCACCATTTATAATAATTATAGTGAGTATAAGAATAATTCAAGGGGGTATATTTTAGGATGCTTTGTGTATTCCAATTTCTTGGTAGAGCTGACAGAGTCAGGAATAAATTGGCGTATTAATATTTTTAATTAGCCTGTCTATTCAAATCAAACTTATATAGTTGGTTAGAGTGACAGCAAGGACATTTTACTTTAGTCTTATTTATTGTTTTTAACTAATTTTTAGGAAATAATTAGTTATAGGCAAACGTATTATATTTTTGATATTGTGAAGATAAAAAATATAACTTAACAGAATGAAATTTTTTAAGGAGTATAATTATGAAGAAAGTCATTATTACAGGAGCAAGTGGATTTATTGGAAAATCGTTGATTATGGAATTGTTAAAGAATGAAGTACAAATTTATGCAATAGTTCGAGATAAAAACAATATTAAAGAACTAAAGGATAATAATAATATAAATATTATAGAAGCAGATTTTACTGAATATAATAATTTACATAATTTAATAGATGATGATATTGATGTTTTCTATCACTTTGCATGGGATGGTACCTATGGAAGTAAATTAAATGATGTTGAATTACAATTAGAAAATGTAAAAAAATCATATATTGCATTAGAAGAAGCAATAAAAATGCAGTGTAAAAAATTTATTATGGCTGGAACAATTAATGAACTAGAAATACGTGGATATTTAGAAAAAGAATTTTTTGAACCTAGAATGGCTTGTATATATGGAATATCTAAATTAGCATTTGAACTTATAGGAAAAACAGTAGCATTTCATAATAATATAGAATTTTGTACAGCTATAATTGGAAGTGTATTTGGTCCAGGAGATAAATCTAAAATGATTCAAAATATTTTAATTGAAAAATTTTTAAATGGGGAAAGTCCTAGATTAGTAGAGGGAAACTATTTGTATGATTGGATTTATATAGATGATGCAGTAAGTCAATTAATAGCAGTTGGAGAGAAAGGAATTAATTTTAAGAATTACTATATTGGTCATAATCAACTTAAAACTTTTAAAGAAATTATTTTGGAAGTAAGAGATATTATTAATCCAAAATTACCAATAAAATTTGGAGATATAAAAGATACTAGCATTATTGATTATAGTAAAATTAATATAAACTCAGTTTATGAAGATACAGGAGTTTTACCATCTTGTGATTTTAGAGAGAGTATTTTAAAAACAGCTGAGTGGGTAAAAAATTTAAATATTTAATGAGGTGAAAGTTGTGTATGATGTTTTAGTAGTGGGATCTGGTTTTTCTGGAAGTATAATAGCTAGAAAGTTGGCAGAAGAAAATAATCTAAAAATATTATTATTAGAACAAAGATCACATATTGGAGGAAATATGTATGATGAAATTAATGAGTATGGTGTATTAGTTCAAAAGTATGGTCCACATTCATTAACAACAAATAAGCCGTGGATTGTTGAATATTTAAAACAATACAGTGAATGGTTTGAGCATGATATTAAGGCGAATAGTTTTTTAGATGGAAAATATATACGATTGCCATTTAACTTTCAAACGGTAAAGCAATTATTGCCAATAAATGAAGCGAATGATGTTATTTGTAGATTAAGAGAAGAATTTCATGGAAGAGACAGAATATCTATATTTGAAATGGTTGAATGTGGAGAGAAAATAATAAGTAATTTTGGGAGTATGCTTTTTGATAAGGCATATAAGCCGTATGTAATGAAGCAATGGGGATTAAAAACAAATGAAATTGATAGAAGTGTATTAAATCGAGTTCAAATGGCTTTATCTTATGATGAAAGATATATAAATAAAGATTTTCAATATATGCCCAAAGATGGATTTACAAAAGTTTTTAAAAATATTTTAGATCACTGTAATATAGATGTAAAATTAAATTGTGATGCAATAAAAGGAATATTTTTTGATAGTTCGAAAATTAAATATGATGATAAACAATTTAAAGCTATAGTTTTCACTGGAGCTATAGATGAACTTTTTAGTGAAAAATATGGAAAATTACCATATAGATCATTAGATATAAAATATCATACAGAACAATGTGATTATTTATTGCCAACAGATATTGTTTCGTTTCCTGATAGCGGTGATTTTACAAGAAAAAGTGAATATAAAAGATTTAATGGACAAAAAAGTATAGAATTTAGTACAATTTCTATAGAATATCCTTTAGAATATAGCAAAAATGAAAATTTACCATATTATCCTATAATAAATAATGAAAATGTTAGTATATATAATAAATATTTAAAAGAATCACTTAAATATGAAAATCTTTTTCTTTGTGGAAGATTAGCAGAATATAAATATTATAATATGGATTCAGTAATAGAAAGAGCATTTATAGTTTATGATGATATAATTAAATATATTAAAAAAAATTAAGTTAACCTATATTAGATTAGTAATATAAAAATTTAGTGGAGGAAATATGAAAGGAATTATATTAGCCGGTGGATCGGGGACACGATTATATCCATTAACAAAATCAGTATCAAAGCAAATATTACCTATATATGATAAACCAATGATATATTATCCACTTTCAACTCTTATGTTAGCTGGAATAAGGGAGATTCTTATAATTTCAACTAAAAGAGATATTTATACATATAAAGAGTTACTTGGAAATGGAGCGCAATTAGGTCTAAGTATAGAATATGAAGTTCAAGCTGAACCAAATGGCTTAGCAGAAGCGTTTATAATAGGAGAAAAATTTATTGGCAATGATAGAGTTGCTCTTGTTTTAGGGGATAACATTTTTTATTCTAGTAGATTTTCAGAAACATTGCAAAAAGCAGTAAGAAATGAAATAGGAGCAACAATATTTGGATACTATGTAGGTAATCCATGTGCATTTGGTGTTGTAGAATTTGATGGTGATCGTAATGTAATATCGATAGAAGAAAAACCGGATAAGCCTAAATCACATTATGCAGTGCCAGGATTATATTTTTATGATAATAGTGTAATTGAAATTGCTAAAAATATAAAACCATCTAAAAGAGGAGAGTTAGAGATAACATCAATAAATGAAGAATATAGACAAAGAGGAGAATTGAAAGTTGAATTATTTGGAAGAGGAATGGCCTGGCTTGATACAGGAACACATGATGGACTTTTAGCAGCAAGTAATTTTGTTCAAGTAGTTCAACAGAGACAAGGGTTATACATATCTTGTATTGAAGAAATTGCTTATCGCATGAAATATATATCCAAACAGGAACTTTTGAAATTAGCAGAACCATTAAAGAAATCTGATTATGGAAAATATTTAATAAGAATATCAGAAGAGGAGATATGAAAATGAAAAATATACTAGTAACAGGTGGAGCAGGATTTATAGGTTCTAACTTCATAAAATATATGCTATCATTATATGATTATAAGATAATAAATTTGGATTTATTAACATATGCAGGGAATTTAGAAAATTTAGCAGATATTGAAAATAACGAAAATTATATTTTTATAAAGGGAGATATAAAAGATAAACAATTAGTTGAGAGTATATTTGAAGATTATAATATAACCCATGTGGTTAATTTTGCAGCAGAGTCTCATGTGGATAGAAGCATAGAAAATCCAGAAATATTTTTATTAACTAATGTATTTGGAACTCAAGTATTGCTTGATGCTGCAAAAAGAAAGTGGAAGGTAAATCCGAAAGATAAATATGATAATAAATACAAAGAAGATGTTAAGTTTATACAAGTTTCAACAGATGAGGTGTATGGAACATTAGGGGATCAAGGTATGTTTAAAGAGACTAATAATTTACAACCTAATAGTCCATATTCCGCATCAAAAGCTAGTGCAGATCTTATGGTAAGAGCTTATGGAAAAACATTTGGATTGCCAGTTAATATAACTAGATGTTCTAATAATTATGGACCATATCAATTTCCAGAAAAATTAATACCATTAATGATAAATAATTGCACAAAAAACAAAAAAATGCCAATATACGGAAATGGTATGCAGATTAGAGACTGGCTTCATGTTAAAGATCATTGTAGAGGAATAGATGTAGTAATTCATAAAGGAAAAATAGGAGAAGTATATAATATAGGCGGGAATAACGAAAAAGCAAATATTGACATTGTACGATTAATCGTGAAAGAACTTGGGAAAGGTGAAGAACTAATTGAATATGTCAAAGATAGACCTGGACATGATAAAAGATATGCAATAGATAACACTAAGATTACAACTGAGCTTGGCTGGACTCCTAGCTATACCTTTGAGAAAGGGATGTATGAAACAATTAGATGGTATATTAAGAATAATGAATGGATTGAAAAAATATCATCTGGTGATTATATGGAGTACTATTCTAAAATGTATGGTAAATGTGATATTTTAAATTCTAATGATCAATTGAACTAATATTTATTTACTATTTATATATAGAGAGAGTAGATTGAATTTAGAATTTATAATAGTTCAAATTATAAAATAATCTAAAATTGAAATAGAAGGAAATAAAAATGGTATGAAAATAAATCTAGAGTTACAACCATGCTTAAAAAATAAATCAGGTATAGGAATATACACTTATGAATTAACAAAGTTACTTCAAATTAATAAAGATATTGAACTTTCAGGAGAAATTTTTAATTTCTTAAATAGAAACGATATTTCAAAAGATATTGAAGGATTGACTATACCTATAAACTTATGTACATTATTTCCTTATGGAGTATATAGAAGAATTTGGAATAAGGTTCATATAAATTACAATAGATTATTTCATAGTGATGCAGATATATATCATTTTTTCAATTTTATAGTACCTCCAAGAATTAATGGCAAGATTATTACAACTATACATGATATGACATATATTTTATATCCTGAAACCATGGATAAAAGAAATTTGAAAAGAATTACAGATGATATAGATTATAGTGTTAATAGATCAGATAAGATAATAACAGTATCCGAAAGTAGTAAAAGAGATATAATAAGATACCTTAATGTACCAGAAGAAAAAATAGAAGTTGTATATAATGGCGTAGAATATGATAGATTTGCTAAAAGTAATAATAATCAGGATAAACTAAAAGTAATGCAAAAATACAATTTACCACAAAATTATATTCTTTATATGGGAACATTAGAACCAAGAAAAAATATTGAAAGCATAGTTAGAGCATATTCCGTTTTAAAGAAAAATTATAATAATGAAATTAAGCTTGTTATAGCAGGAAAAAAGGGATGGCTTTTTGAAAATATATTTAACTTGGTGGAAAGCTTAAAACTTCAAGATGACGTTGTTTTTACAGATTATGTTGATGAAGTAGATAAAGCAGCAATTTATCAAATGGCAAATTTATTTGTTTTTCCATCAATATATGAAGGGTTTGGAATACCAGTACTTGAAGCCATGGCTTCATCTGTTCCGGTAATAACATCTAATGTATCATCACTGCCAGAAGTTGCAGGGGATGCAGCTATTTTAGTTGAACCTAAAGATGTTAACTCAATAGCGAAAAATATGCATAAGATATTAAGTAATAATGATTTGAGAGATAAATTAATTTGCAAAGGACATATACAGGCAAAAAAATTTACATGGGAAGCATCAGCAGAAAAGCTTTATAAAATTTATAAAAGCATGATGTAGTAAATAAAAGTACAATCAAAAAGTGGCTATAAAAGCCACTTTTTTGTATAATATTAATATAAATTAAATGCAATTTAATTATATAAATTTATAGTAATTTATATTAGATAGGGAGCTTATAAATATGAGCAGAATTTTATTAAACGGCCTTCATTATGAAAAAAATGGAGCTGGAATATCTAGATATACACATATGCTTTTAAAAACATTTATAGAAGAAAATTATGATGTTGATATATTAGTTAGAAAACAATTAAAAAATGATGTGGATTCAAATAAAATAATTTCAAGTAAAAGTAATATTATAGGAAGTAAGGATAGAATAATATATGAACAACTTAAAGCAAAAGAGCTGTATAAAAATTATGAATTAGTTCATTTCCCGGATTACGCAACTCCTGTATTATATCAAGGAAAGAAAGTAGCAACTATACATGATTTGGCTATGCATACAATGAGAGATAGAAGAACTTTTATGCAGAATATTACTAAAAATATATTTTTAAAGCATACAATTAATCATTCAGATAGACTTATATGTGTTTCAGAATTTGCTAAACAAGAACTTCTTAATTACTATCCAAAAGTAGAGAAGAAGATAGAAGTTATTTATGAAGGTGTAGAGATTAGAAATATAGATATACATATACAAGAAGAGAGAAGAATACTATATCAGTTGAATATCAATAATAGCAAATATATTTTATATGTTGGAACTATTGCACCACACAAAAATATTAAAAAGTTGATTCAAGGATTTAATTATATAACAGATAGAATTCCAGAATATAAGCTTGTTATAGCAGGAGGAAAGGGATGGATGTATGAAGATGTTTTCGAAGAAGTAATTAAGCTAAATCTTCAGGAAAGAATAGTTTTTACAAATCGTATAAGTGATATTCAATTAGAAGTATTATATAAAAATGCAGAGATGTTTATATCAGTATCTTTATATGAAGGATTTGGTTTTCCTCCATTAGAGGCTATGGCTAGAAAAGTTCCTGTTATTGTTTCGGATATTGAGATTTTTAAGGAAACATGTGGTGAGTGTGCTCTTTATTGTAATCCAAATGAAATTGAGGATATTGGAAATAAGATAATGAAAATTGTAGATAATAAAGTAGTAAAAAATAGTTTAATTGAAAAAGCAAGTGAGAGAGTTAAAATTTTTAATTGGAAAGAAACTGCTAAAAAAACATACGATGTATATTGTGAGATGATTTAATAGTATATAAATTATATATACAGAAGTATAACTAAATTTAAATGGTAAAATAGTTTAGGAGATAAGGTTTATGAAAGTTGCAATTGTACATGAATGGTTAACTATATATGGTGGTTCAGAAAGAGTAACAGAAATATTTCATGAGATATTTCCAGAAGCACCAATTTATTGTCTTGTATATGATGAAAAAACAATGCCGGAAAGATTTAAGAATTATGATATTAGGCCAACTTTTGTTCAAAAGTTACCCTTTGCCAAGAAAAAGTATAAAGCATATCTTCCAATTATGCCACGTGCTTATGAAGAGCTTGATTTAACAGAATATGATTTAGTTATAAGTTCTTCAACTGCATGTGCAAAAGGTGTTATTACTCGTTCTGATGCTATACATATATGTTATTGTCATACTCCAACTAGATACTTATGGGAATTTTATTATGAATATGTGAAAGGTATGGGAAAACTTAAAAAGATAATTATATCTATGTTTATTCATAAACTAAGAATATGGGATAGACTAGCAGCAGATAGAGTAGATAATTTTATAGCAAATTCAAATTATATTGCAAGCAGAATTTCAAAGTATTATAGAAGAGAAGCTAAAGTAATATTTCCACCAGTAAATACACATTTATATAATATAAATAATGTAGATGAAAAATATTATTTAATAGTTTCAAGATTGGTAGCATACAAAAAAGTTGATTTAGCTATAGAGGCATTTAATAAGTTAAAACTACCATTAATAATAGTTGGAGATGGACCAGAAGCTGAAAAGTTAAAGAAAAAGTCTAATGATAATATTAAATTCTTGGGAAGATTAAGTGATGGAGAAATACGAGATTATTATAGTAAATGTACAGCATTTATATTTCCGGGAGAAGAGGATTTTGGAATAACACCAGTAGAAGCACAGGCATCTGGAGCACCAGTAATTGCATATGGTAAAGGTGGAGCATTAGATACTGTTATAAATAATAAGAGTGGAATATTTTTTTATGAACAGACAGTTGATTCTTTAATTAACGCAATTGAAAAGTTACAATCTAGCGGTGTAGAGTGGTCTAAGAGTGAAATAAAACATCATAGTGAGAAATTTTCAGTAGATAGGTTTAAGATAGAGTTTATTGAGTATATTAAAGAAATTATACCTAATCTAAATAAAAATATATATGATTAGTGAGGAGACACAAATGAATTTTAAAGAAAAGTACAATGAATGGTTAAATTCAAATATTATTGATGAAAATACAAAAGAAGAACTTTTATCTATAAATAATGAAAAAGAAATTGAGGATAGATTTTACAAAGACTTAGAATTTGGAACAGGTGGATTAAGAGGAGTTATCGGAGCTGGAAGTAATAGATTAAATATATATACAGTCAGCAAAGCAACACAAGGATTAGCAGACTATTTAATTGAAAAGTATATCAATAATACTATATCAGTAGCAATAGCATATGATTCAAGAAACATGTCACCTGAATTTGCAGAGTGTGCTGCATTAGTTTTATGCGCTAATAATATAAAAGTTAATTTATTTGAAAGTTTAAGACCAACACCAGAGTTGAGTTTTTCAATTAGAGAACTAAAATGTAATGCGGGAATAGTTTTAACAGCATCTCATAATCCTAAAGAATATAATGGATATAAAGTTTATGGCGAAGATGGGTGTCAGATAACAGATGAGGCAGCTAATATTATAATTTCTAAAATAAATAATGTAAATTATACTAGTATAAAAAAAATAAAAAAAGAAGATGCAATTGAAGAAAATTTACTTTGTATAATAGGAGAAGAAATAGATAGAAAGTATATAGATAAATTAAAATCATATACAATAAATAAATCTTTAATTGAAAATTATGCAAAAGATTTGAAGATAATTTATACACCTATACATGGAACCGGGTTAATGCCGATAAGAAGAATTTTAACTGAACTTGGATATGAAAATCTTCACATAGTAAAAGAACAAGAAATTCCTGATGGAAATTTTCCAACAGCTCCATATCCAAATCCAGAAGATCCTAAAGTTTTTGAACTTGCTTTAGATATGGCAAAACAAATAAATCCAGATATTATTTTTGGAACAGATCCAGATGCTGATAGAATAGGAGTTGTTGTTAAAGATTCAAATGGGTCTTATAAGATTTTAAATGGTAATCAAATAGGTGTATTATTGACTCACTATATTTTAGACGCATATAAGAAAGAAAATAGGTTAGATAAAAAAGGTGCAATTATAAAAACTATAGTAACTACAGATATGGTTGAAAATCTATGTAAGGACTATGATGTACAATTATTTGATGTATTAACTGGATTTAAATATATTGGTGAATTAATAGGGAAATTTGAAGAAAGCAATAGTAATTCGTTTATATTTGGGTTTGAAGAAAGTTTTGGGTGCCTTTTTGGAAATCATGCAAGAGATAAGGATGCTGTCGTAACTGCTCAAATGATATGTGAGATGACATTATATTATAAGAGTATTGGACTAAGCTTATATGATGGTTTTATAAATTTATGTGAAAAGTATGGTTATTATAAAGAAGAGCTTGTATCAATAGAGCTAAAAGGTAAAGAAGGTCAGGAGAAAATAAGTAATTGTTTAAAATCCTTAAGAAATAATACTTTAACAGAAGTTAATGGTATAAAGATAGAAACGATTTTTGATTATAAATTATCGGAAAAAAAATCACTTTTGAATAATCAAATAGAAGAACTGACTCTTCCTAAATCAAATGTTTTAAAATATGTTTTAAGTGATGGATCGTGGTTTGTAGTTAGACCATCAGGAACAGAACCTAAGATGAAAATATATCTTTCAGTCATAGGAGAGAGTTTAGATAACTCTGAGGCTAAAATGAAAAAATTTAATAGCAATATTATGAATTTAATAAATAGTGTACTAAACTAAATGGATTATATAGAATAATTTTATTAACAAGAATTATAACAAAATAACAATTAAATAATGAATGTTTAAAAGATTTTTTTAATATATCAGAAGAAAAAATTTACCTTGAGTTAAAATGAATTTTAGTGACAGGCTTTATGCAAAACAATAAAGCCTGCCACCGTTTTATAACTCAAAATCTAATCAAGCACTTTTCTCAGAAGAATCACTTTTATTATCAGTATCAACAACAACTCCAAGCTTAGCAGAAATTATAGTGTTGAGTTTATTTATAGAAGCTGATAATGAACTAAGCTGTTTTTCTAAACGAATTAAAAGATATGCGCTTACAGCAACAGGAAATCCGTTATTTACAATAAGATTCATTAACTCATTAATTTCCATGTAACTCACCTCCATAAAAAATAGGTTGTAACAGTTCATAAAGTTTTCTTAATGCAGTATTTTTTCTTTTTATAGCAGCTGAATATGATATATTTTTTAAAACTGAGAACTCTTTTAGTGTATGTTTAGAAGAAGTTTTTGGAAAAAATAAGAAGGTTATTATTTCATGTTCAGTATGTGTAAGTTTATTTAATGCATTTCTAATTTCAGTATAATCACATTTTCTACACATTAAATCTTCTGCATTAATTTCATTTGAGATCAGGCTTCTTTGAAATTCATCTGTTATTATAAGGCAGTCATTTCCATCAAATATTTTTCTATTTTGATTTTTACGTATCAAGTCATACAGATTATTCTTTATTCCATTTGTGGCATAGGCAACAAATCTATGATTTTCTAAGTTATATGATGACACACATTTAAAGAGACTTTGGAAGCATTCATTTTGCAAATCATAAAAATCATATCCGTGGATGAAAGTCTTGCTACATAAATTTTTTATATAAGGGGTAAATTCCTTTGCTAAATTTTCTTTAGATATTTCATTACCATCTTTTGATTGTTTGACTAATGTTTCAATGTATTTGTAATCCATAAACTTATGGCCCCTCCCTTAAGGAAAGAAGGTACCATTTTTAAATTGATATTATATATTGTAATTAGTATTTTTAAAAGTTAATTTGAACATATATTACAATTTTGATAGCTGTTAACTTAAATATACGTTTGATAAATTAAAAGTGACATATCAATATGAAAAAAATAAAATATTTTATTATCAGTATTATTTACATCTGTAAAAGATTTAAATAATAGTCACCTATATGAATTCCATGACCATGGATATTTTTCCAATACTTAATGATTTCTAAAAGTCGTTCTTCTGAGATGTTTAGATGTTCTGAGAATTCATAAATGTTGCGGGCACCTTTACTGAGTGGTTTTAAAAGATCATCAGGATGTAAAAGTATATTATGTCCTTCACGTCTTGCTATAATTTCTAATTTTAGATTTTTTATATTAGTAAGATCTGTTATGTTTCCATATGTTTTGCGATGATGGCCTAGCTCTTCAACAATAAGTTCTATTTTTAAACTTTCAGGAATATTTCTATTTATTCCTATATGACCATCAACATATTTGGCATAAGGTATACCAGGTTCAACATCAAGCTCATAAACCTTTATACCTTCTCTCTCTAAATATATAATCAGTTTTTCATATTTAGATAAATTATATTCTTTATGAAAGTAATTCATTGATTTATTCCATCCTTTCTTGTTGAAGTTAGGCATATTTCTAAAAATTATTTCTTATTCTTATCATTTAATATTGCTTGTAAAAATACAGCATCAATTTCTTTTTCCTTATTAGGATCAATTCCATCATTGTGTGCAGCTACTGTTGTAAACATTTCTTCTAATGTGGCTGGCTGAGAAGATGAAGTATATGTATTAGTTTCTGACTCATTATTATGATTATATTTCGAATTATGTTTAGCTTGATTAGTTATCTCAATAGATTGGTCACAAGTCTGTACATATTTATCTATTGAAAGAATATCAAAGATATATTCTAGGATTTTTTTTCTTCCTGTTTCGTTTAATTTTAGAAAAGCATTATGTAAATCTACTATATCACCATCAGTTTCATTTTTTCTATCTTGTGATAGTAGATAATCTTCATCCCATCCCATAAGCTTATAAGGTTCAATTTCAAGTCCTTTAGCTAATTCTTCAAATCTATCTATTGGAATTCTGTTTATTGCTCCTGTTTCATATCTTTGAAGAGTAGAGCTTCCAAAACCAGTTCTTTTAGATAAATCTTCATACGATAAATTTAATTCTTCACGTCTTTTTTTTATTCTTGCGACTATTTCTCTCATTTTCTTGTTATCGTTCATAAAAAAATCCTCCATAGATATATTATAAAAACGAATAAATGTAAATGCAATATAAATGTAAAAAATATAGATAATTTACAAAATAAGGTTGAAAATATTATTCTGGGATGATATTATAAAAATATCCCAGAAATGATTAAAGATATTTTTGTATAGAGGTGGTGAAATATTTGATTAATGAAATAAAAGTTGGTAAAAATAATCTGCTTGTGAGAGAAGTTGCAAAATTAGCTTCAAGATATGGAGTGATTATAGGAGAAAAAAGGTTATGGAATATTTTAAGGGAATGGGGACTTATATTTAAGAACTCAACAGAACCAAAACAATGTGGAATTGACAGAGGATACTTTATTGTTATTGAAGGTTTCGCACAAAATGGTCAATATAGATTTCCTTTTTATACAACGAGAGTTACACCAAAGGGACAAGAATATATTATAAATCGAATAAGGTTAATGGACAGTGAAGAATTTATAATTGAAGATTAGAATAATAAAATTTGAAAGAATGGTTAAGTTTTTAGATTGATTATATTGTAGTGATTATATTGTAGTTGTTAGCTGTAAACTATATAGATTTGGGGATGATGTTTATGAATGTTATATTGATTTATGCACGTATTAAAGACAAGCTAACCAAAGAAGATGCATATGAATTAAACAAGCTATATATGAGTGGATTAACTTATAAAGAAGCAATGGATAAGTTAAAAGAAATAAAAAATAAAACGTTTTCTAAATAATGATAAAGGGGGGATTTTTATGGCTGAAAGAAGAATGCTTTCACGTACAATATTGGATTCAGATAAATTTTTAGATATGCCGCTTACAACTCAGGCACTATATATACATCTTATTATGAATGCAGATGATGATGGATTTTTAAATAATTCGCAAAAGATAACAAGAATGATAGGAGCAGGAAAAAAAGACTTTGAACTTTTAATTTCAGCAGAGTTTATTATAGATTTTAATAATGGAATTTGTGCAGTTAAGCATTGGAAACTCCATAATTATATAAGATCGGATAGATACAAGCCTACTGTTTATCAAGATGAATTGAGCAGACTTGTTATTGCTTCCAATAAAGTATATGAAGAAAGTAAAACCTACGGAAAAACAAAAGTCTATGAAGCAGATACTAATGAAAAGTTAAGCTATAGCAATAGTGATGATATTATACCAAAAGCAGAAATAAAAGGTGATGATAAATCGCTAAGAGATAACAATGTTGAAGATATTATAGGCAAGGATAACCAACAGGATATATTTTTAGAATCACAAACTGATGCAGATGAAGAATCATATAAAGGTGATGGAAATTATGAGTTTTCAGAACAAAAAGTAGATGGTATACCAAGTGACGACCATATGGAAACCCAGAATAGGTTAGATGAGATTAGTGTAGATAAGGATAGTATAGAGAAAGTAATGGAAAAGTGGAACTTACTAGGTATTTCAAATATATCATGCATAAAAAATACAAGACAGAAGCTATTAAAAGCAAGAATTAAAGAACATGGTACAGATAATGTGATCAATGCCATAGGTAATATTGAAAAATCAAGTTTTTTAAAAGGTCAAAATGACAGGGGATGGGTAATAACCTTTGACTGGTTTGTTAAGCCTAATAATTTCATTAAGGTTCTTGAAGGGAATTATGATGATAACAATGGTTCTAGTGGCGAGAATTTTATAAGGGGCAGTTCAAGTTCAAAGAAACTATCTTTTAATAACTTTCCACAAAGGCAATATAATTATGATGAACTTGAAAAGAAGTTGCTTGGATGGAATTGATTATACGTTGAAAAAGGAACCACCAAAAGGCAGTTCCTTTTCATTTATATCTTATTCTGCATCAAAAGTTGTGATTTTTCTTTGAGTAAGCTTGGCTTCAACTTTGCTTATATAAGCACCGTTCTTTGTTTCAAAGATATCATTAGAAATGATATTATCCATAAGAGCATTAGCTTGCTCAGAAGTAACATCTTCCTTAACACCAGAGATAGTAAGAGAATTTTTCTTACCAGTTTCAGTCATAAAAGTTAAAGTTAACATATATTCCATATTAAACATCCTCCCAAAAATAAATTTATAGTTTTAAAATTTATAAAGACAATCAAGGATTATATTAAAAACTGAAATATTATCCTCAAATTGTCAATTCTTAAATGTCCATTGTTAATTACTCACAATGAATAGAAACAAGGGGCATCAATTGAATTTACCCTTGAACTAACTGATCACTTACAGTCATATAGACATTTCTAGTTTCATCAGACAAAACTGATTTAACTGCATTTGCAACAGCAAGTACCTTTTCAGGATCTGCACCATCTTTTACATTAGAAAAAGATTTTTTACTGTAAGTTGGGTTGCCAAGTGAGTCTGTACCCTTTCTTACTTCAATTGAAAAACTTGCACTTTCAGCGATTTTGTTTACTGCCATATAGCATTACCTCCTAAAATCTATATTTTATTCACACCCCTGCATCTGCATGGTGTTTACATAATAGATATATGGATGACATTAAAAAAGTGCACCTTGAAGAGATAGACTATTATTATTTTTTATAAGTTTATAGATTTATAAGTTTATAAATTTAATTTATTTAAGGTGGATTTAAGGTTGATAATGTTTTTATATAAGATTGAGATATTAATATACAGACATGGACATTAAGATAAAAAATTTTTGGAGGAGAAAAATGATAAATTGGGAATTTAAAAAGTTAATTAAGTCTAAAAGTATGGTTATTTCATTATTAATCTTAATTTTTACACTTTTAATTACAGTATTTATTAAGCCAACATTAGAAACAGAAAATTCATATATAGACGATCAAAAAGGATATGTACAAGACACTAGAGATGAAAATGAAATAGCTAATGAAAAATTTAATATTAAGCTATCAGTTTTGACAGATTTAAGTAATGAAGAAAATGATGAAAGTGAATTTTCATCACAAATCGCTTCTATGTCAAAAGAAAAAATAAACAATTTAAAAAGTTCAAAATATGAAGAAGTGAGATTTTGGCAGGTGTTTAATTATAGAGCTGCTAATCCACTTATAAATATAGCTATGCTTGTTATTATAATGATCATTATATCTAATCTGTACACAGATGAAATTATATATTCTGTAAAAGATATAATACTTTCATCCAAAGAAAAGAAAAAGGTATTAAATTCAAAGATAATAATAGCATTTTTGATTCCTATATTGATTTACAGTATTTATTTAGTGGGGATTTTTATCCTAACATATATTCAACAAGGAGCTCCTATTAATGGGCATTTAGAAGCTTTTAGAATCGTAGATAATATAACATTATTGAATGGAAATCCTAATATAAGTTCATATATTTTAAATAATATTATACTAGCACTTTTAATGTTTGAAGGTTTTGCTATGTCAGCTATGTTCTTTTCATTTATTAGCATATCATCTATAAGTTCAATAAGTATGTTTGGAATATTTATTGTATTTAATAAAGTGATTTCAACTTTGAAATTTATCCCTGGAGTATTCTTATCAGTACTTTCATATGGAAACTACTATGATTTAATATTTAATTTCAATAATTTAATGGGCAGCTACATGGGACATATTAATTTATTTGAAAATCAATTTGGACTTATAAGTATAGTAAAAGTTATGTTGTTATTAACATTTATCATTTCAACAATATTGTGCTTTATAGTGAGCAAGACAAAGTATATTAATAGATAATTGGAGGCAGAAAATATGAATAAACTAGAAATTAAAAATCTTACAAAAATATATGGTAAGAAAAGAGCAAACGATGGAATTACAGTTACTTTAGAAAATGGTGTTTATGGATTATTAGGACCTAATGGAGCAGGGAAAACAACTTTAATGAAACAAATAACTACTCTTATAAAACCTGATAAAGGAGAAATTTTATATAATGGGAAAGATATCTTCAACATGGATGATAAGTATAGAAATATTATAGGATATCTTCCACAAGAATTCGGAGTATATAAAAATTTTACAGCAAAACAATTTTTGCAGTATGTTGGTGCACTAAAAGGAATGAGTGGGAAAAATTTAAATTCTAAGGTTAATGAATTACTAGAGCTTGTAGGACTTTATGATGTTAGAAATAAATCCATAGGAAAGTTTTCAGGGGGAATGAAAAGAAGAGTTGGTATTGCACAAGTTTTATTAAATGATCCGAGAATAATAGTTTTAGACGAGCCAACAGCAGGATTAGATCCTCAAGAAAGAACTAGATTTAGAAATTTAATAGCTAAAATATCAAGAGATAAGATAATAATACTTTCAACTCATATAATTTCAGATATAGAGTCAGTTGCAAAAGAAACTATAATGGTTAAAGAAGGTAAATTAATCATGAAAGGAACTCATAGAGAAATATTATCTGATATGAATAACAAAGTTTATAATATAAGGGTTAATAATGAAGAAGAGATTAATAGAATTCAAGAAAAATATAAAGTAATAAGTATTCAAAGTGATGTTGATTCAACTATATTAAGAGTAGTTTCAGATACAATGCCAAAGGAATTAAATGTGGAATCTACATCAGCAAGATTTGAAGATATATATATGTTTTATTTTGATTTAGAAAATGCAAAAGAGGTGTAACTAATATGATAAATTTAGTAAAAGCAGAACTGAGAAAAATATTATGTAAAAAAAGTATTTTAGTGCTTTGGGCTTTAATTTTAGGTTTTGGTTTCATTTTAATTAGAGATTTTGAAATGTTAGAAACATATGCTGATATATTTTATAAAATTGAAGGATCTCTTCCTCTTATAGGATTAGTAACCTTTATAACAATATCAGGTAATTACACAAAAGAATATGAATCAAATATGGTTGGATTAATAAATACAACTAAAAACGGAAAAAAATATATAACAATAGCTAAAGCTGTTGCAGCTGGAATATCAATTGCATTAATTAATGTATCATTTGCTTTATTAGTGGGAATAAAGGGATTTATGTTTGAAAACTTTAAAGGTTTAGATATTCCAATAAAGAATTTATGGTACTTTGGAAATAGTGGATCAGAAATTACAGTATTACAAATGTATCTAATAATGTTAGCTTCAATAATTTTAGGTTCATTTTTATTAGCACAGATAGGATTAACTTTATCATCCGCATTTAAATCAGCAGCTATTCCATTTATTTTGGGAGGCATGATAATGGCAATTCCATTTTTAGCTCAAGGCTGGGTGTCAAAATCAATGCTTAATCTTATAGCATTAGCTCCTAACTGGCTTATGATGAGTCAATTAATGGTTAGATATCAAATTCCAATTTTATATAGAGGATTATCTGTAGTAATATCTATAGTTTTAATAATCTTGTTACCTTTAATTGCATATAAAAATTTTACAAATAGCAAAAGGTTATAATTAGGTATTTTTCTAATATGCTTTAAAAAGTATTTTTATAATATCTACTATTAATGTAAAATCTAAATATGAAAATGCAAAAGAATAAATGAAAGAGGGATGAACATTGTGAATAATAAAATACTAATAGTAGATGATGAATATGAAATTTTAAAATTATTAGAAACTGTGCTTAGAAAAGAGGGGTTTACCAATATATATACTGCTCAGACTTCTAAGTCAGGTTTAGAAGAATTTAAAAGAATAAAACCAGATTTAGTTTTGCTAGATGTAATGCTTCCAGATGGTGATGGATATGAAATATGTAAGCATATAAGAAATACTTCTAGGGTTCCAATATTATTTTTATCAGCTAAAACAGAAGAGCTTGATAAAATATTAGGATTTGCTATTGGTGGAGATGATTATATAACAAAACCATTTAGTCCTAAAGAAGTTGCCTTTAGAATTAAAGCTCATTTAAGAAGAGTCAGTTATAGCAATGAAAGTTCAAATGATTTAAATGTTAGTGAAGAAAAAATAATAAAATTTGGTTCTTGTATTTTAAATGAAAGTAGAGCTGAACTCATTAAAAATGGTGAAGTAATAGAGTTAACAGCTAAGGAACTTAAAATATTATCTTTACTAGCACACAATCAAAATCAAATAATAAGTAAAGAAACCTTATGGGATAAAGTATGGGGAGAAGATTACTTTGGATTTGATAACACAATAATGGTTCACATAAGAAAATTACGTGAAAAAATTGAGGATGATGCATCTAATCCTAAATACATTATTACAGTTAGAGGACTTGGATATAAATTGTCTGTAAAGGAAGATTAAAATGAAAACGAAAAGGAAGGTAACTGGAAACTTTGTGATTACTATAGTTGCAGTAGTGATGTTAGTAGTTATAATAAATATTTTAACTATCTTTGGTGTTTATATATTTAATATGGTATCACATAAAAATACGATAACATTAAAAAACAGTCCTGAAACATTTGTAAGAAATTTTGAAAAATATATGTATGATGATAATGGCATATTAGCCTTATCAGAAGAAGGATCTGAACTTTTACAGGAATCTGGAGCTTGGATACAGGTTTTAAATGATTATGGAGAAGAAATAAGTAATATAAATTCTCCTAGTGACGTTCCTAAAAAATATACTCCTTTTGATATGGTAAATAATTATAAATATGAGGAAAGACCATATATAAATTTTATGTTAGAAAAAAACCTAAGCTCAGGTCATGTTAATGTAATTTTAGCATTACCTAATAACAATATAGAGAGAGTAACTTTGAATTTTTCTTTAGATTCAGTAATGTATCAGACCAAAATAATAATAATTATAACTCTTATTATTGATGCAATAATAGCATTAATTTTTGGTTACCTTTTTAGTAAAAAATTAACTAAACCTATATCTGAAATAATAACTAATATAGATATTTTATCGAAAGGAAATTATAATTTATACACAAAAGAAAAAGGCATTTATAAAGCTGTTTTTGAAAATATAAATGATCTTTCAAGTACATTAAGAGAAAATGAAAATCAAAGAAAAGAATTGGAGTCTATGAGGGAAGAGTGGCTTGCCAACATAACTCACGATATAAAAACTCCTTTAGCATCAATTCAAGGCTATGCTGAAATTATAAGTGATAAAGATTATGAATTTACAAGAGATGAAATGCAAGAGTATACAGAAATTATATATAGTAAATCAAAGTATATAAGAGAGTTGGTTGATGAACTTAATTTATCCACTAGATTAAAAAATAATGCCTTAAGTTTAAATAAACAAAATACTAATTTAGTAGCATTACTTAGAAATGTAGTTATTGATATTTTAAATGATAGCAGATATGAAAACAGGAATATTGAATTTAATAGTAATATAGATGTTATTGAAAAAGAAGTAGATGTTATGCTTTTAAAAAGAGCCTTAACAAATCTAATTTTTAATGCAGTAGTGCATAATAATGAAAGTGTTCAAGTAAAAGTAGAGATTAAAAAAATAGATAAAATAAATATATCTATAAAAGATAATGGAAATGGTATAAATACAAAAGATTTGAAGCATATCTTTGATAGATATTATAGAGGTACAAATACTGGTGAAGTACATAAAGGATCTGGACTTGGAATGGCAATATCTAAAGAGATAATTAATAATCATGGTGGAGAAATTCAGATTAATAGCAAATTGGGCTGTGGAACTGAGATTTTAATAACACTATAAAAAATTAATTGTTATGAAATTAGCTTAAAAAAATTAAATTAAGATATTTATAAAAATTGCTGCTTGACGTAATTAAATTATATTTAACTATATGTCAAGAGCTATTTTTATTGTGGGCTAAAGTAAGGAGAATTATTATGGAAATTATAAAAAAAGGAATAGATGGATTTACAATAAAAATATTAGCACTTATATTAATGACATTTGATCATATAGGAGAATTTATGCCTGAGTCTATGAATATACCAGTATGGTTTCATTGGCTTGGCAGGATAGTAGCACCATTATTTATATTTATGGTAGCTGAAGGATTTTACCATACTAGAAACAGAAAGAAATATATTGGAAGATTATATGTTTGGTCAGTTATTATGATGATAGGAAATACGTTTATACAAAGACTTGTGCATCATCCAAACGATATAGCTATAATCAATAATATATTTGCAACTATGTTTTTAATCACAATATATTTGCAGGGAATAGAATTTATACGAAGATATAAGTTGGAAAAAGAATTTAAATTTATGTTTTATGGTCTGCTATTAATTATTGGGCCATTAATAATAGGAGGAATACTTCTAGTAACTTTAGCTTTTTTACCTATGACTTTAATACAAATAGTTATGATTTTTATTCCTACACCATTTTTGGTAGAAGGTGGAGTGGCTTGGATTGCATTGGGAATAATAATATATTTGTGTAGAGGAAAAAAAGTGGTTTTAAGTATATTTTATATAGTATTTACTGTTTTCATATTCATAAGTGGCGCTCATGGAGATTACAGCATAAGGGATAGTTTCTTAAATAATTATCAATGGATTATGATAGGAGCATTACCACTAATGCTATTATATAATGGTCAAAAGGGAAGAGGAATGAAATACTTATTTTATGCATATTATCCTATACATATATATTTACTTTACGTTTTAGGTATTTTACTTATTAAGTAGACTTATGAATCCTTATATAATATAGCTTTAACTACTTAAATATTTTATTTAAGTAGTTAAAAAGTAATTTGAAAGTAGAATAAATGTAGTGATACTTATAAAGACTTAAAGTTAAAAATAAAGTACTTATATAATTAATATGAACAGATGTAAAGCTATAATTACGATCTATATTTAAAAATAATATTTAGTTCTTATATTTATATGAAATAACATATAATGATTTTAGGGGAAATATAATAATAAATATGTTGTTTATCATAAATTTAAAATAGATATTTAATGAATAGGGGATGAGTAATTACATGATTACTAAAAAAATAAGAAAAGCAATAATTCCAGCAGCAGGTCTTGGAACAAGATTTTTACCAGCAACAAAAGCTCAGCCTAAAGAAATGCTACCGATAGTTGATAAGCCAACAATTCAATATATAATTGAAGAAGCAGTTGCATCTGGTATTGAAGAAATACTAATTATAACCGGTAGAAATAAAAAATGCATAGAAGATCACTTTGACAAATCTGTTGAACTTGAAATGGAACTTGAAAAGAACAATAAAAATGAGCTTTTAGAATTAGTTCAAGATATTTCAGATATGGTTGATATTCACTATATAAGACAAAAGGAACCAAGAGGGTTAGGCCATGCAATAAGATGTGCAAAGGCGTTTGTAGGTAATGAACCTTTTGCCATTTTACTTGGAGATGACATAGTATACAATAATCAAAAGCCTTGTTTAAAGCAACTTATAGAATGTTATAATGAGTATAAAACTAGCATTTTAGGGGTTCAGACTGTTGATAAGGAAGATGTCTCTAAATATGGAATAGTTGATGGAATACTTATTGAAGACAGGGTATGTAAAGTAAAAGGATTAGTGGAAAAGCCATCTGTTGATGAAGCGCCATCTAACACAGCTATACTTGGAAGGTATATAGTTACACCAAAAATATTTGATATACTCGATAATACAAAGCCAGGAAAGGGGAATGAAATTCAGCTTACAGATGCATTACTAGAACTTATCAAAGAGGAAGCTATGTATGCATATAATTTTGAAGGAAAAAGATATGATGTTGGAGATAAGCTTGGATTTTTAGAGGCTACAGTTGAATATGCTCTTAGAAAACCAGAGATAAGAGATGACTTTATTAAATATTTAAGAGGAATGAAAAATAATATAGTTCTAAATTCTAATTTAGAATAAATTTAAAGGGGCTGTATCAAAACAAGTTTGATACAGCCTGTTTTTAGTGCGCCCAGCATGGGCACGCACTAATCGGTGAAAGTGCGTGTTCTTGCCTGGGGAGGTTTGGTTTACAACTTTGGATAAATCAAAGAAATTACAAAGACAGCAGACAACTCAATATAGAGGCTAAGTAATTGAAGTAGAAGTGGAACTTCAAGGTAAATCAAAGGTGCCGAGTAAATCTATGGTTTTACCAAATAGGGAAATCGTAAACAATGGAGCATTTGATACTAGTGGATTACTTTAAGAAGTACTTGAAAGAAATAATATGCTTTCAGCACTTAACAGGGTAATTAGTAATAAAGGTAGCCATGGTGTTTATGGAATGAAAATCGATGAACTTCGAGATCATATCAAGAAACACTGGAATACAATTAGAGCTAAACTACTAGAAGCCAGATACAATGCATCACATGTAAGAAGAGTAGAAATACCTAAACCAGATGGTGGAGTTAGATTATTAGGAATACCAACTGTACAAGATAGATTGATTCAACAAGCAATTGCTCAAGTACTTTCCAAAATTTACGAGTCATCATTCTCTGATAATAGTTTTGGATTTAGTCCTCGTAGAGGAGCAAAAGATGCTATAACGAAATCAAAAGAGTATATCAACCAAGGAAATAGATGGGTCGTGGACATGTATTTGTTTATTACCTTTTGCTTTCGTACATTTATTCTTATATTCACAGCCATCACAATCTTCACATTCATAGATGCTAACAGTAGTTTCATATCCAGATTTTGTTTTTTTCTTTTTTGTTCCTTTTAGAAGCATTTTTTTACCAGATGCACAAATGTAGTAATCTTCATCTGTGTTATAGTACATATTTTCTTTCTTACTAATATCACTCTTGAATTTCTTTGTCTTTGACTTTTCATAATTTGCAGGTTTAATAAAAGCTTCTTGTTTCTTAGATTCAAGATATGCATAATTTTCTTCACTTTCGTATCCTGCGTCAGCAGTTACGGATTCATATTTTTGATTTAAATTCTTTTCTAATCTATCTAAAAATGGTATAAAAGTAAGCTGGTCAGATCTTTCACTTGAAATGTCTACTCCTACAATATATTCACCTTCTACCCCTATTTGGATATTATATGCTGGTTTTAATTGACCGTTTTTCATGTGATCTTCTTTCATATGCATGAAAGTTGCGTCATGATCTGTTTTTGAAAAACTGTTTCGTCCATTAAAAATGCTATTGTATTCATTATATTTATTTTGCTTTTCAATAAATTCATTAAGTTGTTCAGTATATCTTTGGAATTTACTTTTTCTTTTACCTTTTCCATAAACAAATTCAATATTATTGGCTTCAATCATAATTCTGATACTATCTAAAATATAATTAGCATCTTGAACTGATATTTTAGCATTAGTAATAATAAGACATAAATTCAAATCATGATTCATTTTTATTAAGCTTTCTTTTATTTTCTTTTGTAGTCTATCTTCAAATTTATCAATAGATTTTTTCCAAACAAAAGTATATCGATTTGCAGATGCTTCGATTTTAGTTCCATCAATAAAAATATTTTTAAATTGAATTTCATTAAGTTCTCTAAGTTTTTTCACAAGTTGATTAAATAAATTTTCTATACAACCAGCTAATCGTTCACGTTTAAATCTATCTATAGAATTATGTTTTGGTGGTGATTGACCTTGTAAAAGCCATCTGAAATTAATATCTCTTTGACATGCCTTTTCAAGGTCTCGGGTTGAATATATCCCTTCCATATATCCATAAACTATAATTGCAAACATGGTTTCAGGTATAATATTTTTATAACTAATTGGGAAATCTATTTGATGAATAGGTATAATGTTACATTTATTTATAATTTTTTTCATAGTAATATTATGCACAAAAAAGAGAATTCAAATTTATGAATTCTCTTTTTTCAACGGCTAGTATCAAATTATTTTGATACAGCCCCTTTAATTTTTAAAATCAATAAAGAAATTTATTTATAAAATATATTTACAAATAAAGTAAAAAAAGGTATGATATTTAATGATATCAAGTAAAAATTAAAATCTGGCAATGGAGTCACAAATAAAACAACTCTAGGGCTAGATTTTTTTTGTTGAAATTTAGTAATGCCTAGATAAGGTAAAATATAATGTTTACAATAAAGATTATATTTATAATCTAAAGACAAGATAAATAAAGCTATAGCAAAGAGAATTAGATTCCAAAATAAAAAATGTTTAGCTAAACATAAAATTAACTATTATAAAAACAATTATATCAAGAATTAAAATTTAATATTTTTAAGGAGAGTTTAAAATGAATTTAAAAAAAAATTATAGCATGCTCACTTTTAGTATGTGGATCATTATTAACAATAAGTCAAGGCTCTTATGCAAATACTCTTCATCCAACTGGATTAAAACAATTGCATGAAAAAATATCTGGGATAAATAAAATTTCTCCTGATAAAGCTAAGGAAGCACTACCATCAAAAGTTGATTTGACAAGTAAGTTTCCTAAAGTTACTAATCAAGGGAATTTGGGAAGCTGTGTTGCATTCGCTACAGGATATGCAGATAAAACTTATCAAGAAGGTGTTGAATGGCAATGGAGTTTAAATACAAATAAACATATATTCAGTCCTGCATATATATATAGTCAAATTCATTTATCAGATGATGCAGATGGTGGAGGATCACAATTTTCTGATGCATTTAATCTTTTAGAAGACAAGGGTTGTACAACATTATCTGATATGCCTTATGATGGTAATGACTATGGTTGGGAAACAACACCAACAGAAGAGCAAGACACTACTGCTGCAAACTATAAAGCAGCAAATTGGAATCAACTTGCTGATGGAGATTACAATGCTATTAAGGCTGAATTAGCAAGTGGAAATCCTGTTGTAATTGGAATACCTGTTTATCCAGACTTTGATAATTTAAATGCTAGTAATCCAATTTATGATACAATTTCAGGTCAAAGTAGGGGCGGACATGCACTGTGTGTAGTTGGTTATGATGATAGTAAAAAAGCTATAAAGATTATTAATTCTTGGGGTACAAGCTGGGGAATTAATGGTTATGGATGGATTAGCTATGATCTTATACAAAGTCAAAATATTGAAGCTTATGCAATGACTGATGCTAAATAGATACTATAATATGTTAATTTTAGATTAAATAAAAAATTTAAGAAAGTAAGCAGCTTCGACCACACATTCCCTCAGTAGTACTTGAGAAGTATAAATTTATAGTGGCAAGCTGTGTAAAAAGTAATAGAATAATAAATTGAAAGAACCTCCGTGTATTTCACGAAGGTTCTTTTGATTTATATTTTAAATTCAGTTATTTGATTTTCTAATTCTTTCACTGAGTTTCCTAATTCACTAAATTTTTCTTTATTTTCAGAAGCTGCTTTGGTAACTTCTTCTGATAAACTTGCAACTTCTTCTGAACCTGCAGCAGTTTCTTCTAAAGTTACTGAAAGTTTAGCGACTTGAACAACTACACTATCTTTCATAGTGTTTATTTTAGAAATATTATTAAATATTTCTCCAACACCTGAATTTAATTCATTAACTGAATCTATAATATTTGAGAAAATCTTTTGTGATTTTATTATAGCTTCTTCTTGATCAACAACATTTTTACTTGTATCATTAACTTTTTCAACTGTGATTTCAGTATTACTTTTTATATTTTTAATAATCTCATTAATTTGCTTAGCAGAAAGTGCAGTTTCTTCTGCCAGTTTTCTTATTTCTTCAGCTACAACGGCAAAACCTTTTCCTGATTCCCCTGCTCTTGCGGCTTCAATTGCAGCATTTAATGCTAATAAATTAGTTTGTTCAGTTATAGCTCCGATAGTCTCATTCATTGTTTCGATTTCTTTTAAACTATCTGCAACATTTTTAACAACAATGCTAACACTATCTGTACTTTCTTTTGTCAGTTTCGATTTATCAATTACTAAATCAGAAATGTTAATTCCTTCTTTACCAAGTTTGCTTGCTTCAACAGCTTTGTTTGTAACATTTTCAACTATAGTTTTAATGTCATCCATATTGTTAGATAAAACTTCTAAATTAGATGATATTTCTTCTAAATCACCTGAAGAATGCATCGTTCCATCAGCTATCTGGTTTATTGTTTCACTTACATCACTCATTGATGTTAATATATTTTCACCCATAGTTACTGAATCTTGTGCGCTGTTATTTACAAGTTCTATAGAATTACTTACTTGCGCAATTAAATTTGTTACATTTTCTTGCATTCTATTAAAACTAGTTTCAACTTCTTTAAATTCAGTACTATTTCCACTACTTGTAAATCTAAAATTGAATTGACAATCTGCTGCTTTGTTTATTGCATTCTTAACTTCGACAATTAGATTTGATACTTTTATAGAAGAAAAAATAACAACTAATATTGAGAATATAATTACAAATCCACTTACAATAACATTAGTTATTATAACTTGATTTCTTACCGCATTCATTTGAGATACTGGTATTTTAATTAATACCTTCCACCCAGTTAATGTTTCTGTTTCAAAATACACTTTATAGTTTGTATTATCATAGGACGTATTTATTGAACCTGAACTATTTTTTGAAATATAATCCCAGTTCTCATACTCAGAGGCTTCTGTACTTCCAGCCAAATCGTGATTACTGCTGACTATAATACTACCATCATTATCTACGATTATTAAATGGCCTTCATCTCCTAATTTTATGTATGATAATGATTCAGATAACACAGATAAATCAATATCAATACCTAATACTCCTAAAGCTTGTCCATTTCTCACTATTTTCTTGTATATACTTATAACCATGTGTTCTGTTAAGTTATCTTTATATGGATCAAAAATGAGGTATTCCTCATTACTACTCATAGTTTTTGTAAACCAAGGTCTTTCTAATACATTATAGTTTTCAGGAAAGCTATCTCCCGTTCCAAGGACAGTATTTCCGTTTATATCGCTATAATAAATATCTAGTATGTTGCTATCAGAATCTAAAAACATTGCGAATTTATGTTGAAGAACATTCTTATCAATTTCATTATCTAAGCTACTATATTCTTCATTATTAGATACAGAATTTAATATGTCTATAAAATACTCCATTTCACTATTAATATAATTCCCACCTATTTTAGCTAATAGTTCTGAATTAACTTGAGTATCCTTTTTATTATTTTTGGATGTAACAGATATGGACATTACACTTATAACTAGAGATGGAATTATGGCTAAAAGTAAAGTCCCAGCTATTAACATCGTTCGAATACTAATTGATTTTTTGCTTTTTTTATCTTTTTTCATTTGTAGCTCCTTTTCGTTTTTTTCTTTTGTTTCAAATTATTTTTCGACATTTTATGAGATTTCTTTAGTGTTCAGTATTAGCCAGTTTAAAATAGAAAATTATATGATAAAGCTTTATTTAGTAAATGTATATAGTACACGACTTTTATTTTAATAAATTAGAAATAATTAAAATTACTTAATATGGTATAATTAGAAAATAAAGTAAAATAATTTAATGGAGGTGGAGATGAAGAATAAATTTGTATTAATAGCTATATGTTTTTTGTGTTTTGGATTTATATTATTTAATTCAAGCCAGATATCTACAGTATCAAACACAAGAAGCAGGGAAGTTGTTAATAATTTAATTAAAGTAGTATCAAAGACTAAAGCTGGTGAAATTTTATTATATAAGGTAAATGAAACTGAACTTAACCTTATAGTCAGAAAGATTGCTCATGCATTTGAGTTTTTTTTATTGGGGATAGTTTTATGTTTTACATTTAGATATTTTAAGATAGATGATAATAATTTACTTATATATACGCTGTTTACAGTGCTCTTTGTAGCTGTTATAGATGAATTTTTTAAGATTTTCATTCAAAACAGGACATCAAGTGTGGTGGATGTTCTTATTGATTTTGGTGGAGGTATACTTGCTAATACTTTATTTTTTATATTTTCAAGTGCAAGAGGAAAACACTATAAAAAGACTACACATATGAAAAGATTTGTTATGGAGAAAAATAGATGAAATTAGTGCAATTAAAAAATATAAATAAATATTATGATGGTAGTAAGAAGAATAGATTCCATGCGCTTAAGGATATAGATATTTCTTTTGAAAGGGGAGAATTTATTGCTATTATTGGTGAATCTGGTAGTGGAAAGTCTACTCTTATGAACCTTATTGGTGGGCTTGACTCTGACTATAGTGGTGACATTATTGTTGAAGGGAATAATATAAATACATATAATCAAAAACAACTTGATATTTATAGAAAGGACAAGGTTGGCTTTATATTTCAAAGTTTTAATCTTATACCACATTTATCTGTTTTAGATAATGTTACTATACCTATGATAATTAGTGGAGCTTCAAAATCAAGTAGAGTAAAGAGTGGCAGAGAAATATTAAAAAAGGTAGGACTTGAAAAATATGAAGATAAGAAGCCAGATAAGTTATCAGGAGGACAGAAGCAAAGGGTTGCAATAGCACGTGCTTTGGTTAATAATCCTCACATAATAATAGCAGATGAGCCAACAGGAAGCCTTGATTCACACAATACAGATCAGATTTTAAATCTTATAAATGAAATTGTTAAAGAAGGCAAACTTGTAATAATGGTAACTCATTCTGAAAAAGTAGCATCATGTGCAGATAGAATAGTAGAGATAAAAGATGGGGTAATAGTAAAGGATATTAGGAATAAACAGATAAAAGAGTATGAGGCTGATTTAAGTTATGGAGAAAAATATGAGAATGGAAAAAGATTAAATAGTAATTTACATATAAAAAGGAAAAATAAAAATCTAAGTGTGTTTAGTGCAGTAAAATTAGCCCTTATTAATATGAAAGAAAAATTTCTTAGAAATATTTTAATATCACTTGGAGCAAGTATTGGAATAATGGGAGTTGTTTTAATGCTTGGTTTTGGAAATGGAATAAAAACATATTTTAATAATGCCATGGACAATTATGTAAATCCTCTTGTTATTGAAGTTAATATGCCAGAAGCCGATGAGGAATTTAAAGATAGTGATAACATAATAGATATACCTAAAATGAATAGTGGGACAGCTTTTGAAGAAGAGGATTTTGAAAAGTTAAAATCAATAGAAAATGTTGATAGTGTTGAAAAAGGTTATAACGTAATTGCCATGGGAGCAAATTCTGTAAGTACAGATCATGGCGGATGCAATATAATAAGACTTGCCACAGTTTCTTCTGGAATACTTGAAAGTAGTCTTTCTAGTGGAAATATTCCAAAAGAAGGTGAAATCTTAATAAATAAATCTGTTGCTGATAAATTAGGAGAAAATATTATTGGGCAAAAGGTAAAGCTAAGTATTCTTATAGGTGAGACTAAAGTTAAAAATGAATTTATTGTGAGCGGAATATATGAAGGTGCATATGGAGATTTTAATTCAATGATAAAATGTGCTTTTATAAATTATTCTGATTTAGAAAAAATATATACACAAAATAACCGAGAGTTAAAGCCAAACACAGCATATATTACAAGCAGTGGTGAAAACTATACAGATGGAATAAAATTAAAAGCTGAAGAAATGGGATACACGGGTTCATCACAAGAGCAGATGACAAATCTATTTAATGAAATGATAAGTATTACAACATATGTTTTGTCAGGAATTGCAGCAATATCACTTGTAGTATCTTCAATAATGATACTTGTAGTACTGTATATGAGTGTTGTTGAAAGAATTAAAGAAATAGGAATACTTAAGGCAGTCGGTGCTAGAAAAAAAGATATAAGAAGAATATTTGTAAGTGAAGCGTTTCTAATAGGTATATTTAGTGGACTAGGTGGAGTTGGAATTTCTATAGTTATTATGAAACTTATAAATAGGATGTCATTACAGATTTTTTCAGTTGATTTACTTTTAATCGATACTAATCATATAATAACTGGTATATGTTTAAGTGTAATTATAAGTATTATTGCAGGACTTCTGCCAGCAGCAAAAGCATCAAGACTTGATCCTGTAGACTCACTTAGAAGAGAGTAGTATATAACAATTAATATTTGACACTATATAAGCGAAAGTTGGGTCTAAAATCATTACTGGATTTTATGATTTATGAGTTATTAATAGCATATACGTTTTATGCTAATTCATGATATATATGTTGAATTATTAACTTTACTATTATAATTTAAAATCAATATGTTTATTCAAATTTAGAGAACCGCTGTGTACCAGACCGGTACGCACAGTGGTGTGAGAGGAGGAAAACAAAATAATTGTTTTCCTCCTCTCAATTATATATATTGCAATTGACAATTGACAGTTGAGAATTGACAATTAAGGTGAAAATCCTTACAGGATTTTTGAAATTATATTCAGAATAACTATTGAAACATATATATTATAATGTAACAAAATTTTTTAATAATTTCTAAAGGAGTAAAAATACATAGTTTACGAAGCAGTTTTTTTACTATTTTTTATAAAAAAGTTTGCAATTTGTATTTTATTCGTATAAATATATTACTTAAATAAATAAAAAAGTATTAAAAGGAATAAAAATGAAAAAAGAAAACGTTTTAAGAGTGAAAAATTATACTTAAAGGAATATAAAGGTTTTTTAGGAATTATAATTATATTAAAAAAGTGTTTTAAAAAACATGTCCCTATGTTATTATAAGTTTGTCGATAGATGAGACATACAGAAAACGACAGAGATGTAGAAAAAAGTTTAAAATTGAAAAAATAAAATAATTTTAAATATGACAGTATGAGAAATTAGTATGGTGTGTCATCTACGTAATTGAATTGACTAATTTGGGAAAGAAAAAATTTCAGGGGGAAAAGAATATGATAAAAAGAATGAACAAATTAACAGCATTAATGGTAGCTGCTACTGCAGTTGCTTCAATAGTACCAGCAGTATCAGCTAGTGCTGCGGCAAAATTAGAAGTACAAGAAGGAAACATCGATGCAGCAGTTGCTTACGGTGATGGAAAATATGTTTATGACGGTTATTTAACTGATGATGATGAAAGCGGATTATACTTCAACAACGGAACAAAAGATTCATTCTTAGAAAATGATGAAGATTATGAATTTGGTTCAGAAAAATACGGAACTAAATATACAATAGTAGAAAACGATGGAGAAGACTATTTATTAGATTTATCATCTGGTAAAGTTCTTGATGATGAAAGTATTGAAGATTTAAGAAACAACGTTGAATTAAAATTAAGAACTACATTAAAGAAAGCTGATGACAGATACGCTACAGTAAACAACAAAATAGTATTTGAAAACAACGATGAAATAGCACAAGTTCTTGGAAATCAATTTGGAGATGTTTGGTACTCATACGGAGTTAAGAGTGCAGATTCAGACAAAACATTATACGGTTTTGCTAATGAATCAGGAAAATACATTGATGCTTCAGCATTAGCTAACATGACAGTTTCAACAACTGACAGTGCTGTAAGAGTAACTGAATTCGATAAAGAAAAGAACGATGCTATGGTATCATTAGCAGAAGCTCCAAAGGTAATAGCTCAAGACAGCAGCTACCTATACGCTATAACAAAAGTAAATGTTACAATTGCTGGAGAAGCTGATGGAACAAGAACATACATCCAAAAGATCTCTAAAGCTCAAGGAGATACTAAAGATGGAGCTTACATGCCAAAATCTGTAGATTCATATGAAATCTCAAGTAACTTCTACATTGACAAAGATAATGATGATACAGCAAAAGCTGAAGAATTATTACTTGATGAAAACAACATGGTAAGAGTTATAAAAGATACAATCTACGTAACAACAGTAAGCGAAGATGGAAAAGTATATGTTAATACAATCAAGTTAAAGAAAGAAAAAGTTACTAAGAACGATGGAACTAAGAAATTAGACGTTTATGTAGCAGTTAAAGATCAAGATGATGATGAAAAAATCGAAGGTGGAGCAAATGCAGTATCAATAGATGCTGAAGGAAACACTTGGGCTGTAAACAAAGGTAAGATCTACAAATTCAATGGTACAGAATTCGTTGAAGTTTACACTTGTGACAGAACTATCGATCATTTAGATGTATATGACGAAAACAACTTAATCGCTTGGAACAAAGAAAACGAAGTATTCGCTACAGTTCAAACTAAAGATGGTAATGGAACAGATGAAGGCGATAAAGAAGAAACTAAAGCTGGATGGGTTACTAACGCAGATGGAACTTGGTCATACAACAAGGCTGATGGAACTAAGACTACAGGATGGTTATTAGATGGATCAACTTGGTACTACTTCAATGCTAACGGAGTTATGCAAACAGGTTGGGTAAATGTTAACGGAACTTGGTACTACTTAAACCCAGTATCAAACGGATACAAGGGAGCTATGCAAACTGGTTGGTTAAATGACAACGGAACTTGGTACTACTTACAATCAAACGGAGCTATGAAGACTGGTTGGTTAAATGACAATGGAACTTGGTACTACTTAAACTCAAATGGTTCAATGAAAACTGGTTGGTTATTAGATACTGATGGAAACTGGTACTACTTACAATCAAACGGAGCTATGGCTAAAAACACAACTGTAGATGGTTATAAGTTAGGATCAAACGGAGCTTGGATCAGATAATTAGTAAGTATTAATTATTACCACTAACATACTCTTAGATAAATATAGTATTGTAAATATTAAATGTGCAAAGTAAGGCATATTAGTTAAAACAATATAAATTCTGCATAAGAAATGGACTGTTACAAGATATCTTGTAACAGTCCTTCTTTATTATTTCTGTGAATTAAAATTTAATTTATTAATTTTTTTAATCATAAAGAACATAGAACATATTTTGATTTGGAACCCAAATTACTAATATTATATTTGACAAGTATAACTATAAATTAATAATAGTGAGAATTGTGTAATTTAGTCAGTTAAGGATGTGAATTGAATATAAGTTTTTTAAGGAATTATTAAGAAAAATTTAAGTTAAAGCTTTTTTATGGAGGTTTACAGGTTTAGTGTATAGTGTTAACATAAACGTATGAATGCATAATAAGGAGAGGAAGAATGAGAAAATTAAGAGAGGGCATTGCAGCAACTGTATTGGCATTATATTCCTTAATAGGTATAGAAATGTTATCAGGCAGTTTAACATGTGTGGAAGCTTATGCAAAAAACATTGAAGACAAGCCTTATCTAAAGGATATATATGTGGGTTTAGGTTATGATATAGAATTTATTAAGGATAAATACGAATATATAGTTGATGTAGATAAAGATGTAGAAGATATATATGTAAAAACCAGACCAGAAAATGACAATGATATTATAAAAATAAACGGAAAAGTAATTACAAAAGATGATAAATTCAAAAAGGATTTAAGTCTTGAAATGGGAAAAAATAAGGTCGTTATCGAAGTAATAAAAAATAATGATAACAATGAAAAAGAATATACAGATAATGATGATGACTTTTCAGAAGATGATGTACAAAATGATAAAGATAAATATGGATCTGCACAAGATAAAACAGTTTATACTTTATATATTTATAGAGGTGGAGCAGATGAGGTATATTTAAAGAATATTACACTTGATAAAAGTAATATAGGTTATTTTGTTAATAAAAAGAACTATAATATCGAAAGTGACGAAAATGGACAGTTGGTTAAGCTTGAAGTAGAAACTTTTGGTGATGAGTATAGTGTATTTGTTAATGGTAATAAATTAGACTTTACCAATTCTTTATCATTAAAATTTAAGGGCATAGGTAAATACACAATTACTTTAGATGTAGTTGATGATGAAACAAAAAGAAAATCAACATATGTGTTGAATATTTATAGAGGAATACCTGTAACACCTAATGTATCTGATTCAATAAACTCTGTACTTAAACCTAATCAATGGGTAATTGTAAATGGAAGATGGCGATATAATGATGCTGTTGGACAACCTTTGAAAAATACATGGTTTTTTGATATGAACTATGACTCATATTTCTATTTTAATGGCAGAGGCAATATGAAAACTGGCTGGATTAATGAAGGCGGAAATACATATTACCTAGGAAATGATGGAATGATGAGAACTGGCTGGGTTGAATATGAAGGTAAGTGGTATTATCTAGATATGAATGGAGTAATGAGAACTGATTGGGTCAAAAATAATGGTGAATGGTACTATTTAGACCAAGATGGAAGTATGAAAACTGGTTGGATTGTAGATAAAGAAAACTGGTACTATTTAAATAATGATGGTTCCATGGAAACTGGTTGGATTTTAGATTATAAAAAGTGGTACTATTTATCACAAAATGGAGCAATGAAAACTGGTTGGGCTCAATATAAAGATGATTGGTACTATTTAAATAATGATGGAAGTATGAAATCTGGTGAATGGGTTGAATATAAAGATAAATGGTACTATATAAATTATTCAGGAACAATGAGATGTGGATGGCTTTACAAAGATGATAAGTACTATTACTTTAATGAAGATGGTTCAATGAGAACAGAATCTATAGTATTAGATGGATATCTTTATAATTTTAATGAAGATGGATCAGTGAATTTTAATGATTAATATTATCCCTGAAAGGGGATTTTTTTTTATTATTTTGGGAAATTAGGTTTTTTAACGTAAATATTTATAGAATATTAACATGATATTAAAAATATTAATACAAAATTTATACATAAGCTGATACACTATCACAGGGAATTGGGAAGAAGTATGATTTTAAATATAGAATTTTAAGTTAAATATTTTAATGTATATTTATATATTTTGAGTATTCTAATATACCTATATTAGAATGTTTATATCTATATTATGAAATATTAGTATATACTTTTTATGGCTTTAATATATAATTTTGGAGATATTTATATATTTTTTTATAGATATACATAAAAAAATGTAGTATTATAAAAATATTGTTTATTATTAAGTAAAAATTGTACTTAAATAATTGTTCCATAGTAAGATAATATTCAAATCAGAATATATCATAAATAGAATTATATTATTAAGTGCAAAAGGAGGATAAAAATGTGGCATGCAAAGATTAATAAAAAAGGTGGTAAATATATACCGATAAAGTACAAAATTTTATCAGTAATTTTACCAGTGATAATATTGGCGATAGGAGGATTGATAACTGTATCATACAATAAATCAAGTAAGATAATTGAAGAAAATTCGTATTCAATGCTTGAATCATCAGTTAAAAATCAAACTATTCAAATTGAAAATTGGCTTGAAAATAATTTGCAGACATTTAATACAATTAAGAAGTCTTTAGGAAGTACACAGTACAGTCAAGAAGAATTAAAAAAAATACTTAATCAATATTACAATTTTAATAGCAATTTTTTAGATGGACTATACATAAGTGATTTGCAAGGTAATGTTATAAGTGCTGACAATTCACAGATGAAATTTGAAAATGCAACTTCAAGCCAGTGGTTTAAAGAAGGATTAACACATATAAAAATGCGTTATGGTGAAGCACATGATGATTATGCTGGAAATAAAGTTATTAGTGCAACAGGTTTAATAGTTGACAACGATAATAATCCAGTTGGTGTAATTGGTGCCGATGTAACTTTAAATAGGATAAGCATAATAGTAAATTCTTTAATTGAAATGGATGATGCGCAGTCTTTTTTAGTCAACAAAGATACTGGAATGGTTTTAGCAAGTAGTGACTCTTTAGAGCCTTATACAATATTAGGTGAAAATAATGAAAATTTATTATACTCTAAAATTGCACAAAGTATTGAAAGCGGACAGCATAGTGAGCAAGAAATAGAAAATAATATTGTGGACATGCATGATGTGAAAAATACTAGCTGGATACTTGTTTCGTATGTACCTAAAAGCAGTATATTAAGTTCAATGTTTACTTTGAGAAATTATATGGTGATAATAGCTATTGTAGCTTTAGCAGTTTTAGTTTTAATAACACATAGAACTATAAACTACATAATAAATCCGGTAAATGATATAAGTAAAAAAATAGTTAAGATGGCTGAAGGTGATTTTTCTATAGATATAGATGTTAAGAGCAATGATGAGATTGCAGTTATGTCTCAGAGTTTAAAAAACTTTATAGAATCTATGAGAGTTATGCTTAATGATATAAAAGATATTTCTATGGAACAAAAAAATCAGTCTTTTGAAAGTAAGAATATATCAGAACATTTATTTGATTCATCAAAACAGCAGGCAGAATCTATGAACAACTTAAATATTGTTGTTGGAGAGATGGCAGAAGCTACAAATCAAATTGCAGATACAGCTACAAGTCTTGCAGGGATTGCGTGTGAAACAAATGATAATGGGAATAAAGTAAAAGATAAGATGATTGAAACTGTAAAAATGTCTGAAGTTGGGAAAAAAGATATGGAACATGTAGAGATTTCAATCAGAACAATTGAAACTTCAATAAAAGAATTAAAAGATGTAATTGATGAAGTAGGAAAATCATCTGAAGAAATAAACAGTATAGTATCTATTATTGGAGAGATTGCTGAAAGTACAAACCTTCTTGCACTTAATGCATCTATAGAAGCAGCAAGGGCAGGGGAAGCAGGAAAGGGATTCTCAGTTGTAGCATCTGAAATAGGAACTCTTGCTAATAACAGTACTTCATCAGTTAATGATATTGCAAAACTTATAAATAATATTAATAAACTTATCTCTAATGTAGTAAGCAAAGTAAATGAAAGTGTTAATCATGTAAATGAAAGTTCAGAATTAATAACTGATTCTGTAAGGAAGTTTGATAACATATATAACACAATAAATGAATCAGATAAATTAGTTGCAGATATGTTAAAGAAAGTAGAAGAAGTAGGAAAAGCAGCTGATAATATGGCGGCAATATCAGAAGAGCAAGCTGCAAGTTCAGAAGAAATTTCAAGTACATCACAAGACATGCTTGAGCATTCACAAAATATTACGCAAAGCAGTTACAATGTTGCCAAAGGAGCAGATGTTTTATCAGATATAGCTAAACAATTAGAATCAGAAGTAGAAAAATTCAAATTATAGGAGGCAGGCTTCTAATGAAAAAGTTATTAAGTTTATTGATGGTATTTGTATTAATGTTTACTGCTTTGGGATGTTCAAAAAATGGTTCAAAAGGCACATCAATAGGAAATACAAAAGTTTTTGCTAGTATTGCAGATGATGATAAATTTAAGCAGACCATTGTTAGTGGTATGGAATCATATGCAGATGAAAATAATGTTGATCTTGATGTTGCAATTGCACATAACAATGTGGAAGCACAAGTACAACAGATTAAAGACGCAAAAACTAAGGAATATGATGTTATAGTTTGTATTCTTGTTGAGAGTGATACTGCACAGCAGATAATAAATGCAGCAGGTGACATTCCAGTTATTTTCGCTAATGTTGAACCTGATTCAGGCAGACTAAAAAGTGATAAATATATTTATGTTGGTTCTGATGAAAATGAAGCTGCTAAATATACTTTTGAATCTTTAAAAGAGTATTTTAAAGATAAAAAATCTTTTAATGCAGTTTTATTTGAAGGAAGTATGGATTCAAAGAGTGCTTCTGTACGTACAGAATCTTTAAAATCACAATTAAAGAAAAATGGTTTTGATGTAAATTATGTTTTTCAAGATGATGCTGGCTGGGATCGTGAAAAGGCAAAGAAAATGTTTGAAGCATTTTTAAAATTAAATGTAAGCTATGATTGTATTATTAGTAATAATGATGAAATGGCTTTAGGTGTTATTGATGCTATGGAGGAAAATGGAATTGATCCATCAAAGGTACCTATTTTAGGTCTTGATGCAACACCAGAAGCATGCAAAGCTATATCAAATGGAAAAATGTCCTTTTCTATAAAACAATCTGGAGAAGGTCAGGGAGAAAGTGTAATTAAAGCTGCTCAAGCACTTAAAAATGGTGATAAAATAAGTGAAATTGAAAATGGAGATAGTAGTGGAAAATATATTTGGTATCCATATTCAAAAGTAGATAAGAGCAATGTACAACAATATATGAGATAAGAACTAAGAAAATAAACATATATATAGTGTGTTTATATAATTGTTAACAATCAGTGAGAGCAATTAATATTAAAATGCTTATAGATTTTATCTAGTATATTAGATTTAAAAAGTTAATTTTATAATAGAATCATAAATATATAAAACTCTGCAAATTACATTTGTATTATGCAGAGTTTTTTATAATAAAAGGTATAATCAACAAATTTTTAATAAAAATATAGAGTTTATGTAAAAAATAGTACTCAATGTACGATAATTAATATGTATAATATTATTGTAGAGATTATTATGTATATATGTTGCAAATTGTAGTAAATTACTTAATTTTAGTAGTATTTTGTTGCGTATATATAATTTCAATATGTATGCTGCATTATGAGCTTTACAATTATAATCTAGAAATCCATAGTGATTTCAGCATCAATTGACAATTGCTCATAGGAGTACCCACAAGGGGAATTGCATGTCAATTGCAATATATATAGTATAAATATTTATAACTTGGGAGGACGATTTAATGAGAGCAAAGTTTAATTTTAAAAGGGTATTTGCCTATTTGCTTATATTTGCTATGACCTTTAGCTTTGTGCAAATGGGACAAGCAAATCCTGTTAAAGCTGCCACTAGTGGATCAAAAGAAGTTAACGACAGCTTTAAGTTTATAATAGGGGATGCTAGTAGTGGAACTACTAAAGATGTAGATATGGATTATAGTGGAGATTTAGTATTAAGATCAGTAACACTATCTCAGACATATACTATAATGCCTCAAGCAGGATACAATATTGAGTCAGTAAAAAGTAGTAGTGATAAAATGAAAATAACTAAAGCAGTTAGCGGAACTACTAATACTTTTACTATAGGTACAATAAAAGACTACAGTAACTTTAAACTTACTGTAAAAGTAAAAAATTCAAGTGGTGAAATAAATACTTATGATATTAGAGTTGAATTTAATATAGATTCATCTTTAGAATTTAATAAATTAAGAATTACAGTAGATAATGATGATCCTGTTACACTAACATATACTCAGTGTGATAGTGAAGGAATATACTATTATGAAGAATCCAATCCAGAAGCTAAAAAAGCAAAAATTGAAATGTTTGACGACAGCAATAATGCAATGAGCTTTAAGGTAAATGGAGGAACTAATAAGACTGTAAATTTAGTTGGTGGAGATAATACTATTGAGTTAACAGTAACAAGTGCTGGTTATTCTAAAGTTTATACATTGGTAATAACTAAAAAGGGTGTAGCCAAACTTAAATCATTGGTGCCATCAACAGGAAGTCTTTCACCATCATTTAATTCTGATACAACAGAATATACAGTGACAGTACCTACAACACAAGAAACAATAGCATTTACTCCAACAGCAGTTGATAATTCTTCAACAATTAAAGTAAAGAAAATTACTGTTGCAAGTGGGAAAAAGAGTCAGGATATAAAGCTTGACGAAGGAGAAAATGAGATTCCTATAGTTGTAACTAATAAAGATGGTGATGTTACTACATATAAAGTAACAGTAACTCGTACAGAAAAGTTTAGAAGTGCAAATTTAAAAAGTTTAAAATTAACATCTGGTACATTATCTCCTACATTTAATAAAGGTGTGTATCAATATACTACAATAGTAGAAAATACAGTTAGTTCAGTTGGGGTTACGCCAGTTGCAGAGGATACAAATGCAACAATAGAAGTTAATGGAAAAGAGATTCCAAGCGGAGCTACTTCACCTTATATAAATCTTGATGAAGGTGGAAATGTAATTAATGTAACAGTAACAGACAGTAAGGGTAATGATAATACATATGTTATTATGATAACAAGAAAGTACTCTAAAAATAACGTTAATTTAAGTAGTCTTTCAGTAACAGATGGAACATTTTCACCAAAGTTTGATCCAGAGATTTATGCTTACAGTGTTAAAGTTCCAAGAAATATTGAAGAAGTAAGAATTAAATTTGAAACACAAAATGAAAAGTCAAAAGTAACAATTAACGGAGTAGAATATAAAAGTGGTCAGCAATCAGATAAGATAAAACTTGACTTAGGTGCAAATACCGTAGTAGTTAAGGTTGTTTCAGAAGATAATAAATCCACAGTTAATTATACTTTAAGTATAATTAGAGATAAGGTACAAGGAACATTAAATGAATGGGTTCTTGTAGGTGGAGAATGGATGTATTATGATGGAGATGGAATTCCAGCTAAAAATAGATGGGTTAAATACGATAATCAATGGTATCATGTAGATGTTAATGGATACATGAATAAAGATGGATGGTTATTTGATGGTGGAAAATGGTATTATCTTGATCCTAATGGAATAATGCTTTATGGATGGATTAAGGACACAGGATTCTGGTATTACTTAAGAGAAAGTGGAGAAATGGTAGAAGATAGCTGGACAATGCTAGATGGAAATTGGTATTTCTTCAATCAATATGGCCAAATGCAAACAGGATGGACATTATATAAAGGAAAATGGTATTATTTAGATGACCATGGTGTAATGCAAAAAGGATGGATTACTTACGATAAGAATAAGTATTATTTAGATGATGATGGTACTATGAGAACAGGATGGTTATATAACGGAAAAGTATGGTACTATTTTGAATCATCAGGAAGAATGGTTACAGGATGGCAGACTATAGGAAATAGAAGCTATTATTTTGATTCAAAGGGTGCTATGAAAACTGGAATGTTATTCTTAGATGGTAGATGGATTAATCTTGATTCACTTTAAAAATAAATGTGCTATAACAATATATTATCAACAAGTTAATAACATATTGTTAGTAAAGCATTTGAATAAAATATTTGAATAAAGTGATAAACTCACTAAATAATAAAGACATCAGAAAAATCTGATGTCTTTATTATTTCCTTAGTGTTTTTAGAAAGAATGAATACTTAAATATAGAATATATATGAGATTGTAATATAAAACAATGTTGTGATATTAGTGAAATATGGGGATGAGATATGTGAAAAAGGGGTGGGGTGTTGTGTGAAATAATAGGTGAAACCTTTTTAAAAATAAATGTTGTTAAGATTAGAAATATAATAGAATGTCAATAATCATAGATAAGAAAAACTATTTAATATAATTTAGTTCAGTTATTTGTGGAGTTAATTAAGTTTAAATATTAATCGAACATAAATTTAATCTAAATCTGAATAGTAATTGAAAAGTGTATGAAAGGAGTTGTTATCTATGATAGAAAGAGATTGGGAATTTGAGAAGATAAAAAAATATAAAGAAAATGCACTTAGAGAAAATATTTATAATAAGGAAAATGTTAAAAAATATAAAGAATGTCCTTACTGTGGAAGCAAAAGTTTTATAAAATATGGAAATTATAATAGAATTCAGCGTTATAAATGTAAAAATGAAGAGTGCAAAAAAACATTTTCAAATACAACAAATTCTGTATGGAAGTACTTAAAACATAAACCTGAGAAATGGTTTGAGTTTATTGAGCTTATGGGTGAACACACAACTTTAAATGAATGTGCAGCTAAATTAGAAATATCAATAGTGACAGCGTTTTATTGGAGACATAAAATATTTCATGCCATTGAAAATAACTATAAACCAGAAAAATTTGATGAGGTTGTTTATGTAGATACTTACTATACAGAAAAATGTTATAAAGGAAGCAGAAATAAAAATTATACATATGCTGATAAAGTAAAAAATAAATTTGATAAAATGTATGGACTTGTACCTAGGAATGTAAGTGTACTTATAGCAGAAGAAAGAGGGAAAATGCCATTAATAAGAAGAACAGAAAATGATGAAACAATAATAAATAATTTTAATAATAATGTGTTGAAAATTGCAGCTAAAGATTGTTATATGCGTACGGATTATTTTACAAATAAAAAATTAAAGAATAATTTGCTACAATACAATAAAAAACTTTCAAATGCGACAAAAAAGAAATATGGATTAAAAATTATAGGAAATAGAATAGAAGATAAAATAAAAGAAGATAAAAAGAAAAATATCATGGCTTATTTAACTGCATGGTTGAGCCGATGTAAGGGAATTGCTACAAAATATATAAATCATTATTATAATTTTTATTCATTAATTGATTCAGAAAAAGTTTTTGATTATATGAGTATCTTTTTTGATCTTTTGAAAAATGGATCTTACACATCCGTTGAAGTTTTAAGGACAAATCATGTTGAAGATTATTAAAATATTTAAAAGAGCGTTGTTTACCAACAATTATTTTAAAAAAAGTTTTTCCTATAAATTACACTATGATTCTAATAGATATGTGTATTTAGTATGTGATTATGTTAATTAAAAAAATAATATACCCAAAAAGTAAATTAGTAAAGAATTATGAATTTTCCTCTAAAATATTAATTGGCATTAAAAATATAGATTATTTAACGTGAATTAAAATATATTCCTGATATATTTTAAATGATTAAATAATAAAAATTCAAATGTATTGCTGTAGAATTTTTTGTAAAACAAAGTTTTTACTGTTCACTATTTAATAAAAATATCAGTAAAGATATTAATAAAAATGTTAATAAATTTAATTTTGAAAATATATAAATATAAGTTCTAGAAAGATAAATTAAATATATATATTTAAAAATAATTTTAGGTTTATTAAAGGATTATATAGAAAAATAGATATGTTAATAAAATTTTTCTTAGATATATTGAAGTTTGAATAATTACTAAGAAAATAATTATTATAATATATATAGATAATATTTGAACTGATCAGTATAAGTGTTATAATATTGTTATAGTTTTGGGAGGGAAAGATATGATAAAAAGACTTAAAAAGACAAGTGCATTAATAGTATTAGCAACTACATTGGCAACAATAGTTCCTGTTGGAAATACGCAGATTAGAGCTGAAGCAGCCGATAAGTATAGTAACGAATTTTCAAATAATTACAATATCGAATCATTAGAAAATAACATAAGTTTAGCATCTGAAGAAACATCAGAAGATAAACAAATTGCTGGAAAAATAACACAATATATAAATGGGAAATATCCAGGCGCTACAGTTAAAGTGCAATCACCTAAATATATAAAATTAACAATCACTAAGAGTATTGCAGAAAAAATGGCAACTCAGATATGCAGTAGCAACGATACTATAAGACAAATTTTAAAAAATGAACCCAATTTAGTAAAACCAGGGGCAAGTCAAGATGAAGTAAATAAAATTGTAGATAGTATGACTGATGAGCAAATTGAGAGCGTGAAACCAAAAGTTTATAATGCTGTTTATCAAACTATATTGGCATTTGATGGACAAAGTGTACCAGTCTATGGCTATGAAGTTGTGAGTGGTGATCAGATTGAAGATACAGGATACTTTGTAGGGGGAAAAATTGGTGCATTAATTATGCAAAAAGAAGGTAAGCTTTTATGTGTATCAACAGAATTTATTAAAGATTTAAACAATCAGATTACAAATAAAATTTTAGAGGAAATAAAGCAAAAGATATCAGAAATAATTCAAAATAGTGGAATAACTGAAATTATAGATAAAGTTCTAAAGAAGGTAAATAGTGTAGTTAGTGATGTTACTGATACTATTGAAGATTTATCAGATGCTATAGATGATTTGACTGATTCTATAAAGGACAAGGCTGATGATATAGATGATGCTTGGGATAAAGTCTTTGATAGATTTGATAATGATGAAGGCTGGGGAAAGAAAGATGGCTACATTTATTATTATGATAAAGATGGAATAAGTTTAAAAGGTGTTCAGAAGATTGATGGTAAAACTTATTACTTTAATAGAATTGATGGGGCTATGGAAACTGGCTGGCAGATAGTTGATGGAAAGAGATGTTATTTTGATGAAAAGAAGGGATATCAGCTATTTTTACAATGGGTTCAAGATGGTGAGGATTGGTATTTCTTAAGTGATCAAGGTCCAGTTAAAAAATCTGAATGGGTTAATGATAATGGTAGAAAATATTATCTTAAGAGTGACGGAAAGATGACTAAGGATTGGCTTAAGATAGATGATGATTGGTACTATTTTAATGGAAGTAATGGAGCAATGGAGTATTCAACATGGAAATATTCAAATGATAAGTGGTACTATTTAAATCAAGACGGAAAAGCAGCAAATGATTGGACTTATATTAATGAAAACTGGTACTACTTTAGAGAAAATTCATGTTCAATGGAGACAGGCTGGTTCAGAGCTGATGGAAGTTGGTATTATTCTGATTCAACAGGAGCAATGAAAACAGGATGGGTTCAAGGTGACGATGGATGGTATTACTTAGATGATACATCTGGAAAGATGAAGAAAAATGAGTGGGTTTATACTAATGGTAGTTGGTATTATTTTAATATAAATGGTGCTATGGTGACAAAAGCAAGATATATTGATGGTGTTAAGTACAATTTTAATAGTGATGGAAGAATGGCTTAAAAATATAGATTAGTATAGGAAATATAATTAAAAGTACAAAAGATATGTTTTGATTAAGAACATAGTTTTATTAAAAATATTGAATATGTTTTGTTATATATGCTTTGCTTAGAATAAACGATAATGTAGAAAAATTTATGTGAATATATTTTATGCGTTATCAAATAAACATGATGTTGGTAAATGTTTATTCTAAGTTGAAGCATATTTTTTGTTTTCATTTAATTTTATCTCAACTTTATGATTTTTATATGACATTAATGTTAAAGCATATTTTTGTTTTAGTTCAATCCCTTTAGTAAAATCTGTTTAGAACGATAAATAATTATATAAAAGGTACTCAAATTCAAATAATATTATGTAATTTTTATTAGGGTGAGAAGTTATTTGAGTTTCGAATAAAAGCTTATTAAATCAATATGATGCAATAATTTGAAAATTACTTATTTATTTTTAAATTATTAGCTTTAATATGTATTTTGACGTAATATAAAGTCTTATATTAACAATTATATATTTGAAATACTTATAATTTAATTTTAGACTTTGCATATCTTATGTCTTATATGAACAATTGTACATTGGAAATTGAATAACTGAATAATAGATTAAAGTTAAAATTAGTAAAAACATAGGAGGGAAAGTATGAAACGAGATTTGATTAAGAAACTTATTTGTTGCATGGCTATAACTGCTTGCATTTCTTCAACAATGCCTGTTGACGTGTATGCAGCAACATGGATGAATGATAATATGGGAAATTACTATTTCTATGAAAGCAATACATATGCTGTTGGATGGAGAAATATTGATGGAACAGTATATTATTTTGATGCTTCTGGTGTAATGCAGAAGGGATGGATAAAATACGGTGATTCTTGGTATTACCTAGATAATAATGGTGCTTTAAAAACAGGATGGATTAATTATAATGGTGAATGGTATTATTCTAATTCAGCAGGAATAATGCAGACCGGTATTTTATTAATTGATGGACAAACTTATTATTTTGGAAACAATGGTGTAATGAAAAAAGGAAATGTAATAATCAATGGTCAGTTTTATACAATAGGTGTAAATGGGGCTATAGTATCTAATGCTGTACCAGTTCCAGATAAAGTATTTGATAGGAATAACAACTGTATTAAGCAGATTAATTCTGTAGATTCAACTACGATTATGACTCCAGATGGTTCTAAATATGATAATCCTATTGTTGATCAAAGTGAGGATGGAGATTATGAAGAACCAGCAAGAAAGTTTACTGTTACATTTAGAGATGAAAATGGTCAGGAACTTAAGACAAAGAATATTACAGATGGAGATACAGTAAAAATGTATGAACCAGATGATGAAAATGGAAAAGGTGATGAGGATAGAAACTTCATAGAGTGGAATACGAAGAGAGATGGTTCTGGAAAGAGCTATGATTCTGATGAAAAAGTTAAAGTTACAAAAGATTTAACATTATATGCTAGATGGGAAGAACTTGAAGAACAGACTCTTGTAAGCAGTATTTCTATTACTGGAAGTAATGAAGTTGAAATTGGTAAGACAACTCAATTAACAGCAGAAGTTAAACCTAGTGATGCAACTAACACAAAGGTTAAGTGGAGTATCGTTGATAATGAAGATGGAACAGCTTCTGGAAAGGCATCTATTGATCAAAATGGTGTGTTAACAGGATTAGAAAATGGACTTGGAAAGATAACTGTTAAGGCTGAAGCAATGGATAAATCTGATGTAAGCACTACAAAGGTTATTACAGTAGTTGAAGCTAAGAATCTAATTGAGAGCATAAAGATTAATGGACCAGATACAATAAGTGAAGATGGAGCAGTTGTAAAATTAACAGCAGATGTATCTCCAGAAACAGCAAGTAATACAAACGTAAGTTGGAAGATTACTGATGGTAGTGAATATGCTGAAATAGATAGAGATACAGGAGAATTAAAGGCATTAGCTGATGGAAAAGTTACAGTTATGGCATCAGCAAAAGATGGATCAGGAATATCTGCAACTAAGACAATTAATATTACTGGACAGTCAGTTAAAGCAACTAAGATTCAGGTTTCTGGATATGAAAATGTTAAGACGGTTTCAACAGGAAAGAAACTACAAATGGTTGCAAGGATTTATCCAGATAATGTAGCATCAGCAAATGATGAGGTTGAATGGAGTGCTGTATATACTAGTGGAGAAAAAATTGGTGAACAAGTCAGCATAAATGAAGGAACAATTGGGGTTATAGGTGATGCTGCTGGACAAAGATTAAAATATGCAGTATTAAATCCTGAATATAGAGGTAAGGTTGAAGTTACAGCTAGAAGTAAGAGCGACAGTAGTATATTAGGTAAAACTACAATAACTGTAGTTAAAGATGCAGAATCTGTTGATATTAAAGCAATTGATACTTCAGGAAATGATATTACTAATAAACCAGAGATTACGACTAATGCAGGTAAATTAAATCTAAAAGCAGTATTAAACCCATCTGACACTACAGATACTTCATCAGTAAAATGGAGCATGGAACTTGTTAATGGTGATGGTGAAGATACTGAGGTTTCAAATTATGCAACTCTTACACCAAGTGAAACTAGTGCTGTAATAGCTGCAAAGAAAAATGGGGAGATTAAGGTTATAGCAACAGCTAATGATAGTAGTAAAGCTATAGGCGAAATTACAATTAAAATAGACGGTCAAAAGATATATGCGAAAGAAATTAGTTTATATCAAGATGGTGATGAATCAAAACCTGTAAAAGAAGGATACGAATTTAATATTCAAAAAGGAGCATCAATTACAGTTGAAGGTAAAGTTGGTCCAGATAATGCAACAAATAAAAATATTGAATGGTCAGTTTTAGGTGCTAAAGATTATGTGACATCAAAAATAGATGGTAATAAGCTTACAATAACAGCTAACAAAGATCTTTCAAGTGAAATGGCAGCAGTAAGAATAAAGGCCGTTGCTGACAACATTATTAAGGAATTTAAAATAAATGTATATGAGAATATTCAAGGTGTTAATATTTCAACTCCAAGTGCAGTTGTTTTAGGACAAGATTTTAAAGCAACAAGTACATTATTCCCTGTAAATGTTAATGGAGACAAGATTAAATTATCAGTAGTTACTAAAATGGATGATGGAAGTTTAACAGGAAGTGCATTTATAAATGGTGAAGTAGAAGTATCTAGAAATACTACAACAGCTACTATTACTCCAGTAAATACAGGAACAATTAAATTAAAAGCAGTAGCAACACTAAATGATTCAGAACAGACATATACTACAGGAGAAATTAATATATTGAATCCTATAGATAACATTATTATTGAAGGAACAAATAATTCATTTACTTTGGAAAATGGACAGACTAGAAATGCCAATTTAACTGCAAAGGTAAATGGTGCACCTGCTGGTGGTTATAGTAGTTTCCTTAAATGGGAAATAAAATCACAACCAAGTAATGTAATTGCTAAAGTTGACGGTAATACAGGAATAGTATCTGTTACAAGAACTGGAGATATTGCAGTTGGTTCCCAAGTTATAGTAAGAGTATCTGCAAATTATGATAGTACAAAATATAGTGAATTTATTATAGGTGTATCCAATGCACCAGTTGTTGATAGTACAGCTACGAGTTAGTGATAATAAGTTAAAAAATATTTATTAAGTAAATAGATTAAAGAACAATTCAATTTTAAAAGTAAGTTATTTATTAGAGCACATGTGGTGAATGAACTAAATTAAGGGGTAACTACAAATGTAATAATATTAACAAAGCAAAATTTTGAATTAAAAGACCATAATTACTAGATAACTACAAATGTAATAATATTAACAGGAGATAATTATTATGAGAAATAAGTTCTTAAACAAGTTAATAGCTGTAAGTATTGCACTTACAGCAGTAACTGTTATGATACCAATGAAAACTGAAGCAGCATGGATAAATAATTACTATGGAGGCTTTGCGTATAGTAATGGATATTATTTATCAACTGGATGGAATATGATAAATGGGACATGGTATTATTTTAATTCTTTAGGTGTAATGCAGACTGGTTGGTTAAACTCTAATGGTACATGGTATTATCTTGATCAATCTGGTGCAATGCAGACTGGAGTAATTCAGGTTGAAGGAAAAATATATCTTTTAGGACCAAGTGGTGGAATGCAGACAGGTTCAAACATAATAAATGGAAAGATGTATTACTTCGGTCCAGATGGTGTATGTATGGGGACTGATGTACCAACACCATTGAAGGGATATGACTATTATGGAAATCCAGTACAGCCATATGTTCCAAGTCAGATTTCAAATCCAAATGCTGTGATGGATAGTAATATTCCATTAGAAAACGGTCAAAAGATAGAAGAGCAGTATAGAGTTTATTATAAAGATGATGATGGAGATTTAATCCTTACAAAGAGAATAGATGCAGATACAAAAATAACATTGTATGAACCAGATAAGGCTGGATATGAATTTATTGAATGGAATACTAAAAAGAATGGTAATGGTACAAGTTATGATGCTGGAGATAAGGTGAAATTAACAGGAGACTTAACATTGTATGCACAATGGGATGAAGTTGAAACTGATGATGATAGTGATGAAGATACTATCAAGGTAACTGGTATAACATTAGGTGCAGTAGGTTATACAGGAACTACAATAAATATAAGTGTTGGTGATACAGTACAATTTACAAGAAAAATAGCACCAAGTACTGCAACTAATACGAAAGTAACATGGTCAGTTAAAAATGGATCAACTGGTAAGGCAGAAATAACATCTACAGGTAAGCTTACAGCTCTGCAACCAGGAACTGTAACTGTTAGAGCAACTGCGACAGATGGATCAAAAGTCTTTAAGGAAATGACTGTTATTATAGAAAATTAAATTATAAAAAACTAAATAAAATAAAACTAATACTTTGGAGCATTGTTAAGATTGATTTGATTTTTGTTATATTATTCAGTTAAAATAATAAAACTGTTAATGATATGAAAAATATCACTTTAAGATGGCAATGCTCTAAATTAGTTAATGTATAATAAGCTTAGAATATTAGAACTCAATTTAGATGATAGATTATATATGGTATATGCCATATTTAAGTTTGATAGTATAGGTGAAATAGAGTGGCATGTTATATGTGGGATAATTAATTAGATTATATATGAAATCAATGGTTAGAGTATATATGAAATTAATGGTGAAACTTTTTTAAAAATAAATGTTGGTAATAAAATCAAGGTTAGTATTTGATTAAGCACTTAAGCAAGTAATTATAAAAAATAAATAAAAATTAAATTTAATACAACAACATTTAGCTTTAAAAAAGTTTATTGGCTTTTAAACATGAGTAGTAGAGGATGATCCCCATCAAACTAAGCTAAAAAAATTAAATGTAATTATTCCTATAAATTAAATTTTAAAACCAATCATTTCTGTGAATTAAACTTTAATTTAATTATTTTTTTATTTTCAAGAACACATTTTTGATTTAGATACATAGAGTATTAATGCTTAAAATTGGAAATAATTAATTATAGATAATAAATTATAAATTGGAAATAATCCATACATATTGCAGATTGTAGCATATGTACATAGAAAATCTAATGTGATATAATGTTTTAGTTAATGAGACATAAAAGTAATTAAATTAATAATATATAACTAAAAGTGGCAGATACCTGTGGAATAAAGATTTAGAGAAATAGTATTAACTTAAATATTTATTCTATAATATATACTTAGTTAAGCTAAATTCTATAATAATGTTATAAAATTTAATTTTAAAAAAGTATAGAGTCTATAATTTCTTACATTGAAAAGTCTCAAGTGTAAACCTTAAAGTGGGACTATAGAATGAAACTAGAGTATAAGTTTTTTCACATGAACTTAAGGGTACTGTCATAAAATAAGGAGGATAAATCGTTGGCTGATTACATAAAAGAAATTGAAAAAAGAAGAACCTTTGCAATCATCTCTCATCCTGATGCTGGTAAGACAACTTTAACAGAAAAGTTCCTTTTATATGGAGGTGCTATAAGACTTGCAGGTTCTGTTAAGGCTAGAAAAGCATCTAAACATGCGGTTTCTGACTGGATGGAAATAGAAAAGCAAAGAGGTATCTCTGTAACTTCTTCAGTTATGCAGTTTAACTACAATGATCACTGTATTAATATATTAGATACTCCTGGGCACCAAGACTTCTCAGAAGATACATATAGAACTCTTATGGCTGCAGATTCAGCAGTTATGGTTGTTGATGCTGCTAAGGGTATAGAAGATCAGACAAGAAAGTTATTCCAGGTTGCATCACTTAGAGAAATGCCTATTTTCACATTTGTAAATAAGATGGATAGAGAAGCGAGAGATCCATTCCAATTACTTGATGATATCGAAAATGAACTTGGAATTAAAACTTATCCAATGAACTGGCCAATAGGTTCGGGTAAGGAATTTAAAGGTGTATATGAAAGAGATAATAACAGAATCATAGCTTTTAATGGTGGAAACCATGGTCAAAACGAAGTTGAAGCTATCGAAGGTACTCCAGATGATCCTAAATTCAGAGAAATTTTAGGAGAAGCTCTTCATGATAAATTAATGGAAGACATTGAACTTCTTGATATTGCAGGAGATGAATTAGATTTGGAAGCTGTTAGAAATGGTGAATTAACACCAGTATTCTTTGGTTCAGCTTTAACTAACTTTGGTGTTGAACCATTCCTTGAGCATTTCTTAGAAATGACAACAGCACCACTTGCAAGACATTCAAGTGTTGGAGATATTGATCCATTTGAAGATAAATTCTCTGCTTTTGTATTTAAGATTCAAGCAAATATGAATAAAGCTCATAGAGATAGAATTGCTTTCATGAGAATATGTTCAGGTAAATTCAACAAAGGTGAAGATGTTTACCATATGCAGGGTGGTAAAAAGATAAAACTTGCTCAACCTCAACAATTTATGGCTCAAGATAGAGAAATTGTTGAAGAAGCTTATGCAGGAGATATTATCGGTGTATTTGATCCAGGTATATTCTCAATTGGAGATACTTTATGTGCTGCATCAAAGAAGTTTAAGTTCGAAGGAATTCCAACTTTCGCTCCTGAACATTTTGCAAGAGTAAGACCAGTTGATACTATGAAGAGAAAACAATTCGTTAAAGGTTGTACTCAAATAGCACAAGAAGGTGCAATTCAGGTATTTAAAGAAATACACATAGGTATGGAAGAAATTATAGTTGGTGTTGTTGGTGTTCTTCAATTTGAAGTATTAGAATACAGATTAAAGAACGAATACAATGTTGACATTAAGATGGATAGACTTGACTACAGATATGTAAGATGGATAGAAGATCAAAGCATTGATATGGATTCATTAAACTTGACTTCAGATACTAAGAAAGTTAAGGATATGAAGGATAGAAATCTTCTTATATTCCAAAATGACTGGGGTATAAGCTGGGCTTTAGATCATAATAAGGATCTTGTATTATCAGCAGTTGGTAAGAATGATGATTAAAATAAAGTAGAAGTTTTTAAAAATGAACTACCTAATTAAGTGAATTAATTGGTAGTTCATTTTTTTGCTCAGATTATAAAAATTTTTTACTAAGAAAAAGCCTAAAAATAATGTTATGTTATTTATATTGATTGACCTTCTACATAGGGATTTTAAAGTTAATTATAAAATATTAATAGCAATATACAATAAAATGAATGAGCATTTGATAAAATTTTTGACTTTTCTCTTTAAGGTGATAGATTTTTTTGCTACAATGAAATTTAGAGGAGGTGGAGGAACATTTTGAATATTTATTCGACAATTAAGAAGAAATTTACTATTTTTATTTTAGTATTTACGATGATATTAGGTTTGGTTCCTACGTTAAGTGTACAAGCAGCGACAACTGACTTTAAAATAATTTCAAAAACTGAAGTTACTGCTGCACAGGCTAAGAAATGGGCACAATCAAAAGGTGCAACTGACACTTTTGCAGATTTGGCTAAGCTTTATTGGAAATATGCTGAAGAGTGTGGTGGAGTAAACCCAGGAATCGCATATGTTCAAGCGGCTAAGGAAACTGGTTATGGAAGATTTGGTGGCGTTTTAGATGAAAGTTATAATAATCCATGTGGAATGAAAACTTCATCTGGTGGTGGCGATTATGACAAAGAAGCTCATCAGAGATTTAATTCATGGGATGAAGGTGTACAAGCTCATATGGATCATTTAGCATTATATGCGGGAGCTGATGGATATCCAAAAGCAAATACATATGACCCAAGGCATTTTGTAACTATTAAAGGAAGAGCAACTACAACTAATTCTTTAGGTGGAAAATGGGCTCCAAGTGCAACTTATGGTGAAGAAATTGGTAAACTTTATATGAGTTTAATGGATTCAGCAGGAGTTACTTTTGAAAAAGATGAAGACGAGGATTTATGGGAAGATGTTGAAGATGAAGAAGATACATCAGCAGCACCAAATCCAGGAACAGTAGAAAAAAAACCAGCAGATTTAAGCATTGAAGAAGCTATTAAGCTTCCTGAAAAAATTACAAATGATACTTCTGGTACTGATTCATCTCAAGGAAGTGGAAATGATTCACCTAACATAACTTCTACAATTGGATGGAAGAATGTTGATGGAAATTGGTATTACTATAAATCAGACGAAACAAAGGCATTTGGATGGATAAAACCAGATTCGAATTGGTATTATTTAGATGATGCAGATGGAAAGATGGTAAGAGGATGGCTGAAAAACAATAATAAATGGTATTATCTTGATGAAAGTGGTGCCATGATTACAGGTTGGAAGCTTATTGATAGTAAATGGTATTTATTCGACAAAAATGGAATAATGACGACTGGAGTACAAAATGATGGAAATAGTAGTTATTATTTAGATAAATCTGGAGCCATGATTGAAGAACAAGGATGGAAAAAGATTGAAGATAAATGGATTTACCTTGAAAAGGGTGGAAAAATTAAATTAGGATGGCTTAAAGAAAATAATGCATGGTACTACCTTCAAGGTGATGGAAGTATGGTAAATGGTTTAAAGAGAATAGATGGACAAGTATATTCTTTTTATGATAATGGAACTATGCAGACAGGATGGAAGAGTGTAAATTCAAACTGGTATTACTTTAAATCTAGTGGAGAAATGGCAACGGGATGGACTTATGATGGAGATACTTGTTACTATCTTTATGATAATGGAGCAATGGCAAAAGGCTGGATTACTATTGGAGACTCATGGTATTTACTAAGCTCAAGTGGAGTAATGCAAACAGGATGGGTTACATCAAATGGAGATACATACTACTTAGATAAATCAACAGGCAGAATGGTTACAAATACGACTGTTGATGGATATAAGATAGGTAAGGATGGTAAGAGAAAAGGTAAGGTAAATCAAGGTGATTCCAATTCCAACAACTCAAACTCCAATAATTCTAACTCAAATAATTCACAGACAGGACCAGGAAGCGCAGGAAAAGTTATTTATGTTGATGCAGGTCATGACTATGGTAAAGATTCAGGTGCTGTAGCTACAATAAATGGAGTAACTTATAGTGAAACAGATCTTAATATGCAGGTTGCAGATAAGCTTAAGACATCTCTTGAGAATAGAGGATATACTGTAATAATGACAAGAAATCTTGGTGAAAGACCATCATTCTCTTCATTAACAGAAAGTCTTTCTTATAGAGTAAATAAAGCCAATAATGCAAATGCAGATTTATTTATAAGTATACATCATAATTCAGCAGGTGAAACTGCAAAGGGAATTGAAACACTTTATAGTGAAGTATCTCAAGATGCTGCTTTTGGTGGACAATACGATAGTACAAGAATTGCTAAAAGTAAAAGTCTTGCATCTGAAATAAATAATAATATTGCAAGCAGTCTTGATTTAACAAATAGAGGTGGAAAATCTCAAAACTTATATGTTTGTAGAAATACAAAAATGCCAGCTGTATTAGTTGAAGTAGGTTTTATAACTAATGCAGAAGAAGCAGTAAGATGTTCAGATCCATCAAGTCAACAAAAAGTAGCAGAAGCTATTGCAGCAGTGGTTTCTAAATATTATTAATATAAAATTTGCAATGGAAAGTTGACATTTGACAATAGGTGTCCTTTTGGATACTGTTTATGGAAAATTAATGTTAAAGGCTGTATTGAGAAAGTTCAACTAGCCAAATAAGAAATTTGGAGTTTCACTTGCTCGCTGAGAAAGTTCAACTGGCCAAATATAAAATTTGGAGTTTCACTTGCTCGCTGAGAAAGTTCAACTGACCAAATATAAAATTTGGAGTTTCACTTTTTCTACCAAAACTTATTGTAGTGTTTTTAAGTTTTATGTATAAGATATATTATGAAAATACACTATAATTTAGAAATGTTAAATAAAATGCATCAGATATATTCTGGTGCATTTTTTATTGAATTACAAAATTATGAAAAATTTCAAGTAAAAATACAATAAAGGAATCAATTTTATGAATAATTTATGAAAATATGGTGTCAAATTATGTACAACGTACCCAAAATAGATGTTATACTTGTATAGTATATAGCAAGACAGATTTGAGGAAATAAAAATCTGTTAGTAATATACTTTATAAGTGAATGGGGGGAGAACTGTTTTGAAGATAAGAGAAAGATTAGCTTCTTTTTTCATTGCGTTATTTGTTGCTTTTTCGTTTATTCCGTCTATGAAGGTCATGGCAGATACCGTAGCAGATATTAACATAATATCAGATACAAAAGTAACAGTAGCACAAGCGGAAAAATGGGCTAAATCTAAAGGTGCAACAGATACATTCATAAGTTTAGCTAAACTTTATTTTAAGTATGCTGATGAATGTGGTAATGTTAATCCAGGAATTGCTTATGTTCAGGCTGCTAAAGAGACTGGATATGGAAAATTTGGTGGAGTACTTGATGAAAGTTATCATAATCCATGTGGAATGAAGACTAGTAGTGGTGGTGGTGACTATGATCCAAATGCACATCAGAAATTTAATTCATGGGATGAGGGTGTTCAAGCTCATCTTGATCATTTAGCTCTTTATGCAGGTGCAGATGGATATCCAAAAAGCGATACTTTTGACCCAAGACATTTTGTTACAATCAAGGGGAAGGCACCAACTGTCAACTCACTTGGAGGTAAATGGGCACCAAGTACTGTTTATGGAGAAGAAGTAAATTCTTTATATAGAGATTTACTAAAGTCAGCAGGAGTTACAATTGGATCAGAAGAAATTCCAAATGAAGATAACTCAGGCAATAATTCTGGAAGCAACTCAGGCAGCGGATCAAACTCAAATGGTTCAAACAATAGCGGTACACCAGGTGGATCGACAAATGTTCAGCCTCCAAAAGATACAGTTGAACCACAAGGTCTTCCAGTAAATAAACCTATAGCTATTACTGCTGATAATTCAACTAATATTTCATCAAACATTGGATGGAAACTTGAAGGTGGAAGATGGTATTATTACAGATCAGACGGAAGCAAGGCTACAGGTTGGATTAAACCTGATGCTAACTGGTACTATCTATATAGTGATGGTGTAATGGCTAATGGATGGGTTCAATTAGGATCATCATGGTATTACTTACAATCTAGTGGTGCAATGAAGCTTGGATGGTTTAAGGATGGAAGTAAGTGGTATTATCTTCAAGGAAATGGAGCAATGGTTACAGGCTTTAATTCTATTGATGGTAAGACTTATTTCTTAGATTCAAGTGGAGCTATGAGAACAAGCTGGTTTAAGATAAGTGGTCAATGGTATTATTTCAATACTGATGGATCAATGCTTACTGGATGGATTAGACCAGATGGAAACTGGTACTATTTATTCTCAAATGGAATAATGGCATCAGGATGGCTTGCGCGTGATGGTGAATTATACTGTCTATCAGAAAGTGGAGTAATGCAGACTGGATGGGTTTATGAAAAGGGCGGTTACTATTATTTCCATCCTACATCAGGAAAAATGCTAAGAGATACAGTCGTTGATGGCTGGGAAATTGGACCTGATGGTAAAAGAGGAGATAGAGTAGGCGGCGGAAGTTCAAAACTTATAGTTATTGATCCAGGTCACAACTTTGGTGGTGATGATGGTGCTTACGGTTACCATAGTGGAGTTACATATAGTGAAAGAGACTTAAATATGCAGGTTGCATTAAAGTTAAAGACTAAACTTGAAGCTTATGGATATCAAGTTGTTATGACAAGAAATGAATCTGATAGAGAAACTTTATCAGTATCTGAAAGTCTTGCAAAAAGAGTTAATCTTGCAAACAGCTTAAATGCAGATTTCTTTGTAAGTTTACACCATAACTCAGCAGGTTCAGAATCTGCAAATGGAGTAGAAACTTACTATAGTTCTAATGCAAGTAATTCAAATAATATTTCTATAAGCAGAAATATGGCAACAAAAATAAATAATGCTATTGTAGGAAAGACAGGACAGTACAACAGAGGTGCTAAAGATGGAAACTTATATGTATGTAGAAATACAAATATGCCATCAGTCTTAGTTGAGTTAGGCTTTGTATCAAATCCAACTGAAGCTGCAAAATGTGCAACATGGACTAATCAAGACCTTGCTGCATCAGCTATAGCAGAAGCAATTGCAAGTTCAATATAAGGCGTTATTAAAAGATAATAAGTTAATATGCCTAATTAAAAAAGAATATTTAATTGTTAAGAGTCATATCAAAGAAAATCTGATATGGCTCTTTTTTGTTAACACTTTATACAAAAAATATCTATATAAAAGTTCATAAATACAATGTATAATAATATATATGTTCTAATTAGAAATTCATATTTAATAATCTACTAAACGAAGTTTAATACTATAAGTTATGGTAACATGCTTTATGTAGTTTTATTATTTGGAACTAATATAATTAAAGCTTATATAATTATATTAAAATTAAGATGTTTTAGTATAGAACATATTATTCATGTAAAAGAGGTGAAGATTATGAATTGGTTTAGAAAATTTATGTATGGAAGATATGGAGTAGATGAGCTTTCAATGGTGTTAGTTGGAGTTTCAATTGCTTTGTTGTTACTGTCAAGCTTACTTCCAAGATCATTGAGTATTCTATCATTAATTGCATATATACCTATGGTAATATATATTTTTAGAATATTTTCAAAAAATATTTTTAAAAGACAACAAGAAAATTATAAATATATATCATTTAAGAATTCTATGCTTTCAAAAGCAAAAAAATATAAGGGCAAAATACAAGGAGCGAAAACTCATAAGTATTTCAAATGTCCTAGCTGTGGTCAGGAGTTAAGAGTTCCAAAGGGCAATGGAAAAATAACAATAACATGCCCTAAATGTAAGACATCATTTAAGGCAAAATCATAGTGTTTATCTTTATCAAATATTTGTATTTTATAAAGTAAAAAGGACCTTTCTTATATAGTATTTATGTATTATATAAGGGAAGTCTTTTTTATTTTGAAAGAGTATGTAAAAACAACAAGAATATATGTATATATATTGCAATTGACAATTGACAGTTTAGAATTGTCAATTAAGGTGAAAATCCTTGCAGAATTTTTGAAATTATATGCAGAATAATTATTGCAACAGATATATGATTTGTTAAAAAGAGTTTTTGTGTTGAAATGAAATTTACTTATAAGTATTTATACAACTATATTAAAGAAAATTTAATATGGTTCGATAAATATTCTAAAAGGCTAATTTTTAGAATATTATTTAAAACTATATTTATAAAACATAATTTGGGAGGGAAAGAGTGATGAAAAAAATAGTAAAAAGATTGCTTGCACTGCTTATAGTGTTTGCTAGTATGTTTTCATTTCTTCCATTACAGTTTGGAGATAATGGACAAGAAGCTAATGCAGCAAATGATTCAAGTGTAGATATATCATATGCTGATTTAAGTCTGAGAGTTGTTGGGGGAACATCTATATTAGATAAGAAGACAGATGATACAGTAGGTAAGCTTCCATATTACAACACATCAGATGGTGAAAATACATTTGATTTAACAATAAGTGATTTTTCTAAAACGGAAAATCAAATTAAGGAAGAATTATTAAAGAAGTATCCAGAAGGTGGATCAGGGGAAACAACATATGTATCAAATGCATACATGAACATAATTTCTCTTAATAATATAAAACTTGCAACAAGAAGTGGTGCAGAAATACCAGAAGGTAGAGATGCATTAGATGATTTAGAAATAAAGATGGAAAAAATAACTCCATCAGGTGCATTAAACAGATTTGGTGTAAGATTTGATAATATGCCTCTTGGGGTTGATAGAATTGATTACAATCTATTAGGTACTGTACAAAAGATAAAGTATACAGTAAATAAAGAAACATCAACTGTTACCTTAGAAAAATCAGGTACTTATGATAATGTAAATTTATCAGAAAGCATTGATAGTTTTATAATAAATAATGGTAAAGATTTCGTAGGTAAGAATGTTGAGAGTTTTACATTAGATCAATATGTTGGTAAGAGAGACTTAATAGATTCTGAAGAAACTAAATATAACAATAAGGCTCCATTACTTTATACAGCAGAAGCAGAAGCTGATGAAACTATAAAGATGAGATATACATGGGAAGTTCCAGATTCATTAACTGCATTAAACTATAAAATGAAGTTCACAATGGATTTATTTAATACTCATGATAATACGAATGTATATGTTAATGGTACAAAGGGACAGGGGCAAGCAATAGATTCAAATACAATTTCAGGTTTCCTTAATGATTTAAGTAACAATGATCAGTTTGTTGTAATTAAAACTAAAAATGGAACTGATATTGCTAAGAGTTATTCTGCAGAAATAAGATTTCCAAAGAAAAAGACAGAAAATGACTTCAGTTTAATAGAAGCAGGGGTTTTAAAAGCAGAATACGCTAATGATTCAAGTGTTAAAGCATATATTGGTAAGAAGTTTACTGAAACAGCAAAGACAGATGCAGATGGAAATAGATATGTTGAATATAAAGGAACAATAACTATAGATCCTAAAGCAAGAATGGTATGTTTAAGACCTAAAGTTGTTTCGGGAGTTAATGTAGAGTATGAGTTATATAATAATTATACTGTAAATGGGATAACAAAAGCAGCTAAAGCTTATGAATTAATTAATGGACAAGCATACATTGATTTTAATCTTGGTGATGAAAATGAGTTAGAATTACAAATAAAAGATGCATCTACACAAAAGCTTCTAGCTAAATATATTTATACAGTTAAGCAAAGAGATGATGCAGAAAAAGCTTTCAACGAAAACTTTATATTTGATGATAATAATTCAAATACATATTTAACAAGAGAAGGTTCAAAAGAAAAGATAAGTTTTAAAGTTGGTAAATCTGAAAACAGAAGTACATTTGACTTATACACAAAAGATAAAAATGAAGTAAAGATAACTCTTGACCCAGATGGAATTACAAATAGTAATGAATACTTTAAAGTATGGACTTCAGATACATTAGATGGTAATAACTTTACAGAAGCACAAGCTTCTATTGATAATGAATTTGATATAAATAGTGGTATAAGAGATACTGATTTATATGTTGATATAAGTAAAGCAAAGAGAATAATGGTTCAGGCATATTATGATGAAGTTACAGAGAAAGATGGCGTATACACACTAGTAAAAAGCTATTCTTTAGGTTCAAAGTATATATTCTTTATTCCTGCTAACATAAATTCATCAGATACAGATGATAATCAAAAATCAGATAATGCTGTATTAAGCAATATTAAAGTAAAAGGACAAACTCTTTACAATCTAGATGAAGATAAAAATGGATTTAGTATTGATTCTCGTAACTATAGAGTAACTGTGCCTAAAGATCAAACAACAGCTGTATTAACAGTTGTACCAGAAGATGAAAATGTAAAATCAATAGTAGCAACTGTTTCAGGTACTGATACAAGCTATGAATTATATCCAGGTGAAGAAACAGAGTTTATGCTTAATTCATCAGGAATAACAGATCTTGAAATAACAGTAACTGCACAGAATGGTAAGAAGACAGAAGTTTATAATCTTAGTATTATAAATAATAGTAAAGGTGGAAGTTCAAAATTAAAGGATCTTATATTAAGTTCAGGTGATTTTAAGTTTGATTCAGATGTTTATACTACAAAGGTACAAGTAGAACAAAGTGTAAACAAAATATCTATAACACCAATAGCTGAAGATAGTAAAGCTAAAATAACTATTAATGGACAAAAGTTTACTGGAAAACCTATAAGTGTAAGCCTTGCAGGAAAACAGACTACAGAAGTAGATATAGAAGTTGAGTCAGAAGATGGAGAAAGCACTACTACTTATACATTAAAAATTAAGAGAGTAAGTGTAATTTCAGATGATGATAGTGATAATAATCAAGGTACAACTGAAGATATATACTATGATTATGATAATGACTGTTGGGTTGATACAACTAAGTATGATGAATGGGGTACAATAAAGAATAGAGTTATGTACTTCGATAAAAGAGGACGTCAAGTTAAAGATAGATGGATATACACAGGTAAGAAGTGGTACTACTTAAATGAAGCTGGATATAGAGCAACAGGATGGAAGATTGATGATGAAACTGGCCAAAGATATTATATGGATAATGTAACTGGTGAAATGAAAATGGGCTGGATGAATCTAAATGGAAGTTGGTACTACTTAGGAACTACAGGAGTAATGCATACAGGATGGTTATGGCTTAATAACAATTGGTATTATTTCACTGAAAATGGTGAGATGATAACAAATCAGAGTATGGTTATAGATGGAAAGATGTATAGATTTGCAACTGACGGAAGAATTTATTAATATAAATATGAAATTATATTTATATTAATA
>OGRV01000064.1_pt1 | contig 59823 bp, 71 predicted proteins | sample 1573731 | NCBI WGS metagenome assembly OGRV01 (sample SAMN03295828, study PRJEB24534) | human gut metagenome | isolation source: fecal sample 3 from infant 4 | host: Homo sapiens | place: USA: Pittsburgh, PA | collected 2014-07
CTTCTGCATTTTCTATAAGGCTTTCTAAGATTGCTCCTCTTGTTATTAGCCTATGGGTTCTTTCTTTTCTTCTTTTTTCTATGTCTTGTTTTAATATCTTCTTTTCTTGATTTTTTAGTTGCCTTAATCTTTCCTCTGTATCATCAATTTTATCTTTTATTTCTTTTGACTCTTGTCTTATTTGTTCTAATTTTTTCATACTTATATCCTTTCTTGTAATAAAAAAACGACTAGATTTTTATTTCTAATCGTTTTCGTTTTAAATATTATAATTTGCTATATTCCATTTTAATTTTATGTTTTCTATATTTCTTTCCATGTAATCCCAATCTGAAGTACCTCTACTGTCTATTGGCAATTTAATTTTTATATCTGTCAATACTGTGCTAGATATTTGATCTTTATATTCAGTATTTTTTAAAGCTTGCCTAATAATTGAAGTTAAATAGAATGCTACTTCTCTATTCAATTCTTTATTTTTTAATTTTAAACAATGAATTTTCATATCTAGGCTTTCTTCATATTTATGATAAAAGACTGATCCTAAAATGAAACAGATATAAAATTTTCAAAAACTTTATAATTTTTATCATCTTTATACCCCTACTAAAATAATTAGCTTATATTTCTTAAATAAAATTCTTCCAATGTTTCTTCTTTTCTAAAAATTTCATAGACTTTTATGCCATTATTAACTAATAGACTAACAACCTCTGAACTGTCTTCTATATTTTCTTTAACTCGAATCCTGCCATTTTGAATATCAATTTTGGAGATTTCTTGTTCCTTTAATATCTCTACAGTTCTATTAATATCTGAAGTGTAGATTTCTATATAATTAAAATCTCTGCTATGCAAATCATCCAAACTTAATTTATCTATCACTTGACCGTCATTAATAATCGCTATTTTATTTACCAAATTTTCCAACTCCGGAAGTACATGACTAGAAATAATAATAGTCACTCCATTTTCTTCATTTAGCCTTTTCAATAAGCCCCTTATTTCTACTATCCCTGTAGGATCTATTCCATTAATAGGCTCATCTAAAATTAAAAGTTCCGGTTTTCCTAAAAGACATACAGATAAAGCTAATCTCTGCTTCATACCAACTGAATAGTTTTTAACTACCTTACCATCATCGTAGTTTAATCCAACTAATTCTAAAGATTTCTTTATAGTATCCTCATTAGTAATGCCTTTTTGAATGGCGAAATATCTCAAATTATCTCTACCTGTCAAATTACCAAACAAGGTTGGATTTTCCAAAATTGCTCCAATTTTCTTTCTTCCTTCTGAAAGATTCTTCCCTCCAAACAATTCATAATCACCTTGAGTTTTCTCGGTAATTCCACAGAGAATTTTCATCAGTGTTGATTTTCCAGCACCATTTTTACCAATTATACCATAGATATCTCCTCTATTCACTGTTAGCGAACAGTTATTTAAAGCGTATTTGTCATTATATTTTTTTGAAAGATTATCTGTTTTTACTATAGCATCCATAATCCACCTCAATTGATTTCTTTTCTACTAAATCTTACATATCCGCACATTAGATAAATTACAAAGACAAAAACAAAACTAATACCAGCTGTCTTCATAAAGCCATTTCCAATTTGCTCTGTTGCCAATCCTAAATCTAATAGCTTGAATGGTTGTATTAGAAGAAGGTTATTAAATACATCGTAGATTTTTCCTTCAGTCATATACATTCCGATTTGAATAACTGATGGAATTATAACAAAGGAAGTTGCAATGCCAAGAGCCACATTGTTTAACAAATAAGTTAAACCCATAACACCATTGTTTACATTTATCATCAATACTATCATTCTAATCAAGAAATAGACAAATCCGATATATGATCTTCCAATGTAATCAGATCCCACAAGATTTTTTAATAAACTGAATAATAAAATCAATCCTCCCATTATTACTATAGAAAAAAGAGTAAAAATTTGTAAAGTAATAAGGTCACATACAAATATGTGCTTTCTACTAAGACCCATTGATAGTAGCTCTACTTTTATATCTTTTTTCTTAAAAATAGTTACACTGAAAAAAATTGAAATTATAATACTAACAATCTTTAAAAATGTTTCCATAGATTCAAAATATTCTCCCGAATTAGAGTCTATGGATGAATAAATCATACTTCCTAGTAATATCAATGTAATAGCAAAGATAAATTTAAGATAATTTCTTGTATGAAAAATTCTAAAAATCTCAGCTTTAATATATTTCATGATCTTTTCACCTCTCATTGATAAACTCAAATCTATTTAGTTTACCTTCTAATTTTATTTTATTGGGCGTATTTTGATTAAATATCTCATCATAATTTTTTAAACCAAGTTCGCCTTCAACAATAGAGAAATTCAATATATTGTCTCCTTTAAACTCATTTTTTTCTCCAAAGATTCGGGATTTATTTAAATTTAGTTTACTATCACTAATATTTGTAGAACTCATACTTAAATCTGATAATTCTAAATCAAGATTTAATTTGTTAATCGTTGAATCAGTAAGATCAACATCAATTGCATTACCCTTAATCCCTACATTCTTAAGCGTTGCATTCTTAATACTTATTGAACCAACTCTATCATTTATAAAAATCTTATCTATGTTTTGGATAGGTCCTTCAATTACCAATTTCAATTTAGATGATTCTTCGTCTAGTATTCCTATTGGTTTTTGTTTTAATATCTTGTTAGAGATACTAATTACACTATTTTTTTCTTCGACCTCTATAGGACTTACATAGTCTGATTTTAAATTTTCAATCTCTACATTGTAATTTTCACTTGTATTGGATACTAACTCTATATTTGTAATATTTGTATCAATTTGTAGTTCTTTGATTTTTTCAAATTTTTTTGTTCCTGTATAACTAGATGCCACTACAGGATCTAAGCCATTTTTGTCAATATAATATTCATCTTCAGATAATTTTAGATTTAGCTTTCCTCCCATACTGCATCCGACAAGAGTTAAAACTATACCTAATGCCAAGGTGATCCATAATTTCTTTTTCATATTAAAACCCCTTTCTAACTATTGATGTTTCTTTCCTTAATTCTTTTTATTATTAATTTCCCAATTAGGTTAATTATTTCAATCAATATCCCTGTTGCTGAAATAACTAAAAGTATTACTCCCAGTAGCAAACATAAACTTGCTATCGAAAATCCACCTAAAAAGAAATTTTTTACTGTTCCAATAACAAATAAGATTACCGTGAAATAAGTAGCAGCTATTAAAAAAATAGCTGTAAATAATAAAGCCAAGAATACTATTAATCCTACCAAAATTGTTGGTAGTGATAAAATACTTAGGGTAATTATTGGTATCCCTTTAAAAATTTTCTTAATTGAACTGTTTTCATCTTCCCAGTTATCTATTTTCGTAGATAAATTTAATTCCCTAGCAATTTTATTTACATCATATTGATTTGGTATTTGATCTTCATCCGCTAAATTCATTTCATCAAATAACTCTGAGTAAAATAGAATTGCCTCTTCTCTTTCTCTGTTATCAAATTTCTTTAATTTTTTATCCAAAGTTTGTAAAAAAGATTTCCTAATCATCTCTACCCTCCTTACTTTTCATAATAAAATCATCTACTGTATTTTTATATTTTGACCAGCTTTCTAATTGCTTCTCCAATTCTTTTTTTCCATCATCCGTTAAAGTGTAATATCGCCTACTTCTTCCATTTATGGATTTATTATATGTTGCAAGATAATTGGATTTTTGCAACCTTCTTAATACTGGATAAACGGTAGATTCTGAAATATTAAATTCATCTGATAACTCTTGGGTCAACTTGTACCCATAGGTATCTTCCTTATCGATTGCTATTAAAACACATAGCTCTAAAACTCGAGTATCTATTTCAAACAATCCCAATCACCTCACTTTTAAACTTATTATGCTATATGCCATATAGTATCCTTGTCTATATTATATGCCGTATAGTATTAGATGTCAATAGCTTAATTGTATTTTTCTAAGTATTCTTATTTTGACTATTGATGCCTCTATATAATCATCTACTTATGACATTATATGTTATATAACATCAAGATTTCTTGATTTAAATATATCCAGATATCCTAATCATGAACTAACAAAATAATATCTTCAACATTTTCCTAAGTCGATTTATGACGTCATTATACAATCTGTTTAAATATAGCAAAAAAATAAAGGCAGTCCGAATACTGCCAATATTTACCTCTCTGCACCTTTGCTATGGTCTTTCTTAGTTGACTTAGTTTTGTCATCTGTCTTAAAGCTTTTTATTTGACCAGTCCCTTGATCAATGTTGTCTTCAGCTTCATCAAAGCCTAATACCAATTTCGGATAATCCCTAGCTTGATCTTCTATCCTTAAAGTCATTTACTATTCCTCTTCACTAAAATTGTCTTCAAAACTAATAATATCATTAGGGGTGCAAGATAGAGCCTTACATATTCTTTCTAAATTTTTAAATGTAATTGGTTTATCCTTGCCCATTTGTGCCATAACATTTGTTGTAAGTCCTGCCATGGCTATCACATCTGTTTTCTTTAATCCTTTTTTTGCTAACTGTATCCATAATGGTTTATAGTTAAGTGCCATAATATCCTCTTTTTCTATATCCATTAATTTCTTCTCCTTAATCTATAAATTTCAATTAAAAAAGCGACTGAACTTATATTTCAATCGCTAAATATCTTATACATTAAATTGTTTTAAGTAGGACTTCTTATCCTTACCATTTTTACCTCCTTCAAATTGTTGGATATAAAAAGCAGCAAATCATATTAGACTTACTGCTTTCTCAATTTCAAATAAACAAATCCTTTTATTTTTTTATAACTATATCTTTTGCACCCGATGGTAAAGGCTTATATCCAGCAAATCCTGGATAACCTGGATAGCCTGGATAACCCGGATAACCTGGATAACCTGGATAGCCTCTATAAGGATGATTTGTAAAATAATAAATTCTATCCTTATCTACAATAGTTCCTAAATAATCTCCTTTCATTGTAACAACTTCATTATCTCCCCACGGAAGCCATCCTATCAATTTTCCATTTTTGTCCCAAATAAATTTATTAACTTTGAAACAGATCCATTCTCCAGATGAATTGAATAAATAATCAACCAATGTTTTTTCTCCTCTTTCTTAATTTATATCATATATATAATACCCTAAATATCCTTGTATTTGGTGTCAACTTCGCTCTCCCTTTTTGCTTTAAATACTCTTCCACATCAAACAAGTTTTCATTATCATAATCTTCCAATAACTTGTAATTCTTATGCTTTGTAATATCAAATTTATCAGATAAGAAAGGTCTTACTCCACAAGCAAGTTCAAGCACCTCCATATCTTTATTCAAATCAGGACTAAGATATTCACAAACTTTATCATAAACCTCTTTATCTTTTTTCATAAAAGGGGCATACAACTTAGCAAATTTATCCTAAAATTTTTTGTTGCTTTTATCAATCATTTCAACGCTCCTTTAAATATAAAAATGATCCTATCAATCTTTATATTGAGCCTATTTTCTAATTGATACCTTGCAAGAAAGGAATAATAGCTGTTACTATACCAAGTAGGAATGTAATAAATGCAGAAAGTCATATGCTGTCATTCTTTTCTATTAAATCATTTTGAAGTGTCTCAAAGCATCCATGATGGCTTCTTCTTTTTCAGGTGTACACTGTGGAATAATTTGTTTCTCCTTTTTAGACTTGTTGTAATGTTCTCGTAATTCTATTCCACATTTCTTTTTTATCTGTGCAATATATAATGTCGAAACTTTTAATTCAAATTTATTCCAAACATATTCTTTGATTTGAGCATATGTTGCCTTACTTTCAGCACTTGTCAAATCAAGCTCATCCAGCTCAATTTCAATATTTATATGCTTATCGACATCAAGTTTGGACAAAAGTGCTACCGTCTCCACATGGCTTGAGTGGTCTGTATGGATAAAATTTGAGATTTTTCAAAAGCCTCGTATGTGGGAATATATCTATGATATAAATTCCTTCTCTCATTACATAATATACTATTAATAAGCAAAGAAAAATAGCCCTATATCACCTTTACTTTATAATGGAAAATCTGCCCTTATCTACAAGTCGATTATCTTAAAAAATCTTCTAATAACAACTTCAGTTTTTTCAATATATTATTCTTACGCCATTGTATAGCTTGATAACTCACTTTCTTTATTCTTGTAATACTCGAAAGAATTTCATCCTGAAAGTACAAACGCTCAATGATGCCCCTTTCTTCTGCATTGAGTCTTGAAATTGTATTTCTGACTGCTTCAATCATCATCTGTGTTTCAACAATCTTTTCTACATCAACACTTTCATCAACAATATTATCTACAAAATGTCCGTCATGATCCAATGATGAAAAAAGAGCAAGTGGTTTTTTCTTTCCACCTGCTCCAAATACTTTTCGTGTTCTCTTTCTCGCCAGTAGACTTTATAAATATCTTCACTGACTTTGACCTTTTGTCCGTTGATATAAAGGTAATATTTTTTTGGCATATATGCTTCCTCCATTTCTTTTTGTCTGCGTTTTAAAACAAAAAAAGGAGGACTCCTGCACCTTGGCATAAGAAGTCCTCTAAAACGAAAGAAACTTGTTCTTCCTTTAATTATATTTAATTGTTTAGACGAGCATATGGAAAGACAAACAGCTATAAAGCTTATAGGAAAAAGGACTATTTTTATTGTGGTTTATTCTTTCAAATAAATATATAGACTTTTCCATTTCTATCCCTCCATTTTATAGCTAACTATTTTCCATAAATTAAGTCCTTCTAATGTTTCAAATTCTAAACACCTAATAAGAAATTTTACGCTTGAACTTTTTCTTTCCCCATTTTATTCAGTTCCCCAATCATCATGAAAACGCCAACAACAATCATAATGAAATCAACAAGTGGCTGTGTAAACCAAACAGCTTTTACTCCAAATATCATTGGCAATAAAATCATGGCAGGAACAAACAAAAACAGTTGTCTAAGCATTACGATTATCCCAGCTTTCTTTCCGTTTCCGATTGATTGGAAGAAAGTAACAGTCATAACCATTACTCCATACAAAATAAATACGGAATAGAACAATCTAAAGTTTCCAACACCCTGTGCAATGATGTTTGCTTCTACACCGAATAAAGATAGTATTTGACTTGAAAGCAATAAAGACGGAATCCAAAAGATTGCTGCAAGAACTAAACCGCCAATAGAAAAGACCTTCATAGCCTGTCTTACTCTGTCATACTGCTTTGCTCCAAAGTTTGTTCCAACAACAGGTTGTAAGCCTTGACTCATTCCCCAAAGAGGAATAAATGAAAAGGCATATACACGAAGTGATGCCGCCATCAAAATTCCATTGGTATCTCCGCCATACTTAAATGCCATTTTATAGAGCATAGTCTGTTGAATCATAAACAAAAGCTGCATCATCATAGCGGATGAACCGACAGAAAACATTTCTTTTTTAATTTCCGCATCAGACTTTATCTTATGGATTTTAACAACTTTACTCTTTTTCAAGAAATAATGTAGTGTTGCCACTGCCTGAACAAATTGTGCTGTGATGGTTGCAAGGGCAGCACCTTCAATCGCATATTCACCCATAACTGTCATTAAAATCGGATCAAGAATGATATTCAGTAATGCTCCAAGTCCCATAATCGTCATAGCTTTTTTCATCAGTCCTTCGCCACGCATAACCATGTTTGCGGACTGTGTGAAGTTTACAAATAGAGAACCTATAAAAATTACTCTAAGGTATCTAATACCATAGGCTTTGATTTCACCCGTTGCACCGACCATATCTAAAAAATGCGGAGCAAGAAGTATTCCTCCAACTGTAATAATTACAGAGAAGAAAATCACCCAATAGATTAGGTTACCCATAATTTTATCTACAGTTTTTTGATCCCCTTTACCGATTGCTCTTGAAAGTACAGATGCAGAACCTACACCAAGTAAAGTTGAAACACCGCTGTTGAAAAAGGTAAGTGGCATTGCGACACCACAGGCAGTCATTGCTGTCTGTCCTATAATTTTCCCTGCAAATATTCCGTCCATTAACGGATACAGACCGATAACAATCATTCCGATAACTGCCGGAATAGATAACTGAAAGAGTAAATCTATCGGTCTTTTTGTTAATAATTGTTCTTTCATATCTTGTTTCATTGCCTTCTCCTCTCTTAGACCAATTTTTATATAATTTTTAGTCCTTTATTTTTTTCTTGGAGCTCTACCATATTTTTATAAATCCCATTTAAAGCAATTAGCTCATTATGGGTTCCTTGTTCTGCAATATTCCCTTCCTTGATTACAATAATACTATCGGCATCTCTAATAGTATTTAATCTATGGGCGATAACTAATAATGTTTTATTCTTTACCAATTCACTGATTGCTTCCTGTATATAGCTTTCATTGTCCACATCAACACTTGCTGTTGCCTCGTCAAGAATTACAATAGGAGCATCTTTTAATATGCAGCGAGCAATAGAAATTCTTTGTTTTTCACCACCGGATAGAGTTGCTCCGCCTTCTCCAATCATTGTGTCAAATCCATCAGGAAGTGCCATAATAAAATCATAGCATCTTGCTTTTTTTGCAGCTTCTATAACTTCTTCTTTCGTCGCATTTTCTTTCCCCATGGCAATATTGTTAAAAATCGTATCTTGAAACAAATACACTCTCTGGAAAACCATACTAATTTCCGACATCAATTCAGATAGCGAAACATCCTTTATATTCACCCCTCTAATCAAAATTTCACCGGAGTCTACATCCCAAAATCTTGCCAAAAGATTTGCTACTGTAGATTTTCCTCCTCCGGACTGTCCAACTAAAGCTGTCATTGTATTCTTTTTCATTTCAAAATTCATATCATGCAAAACCTCTTTTTCTCCATAAGAAAATTTCACATGATTAAAACTAATTTCCGGCTCACCAAACTTAGCCTTTAAGAGATGTTTTTTACCTGTATCCTGTAGTTCTGTTTCATTTAATACTTCTTCAATACGATCTAAAGCAGCATTCATAACTGTTAGCCTGCTTGCTTCTCCATAAAGAGTTTTTAATGGACTGAATAAGTCAAATACAAATAGTATCAGTCCTAACACATAAGGAAGTTTCAACATTCCTTGTAAATGAAGATACAAAGCAAGTGCCAAAATAAAAGTAATTCCGATACCATAAATAATGTTCAATCCGCTTGTCCAAGGTGTCATCTTCTTTTCAAACTTTATAGAAGTGTCTCTTGATGAAGCAAAGCTATCTGTAAGAGCCTTTGAATTGTCTCCTAAAAGGTTATAGCTTTTGATTACACTAATTCCTTCTGCAAATGACAAAACTGCATCTGTTAGCTTCTCTCCTTGCTCTTGCCTGATAACAGCTTCAGATAAAGACATTTTATTCATTCTGCTTGCAAGTAATGTTGCTATTAGAGTTACACACACAGACACAAGACCTATTCTATAATCTAAAACAAACATGAATATAGTAAGCACAACGGTTGAAAGCACATAACTCATCATATTAGCTATGGTACTCATGGATACTTCCTCAATGAATGACATATCTGAACTTAAAACAGAATTGATTTTTCCTAAATTTCCTGATGTGAAATATCCCATAGGAAGTTTTCTAAGGTGATTTCCAAGCTCCATCCTTTTATCTGCAAAAATCAGAAAGCCAGCAGCACTTTGCAATTTATCGCTTAAAAAATGAACCAATGCCTGTACCAACACTACCAAACCAAGTCCTATTCCTACATACAAGAATGTTTTCGGTGATATTGTCTTTTCATAAAATCCTATCAATACAGTAAATGCAATAAAAATAGGCATTTTACTTAAAACAGATTCAATAAAGGCAAAAACAAATGCCCCTTTAATTCTATTTTTATACTTTCCTGACAAGTTTAAAATTCTTGATATTAGTTTAAACATTCATTTCACCTTCCTTTCTGCTGATTTTCCAATCTTTACTAAATAGTGTCGCATCCCATAATTTACGGTAGTCTGCTGATGATTCTAACAAGTCATTATGTTTTCCATTTGCAACTAAACGACCATGATTCATTACCAATATTTGGTCTGCATCTACAATTGCCGGAAGTTTATGAGCAATTACAATCAATGTTTTTCCTTTTACAAGTTCACGAATAGCTGCTTCCATTTTTTCTTCATTTTCCGGATCTGCGTAGGCTGTTGCCTCATCAAGTACAACAATCGGAGCATTTTTCAAAATAGCTCTCGCTAATGATATTCTTTGCCTTTCTCCACCTGATAACATCTTTCCTGCCTCGCCAGCCAAAGAGTAAATACCATTTGGGAGCTTATCTAAAAATTCCATACACTGAGCTTTCTTTGCAGCTTCTATCACTTCTTCATCGGTAGCTGACAAATTTCCGATACGAATATTTTCTAAGAGTGAAGTATTAAATAAATATTGGTCTTGAGACACATAAGAAATCTCTTTATTCAGTGCCTTAAGACTCATATCCTGTAAATTTTGTCCTCCAATGCTAATACTTCCCTCTAAAACATCATAGTAATGAATTAAGAGTTTCGCTAAGGTGCTTTTACCTGAGCCTGATTCTCCAACAATGGCTGTCTTTTCTCCAACTTTTGCTGTAAAGCTCACATTATGAATCACATTTTTAATGTATGTTTCAGGTTGTCCATTCTCTCCCATCTTGCTTAGTTGATAACCAAATGTAACATTGTCATAGGAAATAGTATGATCTATACCTTTAAACTTGTTTTCACCTTGTTTTAATGGTTCTATATTTAAAGCATCTTCCAATGCAGATATTTTATAATTAAGCTGTGGCATCGTTGGTAAAAATCCCAAAGCCTTTAAGAGTGGTAAGCCAATACTCAAAGATAGGCATAATACCAATATCAAATCAGAAAGACTAACATAGCCCATGTAAGCAAAGTAAGCTCCAAGCGGCAATGTTAATATAATCGTGCATGGAAGTAAGGCACTGTATAATGCCATCCATGGCCATGCAGTCTTATACCAAGCGAGTGCATAATCTCTATAATCTCCAACATCTTTAGAAAATCTTTTATATGATTCCGTTTGCTTGTTAAACACTTTTACTACTTCCATACCATTCACATATTCAATAATGGTATTATTCATTTTTCCACTCGCCATATAATATGGTCCCATTTTTTTCATTCCTGCGGAATACATAATCATCATAGCGACAATGCTTAGTGGAATGGATGCCAAAGACATAAGTGCCAGTCTCCAATCAACGAAAAACATTGCAATATATACCATTACAGGCACAATTAAATTGGCAATTCCTTCAGGCAATGAGTGTGCCAAAAGAACTTCCAAACTACCAATATCATCTACAAACATCTTTTTAATAGCACCTGTTCCCTTTTCTTCAATAGCTCCTAAGGGAAGATTCTCCATCTTTTTTTGTAGAGATGTTCTAAGTCCAAATAATGTGTTATATGCTGCCTTATGGGACATATTAAGACCCAAACCACCTAATAATGCTTGCAAAACCAAACATATCAAAATACCGGCAAGCAAAATAACTAACCTTGTGAATTCCAAATTTTGTCCTAAAATCAAGGGATTTATAATCTGATAAGCAAATAGAAATGGCACAACTCCCATAATGACACTTAATAGCATAATAAAACTCGCTAAATGTATTGTTTTCTTATGCGAACCAGCATACTCAAAAACCTTATTTAACATCATTCTCCTCCTTCAATAAATTTCCTTTTTTATCCATAAAATCCATGATTAACGCTTCATTTCCCTTTACAGATATTTTTTTATAACCATTATCACCGAGCATTAAGACGGAATGACAGGTTTTAAATAACAGTTCTAAATCATGAGTAATTATTATAATTGGAATCTCCTTTGCTTTTTCTGTAATTAAATCGGACATAATTTTCATACTTTTATAATCAAGTCCCGATGTTGGTTCATCCAAAATTATCAGCTTACGACCGGATAAAAATGAAGTAATAATTGCCAGTCGTTGTTTTTGTCCACCGGATAGTTTCTGCGGATGATTGGTTTTTTTATGCCACAGGTTTGTATCTTTCAGATATTCTCGTATCTTTTCTAAATCATTTTCCGAGTTTTTATCTTTACAAAATATCAACTCATTTTCTACTGTGTCTAAAAAAATCTGAGCATCTACATCTTGTAACACGCAATATGAATTTCTAAGTCTTTCTCTTTGTTTCTGTCCATAGCTGACATCCAAATATTTTTCAGATAAACCACATAATGCTTTTGCCAAAGTACTTTTCCCAATACCATTAGAACCAATCACTCCCATTATTTCGCTTTCTCCAAGCTCAAAAGTTAATTCTTCTATCAAAGTTCTTTTGCCTTGATGAATGCAGGCTTTATTTACTTTGATACAGCTTTTAGCCACAATAGGTTCTTTTTCTGATATCAATTCTCTTTCATTAAGTGTCCTTAACTCAAGTTCCTTACATTTATCATTACTAAGACTACCATTCGGAAAAACATCACATATTGTACCGTCTTTTATATAAATCAATCTGCTAAAAATCTCTTTTAAATAATAGAGCCTATGTTCCGCTATAATTATTGTCTTTCCCATCGTCTTCAATCTGATAAGTATTTCACTGAAATGTTTTATACTATCGTAATCAAGGCTACTTGAAGGTTCATCGAAAAAGATAATGTCTGTATCATAAATAAGTGTTCCTGCTATCGCCACCTTTTGCCTTTCTCCCCCTGATAATTCAAAAATGGATTTTTTGCTAATATGATTTATTCCTAACAAGTCCATTGCTTTTTCAACTTTTTCTTTTAGGGTGTCCCTGTCTAATCCCAAATTTTCACCTACTAAAGCAATTTCATCTTCAACTACATCACAAAAAAATTGATCCTTAGGATTTTGAAATACATTGCCAATATATTTAGCTAACTCTCCCTTTTTATAAGTAGTTATATCCTTCCCTAAAATCTTAATTTCGCCGTCCAAATCACCGTCATAAAATGACGGAATAAGCCCGTTTAGTAGTCTTAAAAGTGTCGTTTTTCCGCATCCTGAAAGACCTGTTAAGACTATAATTTCGCCTTTCTTTACAGACATTTTTAAATCTTTCAAAATCAAATCTTCTCCATAATGAAAGGATTTGATTTCTGCCTCTAAAATATTTTCCATAAACTCGCCCCCAACAAAATCATTCCTCCGATCATCATTGCTATATCAATAAATGTAAATCTCACCTCATGAAAACTTGTTTTTTGTCCATCATATTCAATACCTTTTGATATGATTGAACAAGTTAAGGTATCGCTTATATCTATGCACTTATACATAAGAGGAACAAAATATAATTCAAATGTTTTAATTGGTTTGAAAATACTTGCTTTAAATCCTCTAATTTTCATGCCATTGTTTATTTCCTTCATCCTAATAGAGATTTCCGGAATAAAACGAAAGAATACTGTAATTCCTATCCCTATTCCACCATCAATTCCAATTTTTCTAAATGCAGCCATTAGATGCGAAGAACTATATGAGGACAGAACTTTTCCCAAAATGAAAAGTGGAGCAAATTTCAACACTATAAGTAGCATTGTATATATAGAACCAACCAAAACATTTCCTAAGTGTGGTTTCAGCAAATAAATAAGCCCCCATACTATAAGCAATGAACATATCGTTCTAAATGCCTTTCTTATAGAAAATAAGAATAATAGTCCTAAGACAAAAATAAGGGAAAATAAATATTGTGATTGCTCTCCAACAGTTAGAATAACTGAAAATAGTAAAATCAACCCAACTATAGTAAGCGGGTTGATTTTATCTGATAGTTGGTATTCGTTTATATTATTTTTTTCACCTTTACAAAACACTTTTTTTCTTCCTGTTGCTAAAGAATTTGTTGTAAATATATGTTCCAAAATTAGCACCAATAATTGATGCAACGATTGCGATCACTACGCAAATTGCAATGTTTTTAGGGGTGTAAAAATTATAAAGAAATGTTGCATAGTCTGTTGTAAACATCTTAGGGAATTGTTTTGTAAGACCTTCTACACCAAATACGAATGTGAAATACATCGCATGAAGCGAATATATAAACATACCAGCACCAAAACCAAGACCTACTTTCATAGTTTTGTCTGAGTAATTTTCCTTTTTACCAATCACAAGCTCTGATAATATTCCTGCAATTGCACAAACTACTATTACAGGCCACATTCCCATAAGAGCATAGAACACGCCGAGTAATAAGAAATATAAGAATGCTGTTCCTCTTTGTGCGACTTGTTTACACATTATTACAAAAACTGGCGCGGCAATTATTGTTGGAAGTGCCGATGATAAATACAAACTCGGAATCATTCCAAACGATCCTGTCAAAAGTCCCAATCCCATTGTTAATACAAAACCAATAACAGAAAATACTGCTATTTTTACAATACTTTTTAAATTCATTTTTCTCCTCCTTGAATACATATAATATTTTTTATCTGCTTATAAAACAGCATGTTGCCAATTTATATAAAATTAAATCTTTAATATAACTAAGTTATATTTGATGCAAAAATTTTTCCATTTTACAAACCTCGTATTTTGCCCCATCCTTCATTAAAGAATTTTGAAATTAGTTTGGCATTTAATTCTACTTCTTCTCTGCTTTTAGAATGAACAGCAACTTCAGATAAAGCATAATAATATGCATGGTTAATTAAGTGAATTCCCATATCGGTTATTACACTACCGACACCATCTTCACCATAAATCATGCTTAATATTTTGATGTGATTTTTATCTTCTATTTCCACGAGTTCATCTAAAAAATTACTGTATTTTGTTCCATAAGAACCAAACACTAATAACTCAAATGCATCTTTATTTTCAAAAAAATACAAGACCATCTTAACAGCACCATGTGCTTTAGAGTCTAAAATTTTATAAATGGTTTCTTTCCCAAGTGGAACTTCCTTTTTATATGTCTCAAAACTCTCATCCTCATACATAGCATAGTATTTTCGTATTTGGCTTACAATCGGCTCAACTAACTCAGAAAAAAGTGCTTCCTTATCCTCAAAATGACCATAAAACGCCCCAGTAGTAACACCTGCTTCTTTGCAAATAGCTCTTAAATTTGCCTTTTCAAATCCTTGTTCTTTGAAAATTTTCTTACCGCTATTAAGAATCCTATTATGAGTTACTTCATAATCTCCGTTTGCCACGATTTGCCCTCCTTTCTTCAAATATAACTTAGTTATATTGTAGCACATGTTATATTTGAAAGTCAAGATATTTATACACATACATTGACTTCAACTCCTGACTTGAGCACTATCTTTAGTTCCTCATCATATACAACTACCTTATCTACAAGTTTTCTTACTAAATCTTCATCATAGCTGTCTACTTCTATTTCTTGATTTTCTAAAAACTCTTCTAATTCTATTAGTCTGCTTTGTTCATTCTTCTCTTCCGCTAAATCTAGAAGTATCTTTTCTTTTTCATTCCTTAGCTCTTCCACCCTGTCTGCAAGGTCTGTGTAGTCTTTCTTGGCATTAGCTACTTTTAAAAGTTCTTCTTGAACCTTTAACATTTCTTTGTCCATTTCTTTGATTCTGCTACTTCCATTACCTGTGATGGCTTTTTCAATATTCTCTTTTATTATTTCTTTTAATTCACTGCTCTCAGAAATAAGTTGATTGATGGCTTCCACAACTGCTTCTTGTAGATCTTCTTCTTTTACAGTTCTAGCATGGCAGGCATCTGGTCCATTTGTTACTCTTGTGCAACATCTCCAAACGGTATATTTCTTTCCCCTGTTGTTCCATGCTATTCTCCTGTAAATATCCCCGCATTTAGAGCAGTAGACAATACTTGAAAGGGCGTATTTGCTTGAATAAATTCTTCTCTTTCCTTTGCCGCTCACCATATTGGCTCGTCTATCCATTTCTTCTTGGACTCGCATGAATATTTCTTTTGGTATGATGGCTTCGTGGCTATTTTCTACATAATATTGAGGTGCTATTCCATCATTCTTTACTCTTTTCTTATTTAGAAAATCCACTGTATAAGTCTTTTGTAATAGGGCATCCCCCATATATTTCTCATTGGTTAATATTTGATTGAGGTTTGATACATGCCACTTCTTATTTCCTGCTCCATTTACTATCTTGTCTTTCTCTAGCCCTTCCTTAATATCTCGTAGGCTTGCTCCTTCTAAATATTCTCTGTAGATCCTTTTTATAATTTTTGCTTCTTCAGGAACGATGACAAGTTTTCCATCTTCATCTTTACTGTAGCCTAAAAACCTATTATGGTTAACCTGGACTTGCCCTTGTTGAAATCTATATTGAAAGCCTAACTTCACATTTTGGGATAAGGACTGACTTTCCTGTTGAGCAAGAGATGCCATAATAGTTAGGAGAACTTCTCCCTTGGCATCCATAGTGTTGATGTTTTCTTTTTCAAAGTAAACTGGTATGTTGTTTTCTTTTAGCTTACGAATGTACTTTAAGCAGTCTAGCGTATTTCTGGCAAACCTCGATATGGACTTCGTGATGATGTAGTCGATGTTTCCTTTCATGGCTTCTTCTATCATTTTATTAAAGCCAGCTCTTTTCTTGGTATAAGTTCCACTGATTCCCTCGTCAGAAAATACTCCTGCAAATTCCCAATCTGGATTTTTCTTAATATAATTTGTATAGTGGTCTACTTGAGTGTCATAAGAAGTTGCTTGTTCATCGCTATCTGTTGATACCCTCGCATAAGCTGCCACTCTTAGTTTTTTCTTTTCTGATTCCTTGATGGAGTTTCCTTTTTTCTTCTTCGCTGGTATTACTATAACCTTACTATTCATCATCTATCACCTCGATTAACCTATACTTATAACTTGCTCTCTCAAAAGGATCTAGAGGCAAACTCTCTACCTCCTTATATCTAAACTTACAAGGAACCTTAATTATCTCTTCTTCCTTTTCCCAAACTCGTCCCATGGCCACTGCCCTTTCCTTTAACATTTGACCTGCCTTTTCAAAGCTTTCTTCATCTATTATCTTGGGATAGATGTCATTGCCTAAATATTTTTTGTTGGTTAATAATCTTTTTACACTGGAACTGTTTTTCTTTAATCCTGCAAGGTCTGCCGACTTTATTAGTGCATTGCCAGCAAGATAGTTTTTAAAGATTTTTCTTATATTCTCAGCTTCTTTTTCTTCAACTTCTAATCTTCCGTCTCTTATGGTATAGCCATAACATAGTCTAGACATTTTCTTTCACTTCCTCTCTAAGTACAAGTCCACACCTTAAATGAAAATCAAGGGTTTCTCTATTAATTACCTGTATGTGGTCAATGATTTCTACAAACAAGTCATCTTCAAAATGATCAAATATTTTACTTTTATCTAAGATTCCTATTAGTTTTTCAAGTTCTCTTATTTCTTCATCATTTCCAAGGATGGCTTTTTTACATCTTTCCTTTTATTTGAGTAGATAACTTTCTTCACTTGAAATTTCACTGCTTTCTTTTGCGTAAACACTTGCATCTAAAACTCCTGAAGTTATTAGTTTGTTTAAAACTTCTTTTCTTTCCTTTAGTTTTTCTAGGTTTTCTTCTATTTTTTCTATCTTCGCAACTTCTTCCTTGCTGTCCACTCTCTTTAATGACTCTAAGAGTGGCATTAGGATATTATCTTTTCCAAAGATTAGCTTGTTTACTAAAGTCACAAAAGCTAGTTTTATGTTCTTGTCTTTAATAAACTTCATGGAACATTTATTGCTATCTCTTAAGTGTTCACTACAAGTCCAGGCTATATATTTATCTTTACCATTATAGTGATGTCTTCTTTTAAAGGTTGATCCACACTCGTCACACTTTATTTTTCCCGATAGACTATATCTATTTTGATATTTTTTAGTGTTTTTTCCATTTCCTTTTGCTATAGCCCTTATCTTTATTAGGTCTTGTACTTTTTCAAATTCCTCTCTACTTACAATGGCTTCATGGTTGTCTATTATCTTATACTGGTCTTCTTCTCCCTTATTTTTATGTCTATTATAATTTTCATCTGTATAAGTCTTTTGGTAGATGACATCGCCTATATATTTTTCATTTTTTAAGATTCCATTTATAGTTGACCCATGCCAGCTTGCTCCTTTTTGTCCTTTAATCTTTCTTTTATTTAGGTTATCTGCTATTTTGTGCGTTCCCTTACCTGAAAGATACTGTTCAAATATTTCTTTTATTATTTTTCCTTCTTCTTCATTCACTTCCATCTTTCCGTCAATATTCTCATAGCCATAGGGTGGGCTAGATATAATAAACGTTCCATTTTGAAATCTTTTCTTTATGGACCATTTGTTATTTTCTGATATAGACCTGGACTCACTTTCTGCCAGTGATGAAAGTATGGATAACATCAACTCACTTTCCATTGTCCTAGTATCAATGTTTTCTTTTTCAAAATAGATACCAATGTTTAAGTCAAGGAGTCTTCTTACTATTTCCAAACAATCTGTTGTGTTTCTTGCAAGCCTTGAGATGGATTTGGTTAGGATAAAATCTATCTTTCCATTCTCACAATCTTTTAGCATTTTTAGAAGTCCATCCCTGCATTCTTTCTTTGTTCCAGTGATGCCTTCATCAAAGTATAGACCTGCAAATGTATATGATTCGTTCTCAGATATTATCTTTTCGTAGTGTGCCTTTTGCGTTTTAAGACTCACAAGCTGAGCTTCCTCGTCTGTAGATACTCTTGCATAGGCAGCAACTCTTAATATAGATTCTTCTTTTTGATTCGCTTCTATTATTGTTATCTTTTTCATCGTCTCAGCTCTCTTTCTCTCAGTGCTATATTCCCGTACAAATGAGTATATATCAAGTCTTATAGCAATAATTCTGAAAGAATAGGTCTGAATTTTTTTATGTTTTCTCTCCTAATTTTCCTATATTCTTCAAGACTGATTTCATCTAAAAGAAAGAGATCTTGAATGAATTTATCCGATAGATAAAAGTTAAGCTCTGCCTTTAAATCTCTCTCTGTATATTCAGTTTTTAAAATTTCTTTTCTGCCTTCCAACTTTTCTACTCTCATACTCCACCTCCTATGTCACAGGCAAAGAAATCAGGTCTATTTTTAACCTTAGTTTTCTTTCCTCTATATTCCTTAGGACAAAAAGAGTGTTTTTGAGTAGAGTTTATAATAAATAACGTAATTATAGTTTTGAAAAGTTACATAGAAAAAAGCCTGTAGCAAAATCGGCACAGGCTTCTTACTCACATATTATAATAGTTGGTTCACTCTTTTTTGAACAGCATAATAATCATATCCAGCATTAGTTAATTTCCTTTTTCTTTCCTCTCCATTTCCCCAGTCTCCTCTAATGACCTCTCTTGCTAATTGGTCGATTGTCTTTCCAACTGGATAAACTATCTTGCCATTAGCATCGAATACTTTTAATCCGAATCTATCGGCACATCTTTTGGCATTATCTAAATTCTTAAATGCACCTTTCTGGCTTTTTATATCAGACCAATATTTTCTAACTCTATATAGCCCACCTGTTGGTTTACTAACAGTCTTATCGCCTCTTAGTCTTTTATTTACTTCATTTGCTATATATGGAAACTTACTGCCAAGATATGGTCCTGGACAGTTAGTGTTTTTATACCACTCATGTTTTTGAAGAACACCATCCTTACCTCCAGTGTAGGTGCAAGGATAGATTCCATTTCTTCTGCAGATGTCTGTCACTAAATCAATTAGTCTATTTAAAACATAATCAGAAACTAACCATTGAGGTCCTCTCGTAGAGTTTCCTACCTCAATTGTTACCGCTCTATTGTCACACCAGGAAGATGAGGTTGTCCACGCTCTGTTAGATTCATCAACTCCTAAAACAATGACTCCATCGGATCCTAAGTTATAGTTAGCTGATGCTCGTCTTGACCTTGGCACAAATACCCCAGCAAGATTTCTACCATTTATAACTCCTGCTGCATGGTGAATAGCAATTTTTGTTATTCTTTGATTTCTTCTACCGCTATGGTTAGGTGAGAGAATTCTTGCTTGTACTAATGCACTATTACTCATTTATTTTTCCTCCTTGAATTGTTCTAATACTCTTTTTAATTTTTCTGGTACTGGCAAGCCTAGTGCTACAGAGTTTTCTAAAATAGAGAGCCCTTCATTTGCTATATAAAAAAAGATGATGGCTGTTCTTATCATTGTTCCATCACCTTTAATTAAATTTACATCACATAGGTTTGCGATACCTACAACTATAAAAATCATAATCTTTTTAGCTATCCCTTTAAATCCTATGGATGAGGATAGCTTTCTTTCAACCCCTGCTCTTAAAACTCCTGTTAGATAGTCAGCAATAACAAAAGCAAGCAGTGTGTAAATAAAAGCATCTACACTTCCAAGATAAAATCCCAACCATCCTCCGATAGCTGTAAAACATACTTTTAGTATTTCTAAAAACTTATTCATTTTATTCCTCCTCTGTTAGTGTGTAAGTTATTTTCATTGTCTTATCTGCCGTTTTTAATATTGGACTTGATAAGTTATTAATTGTTCCAAGATACGGAGTGTGCAAATATAAATTTTTATAGAGATTTCCTCTAAAAGACCCATATCCTACCCTAAACGGTCCAAATTCAATTGATGGAGTCATCATGTCATAAAAAGTTGCATTGCTCGTTTGAATGATATTATCGTCTCCATCAATCACAAACTTATATCCCAGTATATAATCACCCCATTCATAAATTCCTAAACTTGTACTTTCTCCAGATGTGTATTTCATTTCAAAATCAATGGCTATTTCTGAAACATCAACTGGATTATTTGCATTAATTTTATAGATTTTATTACAGTCATTATTAGGGACGTATAGATATCCATTCTTTAGCAAGCTATAACCATTTTTATAGGCACTATTAGAACTTGATGGGTATGATCCAATTCTATAGAGTCTAATATTATTTAATTTCCAATGATCTATCGTATAGCTACAATCATCCTTTTTTATCTTTATCCTATTTAAGTCAGTATAATTGTTTTCAAGATTTCTTATGAAGCCATAGTAATAGCCATCTTTACCATCAAAAAATCCCGATTCATACCAGTCATACGTTCCGATATTTTTATAAAAGTCTTCTATAGAGATTGTCGTCTTTTCTATATTTTGAGGAGCATTTTTAAAGATTGGATCATTTAATCCAATACTGGTTAATGGTTCTTGCATTTTTAATATTTCTAATGTTTTGTTTTCCAATGGCCAAACAGAAGTAATTGTATTATGGAGAGCATCAGCTTCTACCATACCTACGTAAACTTTCAAAATTTCATTATCTATGGATGTATAGGTGTAATTTAACCTTAAGCAAGACTGTCTGCCATAAGCATCTCCATAAAAATATCTCCCTCCTTTATAATGAGTTAGTGCAAGAGCAGATATTCTTCCATTGGCTTGCGATGTTGAAAAATCCCAAACAAATTTATATCCGTTTTCTATAGGAGTAGATTCAGTTAAATTGGCAGAGCCTCTTTTTGGTGCATCTGTTGAATTAACATCATTCGATGCATATCCAATTATCTTATTATTTGCAGGTGCTATATATTTATTTGAATTTTCATCGAGAGGAGCTTCAAATAATAAAATACCCCCATAACACTTATTTGCTATTGGGAATATTTCTTCCTTGTATTCCTCTGCATTTGTTTTATATATCGGATACATAAGCCCTGATGGATTCAGTCTTAATAAATCTGGCACAGCATTGGTTATTAAGTTTTCATCTTCATATATCTCCTTCGTATTTGTTCTCACATCAGTTAGTTCAATGACTGATTTACCCTTGAGCATTTCCTTCTTCCTCCTTATCTTTAAATTCTGTAGTGATTTCTTCTTTATATTTTCCAAGCACCAATCCTTGATATTTAAATCTTCCTACCTTCTCATTAAATACTAGTGGTCTTGGGACTTGACTTTCTACTTGGTATTCAGCCTTCAATTTCCTAAGCAGGAATGAATGACTAAGTTCTATTATCTTCCAGGATTCATCAATCTTAATCTTTCCATCCCAAGCCTCTGTAGAACCTAGAGATTGACCAGATATAGCTGCGATAGCATTATCTTTTCCAATCATTGCTTGTCCTGATTCAAGCCTAATGAGGACTGAAAAGTTGTTCATCGTCTTTTCCTGAAGTTTAGTTAGTGGGTAAAAAAGATTTAGAATGTGGTCACCACTTAGGTAGGTTTCTTTGGGAATGTGATGTTCTATTTTTGTATCATTTAAAACATAAGTAATAACTATCCTTGTTGGTATTTCTATATTTTCAATAAAGTCTAATTCTTCTACTTCCTCTTTTTCTTCAAACTTTGGAGGATCATAGGATTTTCCATCTTTATTTAAAACCTCTACTTGTTTCTTTACTTTTCTTGACACCTTTCTTGTCTTTTCTTCAGTATCACAAATTATATTTAACAAGATAGATGCATTAAAAATTGCCTCCGTTTCTTTATTGGAGGCAAATTCTATACGAATTATTGGCGTATCCGTTGTGGAAAGATTAAAGGCAGAATAGTTTGAGTAGGCATGGACTACCAACTTTTCCGATTCAATCTGATTTAATAGTCCTACTATATTTTTATCATTCTTGCTTTTGGCCTTGGATAGGTATGGATTCTTCCCAACTCCTAAAATCCTGTGTTTTCCATTTATCTTGTATTCAATGTCGGTAATAAGTCCTTCAATCTTTTCTTCTTCGTAAGAAATAGCTATCCTATCTCCAACATCGAGGCTGGGGTCTCCTATTGTTACCATATCAAAAGGTGTGTGGTGAATTTTGCAAACTTCAGTAAGAAGCACCTCACACATCCTTTTTCTTTTTTCTGGAAGTCCTAATTGCATTAAAGGATTTATTCCAAGGTTCATAGTTAGGCCATCATCATTTTCTAAAGAATAGTATTCAGCTATTTTAGTCTTTGCATTTGTTGAGTTGATGGCTGTATATCTTGTCTTAAAATCTGATATTGATGAAGAAAATCTTTCTCTTGATTTAATTTCAGTTGATATGCTTTCTGCATACTTCTTTAAAACCAACTTACCATCACGAGAGACCCCAGCAAAAGCACCAAGAGTCGATGCTATATAGTGAATAAAGTCCCTATAGGTTTCTATATCATGGTCTTGATAAATTGCCAAAACTTCCTCACCATTAACAAAAGTCTTTATCTCATCTTCTGTCATACCTAGTTCTACTTTGCACTTCTCACATGAAAGACTTAGTAATTCAAAAGCTGTACCAAAGGTATCTGTTACAGGAAAGTTCTTATCAAACCTAAGCATATAGTCATAACCTTTTAGTTCTAAAATTTTCTTAGACCTATTTGCCTCAGTGACATCAAAGATTCCCATTGGTATGGTTTCAATCTTTTTATTTTCTAATTCTTGATGATAAAAGAGTTCTAATTTAGAATCCTCTAAAGAATACCTATCTATATCTGAAAAAAGACTGATTCCAAACTCTCCAGCATAAACTGTACCTATTTCAAGTTCAGAAGATCCAGAGCAGGAACGATGGATATATCCTGATCCTTTAAGAATATCTTTATTTGTAAATGGAATGATTGTTTCATCTTTTAAGATGATATTTCCCGTCCAGTAAAAATTACGAGAGTTCTTTTTTATAACTGTTTTATATTCTTCACTTGTTAAGAACAACTTATCACCTCCATTTCTGTACATTAGTCGCTTTTTGACAAATCAAAGATTTGAAACAAAGCGACATCTGACCTAACCCAAAATCTATGATTTTGGGTTAGGTCATTAGTATTCCTCCAATGAAAAAGATACTTCCCACAATCCTTTATAAGAAGTATCTTTTATTAGTTTGACTTGAAACTTGTCTATATACATTTGTGTCTCTTTTAATTCTAATGTTTCTGTATCTAAGTATTTAACTTTTAGATTAGACTTATTAGCAAAATTACTTAATGTCATTACAAGTTTAGGACTACATGAAAAACCTACAGAAATACTTGCTACTTTGTTTCTAACAATATCCCTTTGAATAGTACCTGCCTCTGTTTCTCCGCCAGTATCTGCTTCTATATCTCTAAACTCCAAATCATAAGAATTTGGTAGAGGTAGGTCTACTCCTTCAATAATTAAATATGATTGATATTTCATTACCTACCTCCACTTCTTAAATTCTTGCGCATAGATGCATTAACAATAACTTCATCAAGGAGTGTGCCTCCAAGATAGACTGGTATGACAATATCTCCAGTATTTTCTGATTTTAAATTAATGTTTGCAAGTGCATCAGATATTTGTCTTCCTATATCAATTCCATTTACAGCAGATTCTTTATCATATCCACCTATGCCAACAGCTGATATATTTGGACTTAAAACCATATCACTTGCTACATTTTCCATCGAAGATTGAACTAATTTCCTGCTCTTTTCAATTCCTTTTGATAAGCCTTGCATGAAGTCTGGCATCCATGATTCATAATCAGTAAGTGGACCAACATCTGGAACAGAGAAGTGCAAGTAAGACCTAATAGTTGATGCCACATTCGATACTGCAGATGTCACATTGCTAATGGCACTTCTAATACCTCTTGCAATTCCGTTAATCATATCAGCTCCCCATGTATAAGCTTGAGACGCCAAATTCTTAATGTGATTAACCGCATTATTAAATCCATTTCTAATAGTGGACTGAATATTTGACATGGTAGATGAAATGCTTGATCTCATAGAATTAAAGGCAGATGATACTGCTGACTTTGCACTATTTACTGCGGAGGAGATAGTCGACTTTATAGAATTCCAAGCAGATGAAACAAAGGACTTAATGTTATTCATTGTTGATGAGATAAAGGTCTTTATCCCATTCCAGATTGATTCAAAGACCGTCTTAATAGAAGTCAAGATAGTCTCAATAGTCGTTTTTATATTGGTCCAGGATGTAGAAATAAATTCTCCAATGGCAGTGATGACTGTTGTTAAGAACTTTTTTAGTCCATTCCAAATGGTTTCTACTTTTACTTTAATTGCATCAAGAACTGTTGAAATTAAAGTCTTAATACCTTCCCAAGTAGTCTTGATAAACTCTCCAACTGCTGTAAATACTTCTGTAGTTGTAGTTGATATAGCTGTCCATATATTGGTAAAAGTTGTTTGAATTCCCGTCCAGAGGCTTGTAAAGAATTCTCCTAAACTTTGCCATAAACTCTTGGCTCCCTCAATAAAGGTATTCCAAGATTCAGTTAGAAAAGTTGTTATAGATGTCCATATACTGTTCCATCCTTCAGCAAGTCCATTCCATAGGTTGGCAAAGAAGTCCTTGATGCCTTTCCAAGTAGTCTTCACTCCTTCAATAAATCCAGACCAAAATTCTGATAGAAAACTTGTGATTTCAGTCCAGGTACTTGTCCAAGATTCTGATATTCCTTGCCATAGGTTTACGAAAAATTCTTTTATTCCATTCCAAATGGCAACAGTTGATTCCTTAATAGTTTCCCATATGGAGATGACCCCTTCTCTAAACCAGTCGCACTTCTTCCATAAAAGAACAAGACCAGCTATTACTGCACCAATAGCAATAGGAACAATCCCAATGGCTGATACTACTGCAGTGATTGCTGGTATAAGTGTCCCTGTAAAGATTCCAACTATCTTAGTTATTCCTCCTACTATTAGAGGTCCTTTGGTCATAATAGTACCTATTGACCAGATAAGTTTTCCTACAATCATAAGTACAGGTCCAAGAGCAGCTATAAAAAGACCAATACCAGCAATAATACCTTTTACTGGACCTGGAAGCGCATTAAGCCCATTTACCAGTTTTGTTAATATGTCTACTGCTTTTCTAACAGCAGGCATTAAAAGTTCTCCAAAGGATATAGCTAATTCTTCTAAGGCAGATTGTAGGATCTTTAATTGACCAGCTAGGTTATCCTGCATAGTAGCAGCCATTTTTTCTGCTGTTCCATCTGCGTTATAAATGGCATCACTCAAACTGTTGTAGTCTTTCTCACTGGCATTTATTATTGCCAACATTCCAGACATGGCATTTTTACCAAATATCATGGATGCCGCTTGTGCTTTTTGAGTTCCATCTAAATTAGCAAAGGCTACTCTAAAGGTGCTTAGAGTCTCATCAAGTGAAAGGCCCTGTACATCTTCAATAGATAATCCCAACATGGACATTCCATTAATAACTTCTTTAGTTGGTGATGCGAGTCTTGTTAGTCCAGACCTTAAAGCTGTCCCTGCTTGTGAGCCTTTTATTCCTGCGTTAGCCATTAAACCTATAGCTACTGCTGTATCTTCAACTGAATAGCCAAGTGTACCAGCAATAGGTGCAGCATATTTAAAGGTTTCACCCATTAATGAAACATTGGTATTGGCATTAGATGATGCCGCAGCAAGAACATCAGCAAAGTGAGAAGAATCTTCTGCTTTTAAACCAAAGGCTGTAAGGGCATCTGTTACGATATCTGAAGTAGTAGCTAAGTCCTCACCACTAGCTGCAGCAAGGTTCATGACTCCTTCAATACCACTAATCATATCTTTACTTTTCCAACCAGCCATGGCCATATAATTCATAGCCTCTGCCGCTTCAGATGCTGAGAACTTGGTCTTGGCTCCCATTTCACGGGCCTTTTCCCTTAGGGCATCAAAGTCGGACCCTGTTGCACCAGATACTGCTTTTACCTTTGACATGCCAGAATCAAAATCTGATGCAGTCTTTACAGCTGCTACTCCAAGACCTGCTACTGCAAGAGATACTGGCATCATTTTTCTTCCCACGTTTTCTATATTTTGCCCTGTGTTTTGCCATTTTTCTCCAGTAATAGCTATGTTTTGAAGGGTTTGATTAGTGGTTGCTCCTTGTCTTTCTAGAGACTTTAGGGCTTGTTCTGTTTCAATAATCTCTCGTTTAAGGGCATCATATTGCTCTTGGGAAATCTTTCCTTCTGCGAGAGCCTGTTCAGCTTGTTTTTGTGCCTCTTTTAAAGAGGTTAATTTATTCTTTGTTTCTTCTAAGGTCTGTCCTAATAGCTTATGCTTTTGGGAGATAAGTTCAGTGTTGCCAGGATCAAGTTTAAGAAGTTTATTGACATCACGAAGTTCAGACTGAGTATGTTTTATCTCCGTATTAACTTGTTTTAGTGCAGTCTGTAATTTGGTAGTATCTCCACCAATTTCAACAGTTATCCCTTTTATTCTATTTGCCAATATCTCACCTCCTCTTTAGAGATATATTTATCAGTGTTTTTATTGATGTTTTTATCAATTTATGCTATACTTATCTTGAGGTGATAAGTATGAATTTTGTAAAAGAATTATCCAATAAGACTGTATCCATTTCTGAATTTAATCGAGGCCTAGCTGGACGTATTTTCGATGATGTCAAAGTTAACGGTTCTAAGGTCGTATTAAAAAATAATGCTCCTGAGTGCATTCTTGTTTCCCCTGATGAATATACGAAACTCATTGATGAGCTCGAAGATGCAAGAGATCTTATGCTTGCCAATACTAGGATGTCATCAATGGATAAATCCGATTTAATTTCTCAAGATGAATTTGAAGAAGCCTTCCATATCGATTTAAATGAAGTCTCTCCTCTTGATGAGGACGAAATCGAATGAACTATAAACTATCCTTTATAAAAGAAGCCATCCAAGACTATAAAGCCTTAGATGGATCTCAAAGAAAAATTGTCGATAAAGCACTTAAGAGGATCTTAATAAATCCTCTTCCTAATACTGAAGGTGGCTATGGCAAGCCTCTTTCTAACCATTCTGATTCTAAGCTTGCTGGTCTTATGAAAATTAAACTTAAGAGTTCAGGTCTTAGAATCGTTTATAAGTTGGAAAAATCAGATGATGAAGTTCTTGTCATTATTATCGGTGCAAGAGCGGAATCCAAAGTCTATAAAGATGCTGAAAAAAGAGTAGCTAAGCTTGAAGATTAAAATTTATCATAATCTTCTTGCGTAGCTACTTCTTTGTATTTATAGTCGTCATTATTTTTTTCTGTGAACATATCATTTACAAGTCCAATTGTTAAAAGAGATAAATCAGAAACAGAAAGACCAAGTTCCACCGCCCTTAGTAGAAACAAGGGTGTAGTCATTGGTCTTTCTGTTGGTCTTACTTTTTTTTAGGAACTTCTTCCGACTTTATGTTAAGCCCCCATAACTCAATTAGCTGAGGTAGAATTTGGTAAATTGAAAAGGTTGAGAAATTATCCAACCATTCTTCTGGACTATCTGGCACAGATTTATCTCCATGCTTTGCCATTACATAGGCTATATTTTCAAATAGTTCTAATGAGCCTATATCAAGATTAGATTTATCTTCATCATTTTTCTTCATGGACTTTTCTAATTCCATTAAGTCTTTGAAGATATCTCTTCCAAATTTAAGCCTATAGATTCTTGGGATAGCTGCTGATGCACGGAAAACAACTTCTTTCCCATCGATTTGAATTTTCTTGGTTAGTGCCATATTTATTTACCTCCAACACTTGCTCTTGAAGGTGTTACTGTAGTTTCTGTTGGCATATAGACTGACTTATACCAACCATCGTAAGTTTCCTTCGTAGTTTCTTCACCTGTTCTAGCCTTTACATTTCCATTTGGAAGTGGTCTTGCTTGAATTGACAAGGTTTCTGGTTGAACTTCTCTTGATTCTTCATTAGTTTCTCCTTCGAGAGTAGGTCTTGCTGCTGAACAGTTATACATGACGTGACGGATTTTCTTTTGGTCTCCATCAAACTCAAATAACAGTGCAAAGTTTGCAGTTTCAGAGTTTGAAGACTCAATTAGAACTTTATTGGAGTCTGATTTTTCCATCAAAACATCAGTCCTAAAGGATTCTGGAATAAGAGCGATTTCCAAATCTCCGTCATATCCCATATTGTTTGAAATAGTGTAATATTCAATTCCATCTGCATAAAAGCTTTCAGGCTCTCCATTTGGATCTAATGAAATTGAAACAGCACCAGGCATTGGCACTGGTGTCTTATATTTAATAACGCCCTCTTCGGCTTTATCGAAGAGAGCGTAGTGAACATTACAAATATTAAATTTAACTTTATTAGCCATTTTTTACCTCCATAGTAAATTCATAGAGAACTTCATAAAGTCTTTCTGATTCAATCCAAACTTCAGATTTTTCATAATAGATTTTTTCTCTATCAAGGATCGCTTCTATTTTTTCTTCTAATTTTAAGTCTTTCTTATCGGTGTATAGTTCTAAGTCTATTTGGGTGTTTTTATAGAAAACTACTCCATCTGCACCAAAGTGTTTATTCTTTGGAAATAGATAAACCAAAAATGGTGGGTCTGGACTTTCTCCTTCAGCAAAGTGCGAGTATGCAAAAGGAAGTCCAATCTCGTTAATTATTTTCATTAACTTTTTCATTCTCTTAACTTCCTCATAATATTTTCTTCCAATTCTCTGATTCCTTTCTCCTCAGCTGGTCCAATATGTGGTTTAGCAGAAACTCTTCCTCCTTGTCTTAGAACATGTCCTTTTTCAAGTAGATGAGCAAGCTGGTATCTATTTCTTGAGTGAACTACAAGTTCTATTGAGTTTGAAGTTTCTTTCATAGTTTTTACAGACCAAGACTTAGAATATTTATTTGTTTCTCCTACAGGTGCATTTTCTTGTATGTCTTTTCTAATATTGCTACCAGTTTTTTTGACTTCCTTTTTTACTTTATCTGTTGCCATATCAGAATATTCTTCTAAACCTTTCATTATTTCACTGGCGAGGTTTTCAATTTTTACATTCATCTACTCACCTTCCTACACCTAAATTTTATAAGTCTATTTTTATAGTTCATAAAGTCAATTGAGATGATATTGTACTTTTCATCATCAAATAGAATTCTGTAATCTGAAGTATTAATGTTCTTCAGACTATTTTGAAATCTTACAGTAAAAGAAATATCTGACCTGTCTACTTCCATCCCTAGAAAAACTTCTTCGCCTTTACCTTGAAAAGATATATAGGTTGATGTTGTTAGATAGTCCATCCATACTGATTTATGGTTACCTATCTCATCAACTTCCACATTTTTATTTTGAAAGGTTATTTTTCTATTTAAATCCGATATTTTCATTAGAACTCAGCCTTTCTCATTCCAAATAATAAAGCCCTTAGAGTTAAGTTTAATTCAGAATAATCTGCCTCTTCTCTATGTTCATAAAGATAAGCGATCATATAGAGGACGGCTATCTTTCCATTTGGATTTTTAGAAAGGTCTTCTTCACTATCAACCCTGGCTACATCCATGGAGTGCTTTATTGATGATTGGATGAGAGAATTAATCATCTCATCCTCATCATCAAAATCCACCCTTAAATAGGACTTTGCCTCTTCAAGAGTAATCATAATTTACTCCTTAGGCAGTAGCACCGATTTTTAATAGTTTAACTGCTTCTCTTAAAACTAAGATGCCATCTACTCTTTCTTTTCCTAAGAAACCAACCATACCATTTCCAGCAAATAGTTCCTTTAAGTCTTGGAAAGATCTATTTCCCCTATCTCCAATCTTGTAATATGAAAAATCGCCAAAGGCTACTGCAAGTTTTCCTTTATCAGCTTTTGGAGCAAAGGCAGATGTGTAGGCAGGATATCCTAAAAGTCTATCTGGTTCTCCATCTTTAAGTGATGGTTGCCAAATATATGCACCATTAACATCTTTAAGCTTTCTAATTTGAGCAACTGTTGCATCATTTAAAATGAATGCCGCTTTCTTCCTATAAGGTCTGTCTAATGAGTAAACTAAATCAATTAGTTCGTCTGCGGTAATTGTTTGAGCCTTTGTTGTCACACCAAGTTCTCCACCCTTTTTAGAGTCAAAAATTCCTGTAGGTTTATTTACTCCATCGCCATTTAAGAAAGCATCTTCTTCAGCATTTGCTAGTGCTCTAGTAAATTCTTCAGTGATGTATTTTTCTAGATTAAAGGCTGCATCATAGAGAAGTTCTTCAGTTACTTTAATACCAACATGAAGTTTGTGTGCATCAAGAGATACTTGGTCGAATGTACCATCTCCAAAGGTAAGTTGACCACCTTCTTCTACCCATAGAGCAGCAGGCTTTGTAGCTGCAATATTAATTTTATGAAGTCCAGAAGTTTGAACTTTTGTAGCTAGTTTTCTTACAATATTTTCATCTTCAAGACCATTTACAATATCTGTTTCCATTTCTTCTGGAACTAAATATCCACCACTTTCATCTGTACCAACTTTTAATTCATTGGAAATATCTCTAAAGTTAGTTCTTAATGCCTTCATCATGGATTTCTTATAGATATTTCTTGCTCTCATTGGTTTTTCTTCTTCATTAAAAGTAGCAGGTTCATTTGTTAGTGCTTGAGTAGTAGGTTTTTCTAAGGATTTATCCATTTCTTCTTCCCTCTTCTTTCTTTCAATTTCACGAGTATAATTCTCGATAGTTCTTTCCATCTCTTCATAGGTTTTGAAGTCTTCGTCAGACATTAGACCATTTTCATCTTTCTTAGATTCAGCAAATGACTTTGCCTCATCCCAAGCTTTAGTTCTCTTTTCAATTAGTTCTTTTAAGTTCATATCTTTACCTCCAAGTATTTTTAATTTTGTTTAATCTTTCTTCTACTTCACTCATTGAATGAGTCCTTACCTCTTTATTTATCTTTGTTAAAAGTGAGTTTGTAACTGCTCGTCTTGAAAAGACCATGTTCGTAACTTTTTCATCTTTTCTTTTATCAGTGAGAGTTCCATCGCAAAAGCCCATCTCAATAGCCTTGTTCTTATCAAACCAAGTCTCCCCGTCCATTAGATTTGAAATCTCTTCTCTGGATAAACCTGTCTTAATCTCATAAGCATTGATGATTGATTCCTTAACTTCCTTTAACATATCTATAGCTTTTTGCATTTCTTTCGAGTCACCAATAGCTACAGTTAAAGGGTTGTGAATCATCATTAATGAGGTAGGACTCATCAATACTTCAGTTCCTGCCATAGCAATGACCGATGCTGCTGATGCTGCAAGCCCATCTATCTTAATGGTCACATTTCCCTTGTGTTCTAAAAGCATGGTGTAAATTCTTGATGCTGCAATACAATCTCCACCAGGGGAGTTGATCCACACAGTTATATCTCCACTTTTGTTTTTTAATTCTTCAAAAAAGAGCCTTGGTGTAATTTCATCATCAAACCAAGACTCTTCTGCTATAACTCCATCTATATAGAGTTCATTTGAATCCTTTTTCCAATTCCAAAATATTTTATTGTTCTTCATTAGGACTTATCTCTTCTCCTTTCTGCTGATAAAAACTACCTGCTTTATCAAGCGGTAGCATATTTCCATTTACAAGGTATAGGTCACCACCTTCTTCAGCCGATATCCTATCTAGGTTTTCTAATTCTCTTATGTCATTTGCACTCATCCACCCATTCTGTCTTCCGACAGCATATCCATTCATTCTTGATTCATAGTCTCCTCTTAGAAGTCCATCAAGATTAAATTTAATAAAGTAGGATTCCTTTTCTTTCTTTGTTAGTAGTGCTCTTTCTAAAGATTGCTCCCAACGAACAATCCAAGGATCGAGGGTGTATTTAACAAATTCAAGTGACTGCTGTTCTATATTTGAAAATGACGACTTCTCCAAGTCACCAATCATATGAGGTGGTATTCTGAATATTCTTGCTATCTCATTTAACTGAAACTTTCTAGTTTCCAAAAACTGGGCCTCACTTGGTGCTATAGCTATGGGTTGGTATTTCATTCCTTCTTCAAGTACAGCCACTTTGTTGGCGTTTTTAGGCCCCTGAAAGGCTGCATTCCACGACGCTCTAACTCTTTCTGGGTCTTTAATAATACCTGGATGCTCTAAAACTCCACCTGGTTGTGCGCCATTTTGAAAGAATGACGCTCCATAATCTTCACAAGCCATAGCCATACCAATGGCATTTTTAGCCATGGTTATTGGTGAGTATCCTATAAGACCATCAAAACCAAGTCCAGGTATATGAAGGACATCTTCTTTTAAAAGATAAACTTCTTCTGATTTGTGATTGTATTTATAGAAGATTTCTCCATCTTCACTTCTCATTACAGTCATCTTGTTTGGCATTAGTGGATAGAGGCCAATAACCTCATTTCTTCCATTACGAATTATCTGAGCATAGGCATTACCCCAAAGTAATAGATGGGTCATTAATGTTTCTCTAAAGACAAATGAAGTCATTTCAGTATTTGGTTCATCGTGTAAAAGAAAATATATGGCATGGTCTTTTGCTTTTTCCTTCGAATTGGAGTCTCCTCTTTTATATAAGTGGAGAGGAAGTCCTGCTAATGTTTCAGCAAGAACTCTCACACATGAATAAACTGCTGTCATTTGCATGGCAGTAAATTCGTTGACATTTCTTCCTACTGTTGTTCTCCCAAATAAAAAAGACGATGAAGATATCCTCTCCCCGTCTTTAGGTTTGTCTCTCGACTTGAATATTAAATTTAAAATGTTTATATTACCACCTCCTTAAAAGTAGGTATGAAAAAAGCACCTACTTTTGTAGATGCTAATAGCTTTAAAATTTAATATACTTAGTTGCTCTACCGCTACCTAATTGTTTAATTAAGCCACTGTCTTTTAATTCTTTTAATGCTCTTTCTATAGTTCTTTGAGAAATGTCTGGGCAAAGTACTACTATATCTGATTTAGATAATGGTTCTAAGGAATTATCAAATATCTTCATCACTCTATCTGAAGAAGTTATAGATTTTTCTGCTATTAGTTTAAATCTTTCATCACACTGGCTATATGCTTTGTAGATGACCGAAAGCATATATCTTATAAATGGTAATTCATCACTCGTACCGTCATGCCAATCTTCACTTGAAGCTTGCAATTCTTCATAGTAAATATCTTTTGTCTCTTCAATAATCATTTCTAGTGAAATATATTTTCCTACAAAAAATCCATTTTTATAGAGTAGTAGCAGAGTTAATAGCCTTGACATTCTACCATTTCCATCAGCGAATGGATGGATACATAAAAAATCATGAATCACAGTTGGTATTAGAAGTAATGGCGGGATTTCTAAACTAACAGCTTCATTATAAGCCTCAATCATTCTATCAATATATATTTCTGTTTCAAAAGCTGATACAGGCTGAAATCTTACTTTTTTCTGACCAAGGGAATTTACTTCAACGATGCTATTATCCATTGTTTTAAATTTTCCTTTATGGCTTTCCCCTGAATAAGAATAAAGCCTATTGTGTAGGGTCAAAATATTGTTTTTTGTGAATTCTATATTGTCATAGTTTTCATGAATGATATCTAAAACTTCTCTGTAACCATATATTTCTTCTTCATTTCTATTCTTAGGTTCACTTTTTTTATTCATCAACTCTTCTAGTCTGGTATCATTTGTTGAAATACCTTCTATTGCATTAGATGATTTAGTGGACTGAATTTTTGCAACCTCTATCATTTTATCGAGAACATCGGAAAAATTAGCTACGTATAGCTCCTGTTTTCCTTTATATTCATAGATCTTTGATATTAAATCATACATTTTTGCAGGTATATTTAAATTTAAAAGCTTTGAATAATTAAATTCTCTCATGTTCTATCACCACCTTCCTCGCCATTATATCGTATATGGCGTATATAAATCAATGCTGGCGAGATTAATTTCGCCATTTTAATAAATTTGGCTATGATAAATCAAAAATAGCGAGATTAAAAAACAATCAATCCCCTATCATCATAAACTGATTCACTTGTATCATTTCCACATCTTATCGCTCTATCAAGGGCCATGATTGTAGCAATTACTCCATCTATCTTTTCTGTAGATTTTTCCTTATCTGCTTTTATATTTCCAGCAGGGTCAGTTCGTATAAAAATATTATCCATCATCCACCTTAGAACTGGATGACCCCCATGGGCTATTCTTCTTTCGAGAGTTAGTTTCATTAATTCTTTTGTTGGCGGAGACATGTCTTTAAATCCTTGACCAAAAGGAACGACTGTAAATCCCATGCCTTCTAAGTTTTGGACCATCTGAACTGCTCCCCATCTGTCAAAGGCAATTTCTCTAATGTTATATATCTCACCTAAGTCCTCTATAAATTTTTCTATAAAGCCATAGTGGACTACATTGCCTTCTGTTGTCATAATATAGCCTTGTTTTTTCCATAGGTCATAGTTCACATGATCTCTTTTTACTCTTATATCAAGATTATCTTCTGGCAACCAAAAGTAAGGAATGATTTGATATTTATCATCTTCATCTATTGGAGGAAAGACTAAAACAAAGGCTGTAATATCCGTTGTAGATGATAGGTCAAGTCCACCATAGCAAACTCTACCTTTTAATTCTTCTTCATTAATAGCAAAATTACATAGGTCCCATTTTTCCATAGGCATCCACCTAATTGTTTGCTTGACCCATTGGTTAAGCCTTAGTTGCCTAAAGGCATTTTCTTCAGTTGGATTTTGCTTAGCCGATTCACAAGCTTGTCTTACTTTTTCTATTGGTACAGTTATTCCAAGAGAAGGGTTCGCCTTATGCCATACTTTTTCATCAGTCCAATCATCTTCTCTATCTGCTCCATAAATCACGGGATAAAAAGTTGGATCAGTTTTTCTTCCTTCAAGTATGTCGACTGCTTTTTGATGTGTTTCGTAGCAGATTGATTTTGTATCTGTTCCAGCAGTTGTTATGAGAAAATATAGGGGTTGGGTTCTTGCATCACCAGAGCCTTTTGTCATTACATCAAATAACTTTCTATTAGGCTGAGTATGAAGTTCGTCAAAGACGACACCATGAATATTAAATCCGTGTTTGGAATAAGCCTCTGCAGATAAAACTTGATAGAAAGAATTAGTCGGCTTATATATCATTCTCTTTTGAGATGCTAGAATCTTTACTCTCTTAGAAAGTGCTGGAGACATTCTTACCATATCAGCTGCAACATCAAAGACAATGGTTGCTTGTTGTCTATCGGCAGCACATCCATAAACTTCTGCTCTTTCTTCTCCATCGCCACAAGTAAGGAGGAGTGCTACAGCAGCTGCAAGTTCAGACTTTCCCATCTTCTTTGGTATTTCAATATATGCAGTATTGAATTGTCTATATCCCGTATCTTTTACAATTCCAAATAAGTCTCTTATGATTTCTTCTTGCCAGTCAATAAGCTTGAAATCTTTACCTGCCCATCTACCCTTTGTATGCTTCAGACATTCTATAAAGGTGACGGCATAGTCTGCTTTGTTTTTATCATAACGTGAGCTTTCAAGCATAAATCTAGTTGGTTTATATTTCATTTGACCTCCTTCCTTGAAAAATAGGCATAAAAAATAGCCACCTGATTGTGACTTCTACTACGACAAATAGAGCCTAAACTCTATTTGGAATTTTATTTTTATCTTTGTCTTGCTGTGTTTAATTCTTTGTAAGCTTTTTTAAGTTCTCTTTCTAGTGTTTCTGATTCTGCAAAAAGTTGAAATTCTTCTTCATTTAGGTTTCCTTGTGACTCTTTCCAAAGTTCTTCATGAAGTTGATCTGCACATTTCTTTGCTGTTCCTGCTATATCTAAAAGGTTAATGGCTGCTCCAATCTTGCCTTCTTTTGATTTTTTTATTGAGTTTTCTGCGTATCTTTTGCAAGCTTTGACTTCTGTTTCTAATCTTTCTAAAAGGTCTTTTTTCATGGTTTTACTCTCCTTTGCTTTTGTTGTACACATATTCCCGTATAGGAGAGTATTAGTCAAGTCTTTTATGCCTATAAATCGGCTATTTTTCAATCTTTTTAAAGATTATCTATAAAGTCGTCAAACCACTTTGCTCCAATCTCAAGCCTTATCATTGGAAGTCTTCCAAGCTTATTGTATTTTAAACTTACTATTCTTAAATCTTCAGGAAGGTTAGTTTCGTAAAATTCGTTAATTGTTTTTCCCATTGTGATGTAAATAGTGTCATCTTCAAGGTAGTCTTTTAAATAATCTTGGAAAGCTAAGTCTCCATTTTCTCCTTCATAAAGTCCAAGCATTGTAATTGCTGAAGAGCCGATTAACTCATTTAAATCTTCCTGTGTTTTCATGTATTTGTATGCCATATTTTTCTCCTTATCTTTTTTTGTATGTACATATAACCGTACTGTCAAAAATAAGTCAAGTTAATTAAGGGATATAATGGCTATATTTCAACCTTTACTCGATATTTTTTCTATTCTATCCACTCTGAAAATTACATTTAATGTTGAGCCATTATCCCATTTTACTAGGATTGATCCAATGGCATCCACCCCATAAACTGTGCCTAAAGTTCCAGCTGGAGGTGCTTGGTCATCTTTCATTTGGATTAGTTTTACTCTTGTACCTACTGGGTACGTCTTTTTTAATTTTTGTATAATTTCCCTTGAAATCATCTAATCACCTCATAAACATACATCACTCAAATACTGATTTATATCAAGTCAGATTAATAACATCTTTATACTTATACTCTTTGCCATCCCTTAATAAGTTTATCTCCTCATCACTACCTACTAAATTCAAATATCTTTTAACTGCTACATCAACAAATTTTGGCTCTATCTCTATTCCATAGCAGATTCGATTAAGTTCTTCACAGGCAATCAGAGTCGATGCACTTCCTAAAAATCCATCAAGGACTAAGCCATTCGTTTGTGTAGATTGTTTAATTAGGTAGGCAATGAGAGGTACTGGTTTTGATGATGGATGACCACATCCTTCTTTTTCTGAATCTTTAATTCCATCGAATTCAAAGACTGCTGTTTGTTTTTGATCTCCATACCAGTTATGCTTTCCATCTTTTCTCCAACCAAAAATAATAGGCTCCATATTAAATTTCCAATCTGTCCTCATAAAAGGAGCTCTAGGCTTTTTCCAAATAAGTCCTGCACCAACTTTAAAACCTGCATCTTCAAAGGCATCATAGAATACTCTCGCTTTCATTGTTGCATAGAATTCATAAATAGATGCATCTTTGGCCATTGCCTCTTTAAAATTTGTGAAGACCTTCATTAAAAATTCATAGGCTTCCTCATCATTAAGATTGTCATTTTTGATTGTTCCCGATTTGTTTTTCAAATCTACAAAATAGGGTGCATCGGTACAGACCAGATTGACCTTTGTATCATTTAGCAGCTTTTCAAAAGTCTCCCATTGAGTAGAATCACCGCAAATAACTTTATGACTACCTAAAGTCCAAATATCTCCAGTCTTTGAAAAAGTAGGTTTTTTTAGTTCTTCTTCAACATCAAAGTCATCATCTTCAGCCTCTACACCAAGGTCAAAAAGACTTGATAATTCATCTGGTGAAAAACCAGTAAGTTCTACATTAAAACCATAATCTTCTAGAGATTCAATTTCTACTCTTAGTAGTTCTTCATCCCAACCAGCATCAAGAGCCATTCTGTTATCAGCTAAGATATAGGCTTTCTTCTGCGCCTCATTTAAATGGTCTGCAAAGACACAAGGTACTTCTTTTATCCCTTCTTCCTTTGCCGCCATAATTCTTCCATGACCAGCAATCACTCCGTAGTCTTTATCAATAATTACAGGATTGATGAAACCAAACTCTCGAATTGATGAGCGTAGTTTATTAATCTGATCTTGTGAGTGAGTTCTTGCATTATTTACATAGGGTACAAGTTTTTCAATATCAACTAATTTCATTTCTTTGGTTGTAATCATATAAGCCCCCACTTAGCAAATTCTTCAAAACCACCAATAGAGTTAATGTAGTTTCTAGCAATTTCTACAATTTCAGAATATGGTCTACCATCAACAGTTTCATCCCCGATTGCACAGGATAATTCAATTTCTCTATTTTCTTCTTGTGTCTTTAGGTGGACATAAATATTAACCGATACATCAGCCTTGGATAGGTCTTTACCATGAAGACCCCCACCAGTTACTGCTCGTCCCATATCAGAACCGAGTTTTCTATTAGTTGCTCCAGTATCAACATTGTACCCCCCAGTCCAATCCCCCAATGGATTTACAATTGCTCTTGGATAAATTGATTTTAAGATTTCTGTAGATACATTTGACTGACAAATAATAAGTTTATCCCCATCGAGGATGTATTTCCCATCGTAGGGATAATTAGAATAGATTTCACGAGCAATTAAAGATAATTTATTTTCTTCATCTGATGTAGGCACTCCTTTAAATATTCCATTATCCCCACATCTAATCTTTTCTTTTTGATTGTTCGATAAGTGAATGTCTTGCTCTACAATTTTTACATCGGCTTTTACTTCTCCTGCTATTCTATTAATAGCTGATTTGATTTCTTCAACATCTAACTTGCAGTCCGTTTCAATAATTACATGACAATTTCCATGCCCCAGCAAAACTTCGACTGCTATTTTAGGATTATCTTTTGCTTTATATGCTAAATCTACAATTGCACCTGCAATACAATCTGCCTGTTTGTCAGGGTGCTTTGGATTTACTTTTTCAAACATTTAATCACCTTACTTTCTACTCCTTAGTAATTTTTCCATCATATCTTCTCCATAATCTTCATATACTTCCGTGCAGTTTTCTTTCACTATGTCATAAATTTCATACCATAAAAGGTTGGCTGTCTTTTGAAACTGACTAGACATCTGTACAAATGGAGATGCAATAACTCCTCCCGTAGTAGGATGCTTTCCTAAAAGTCCAAATTGACTTATTGCCTCTTCACATTGAATGTATCTTGCAAAAGCCTGGGAGTAGGATTCTAATAATCTTGGATTTACTAAGTTTTCACAGTTTCTCTGTTTTAACCAACTCCAAGTCTCTTTATATATTTCATCTGCACCTAATGGTATGCCATTCTTTTGTTTTGCAGATAGATAGTCACTAGGTGTTGGCATATCTGCTCCATCAAGAACTGCTCCATCTGGTAAGTCAACAGCATCTATTTCTTCTGGCGTGAATGTTGGAATATCATTCATTAGTATTTCTACTTTTTTACCTTTTTCTATTTTTTCAGCAGCAGGCTGTGGTTTCCCTCCTGCTTTTACTCTTCTTCCACCTCTGTATGTTCCGTCTTTAGCGATACTATCACCTCCTAGTTTATTATCTTCTTTAATAGGGCCTTTGAACCCGTTTTTTTGTGTGTGAGAGGGCGGCACCGTTGGTAGGGAAATCAGTCCTAGAGATTGTTACCGCCCCTCATCATCTAACAAATATCTTTTTCCCATGTTCTGCCCCTAGTTATATCTGATACATGCCTTTGACTTATATCAAACCAAGTTGCTAATTCTTTTTGCTTATATCCAAACTTATCTAGCCAACGAATTTGAAAAACTTGTTTTAACTTAAGTTTAGAACCATTGGCATTTTCTCCGTGTCTTAAGAAAGCTGCTGTACCATGTTTAATTGAGTCCAGCATATTTTCTTGCTGAGTTCCCCACTCCAAATTCACTACTCTGTTATCTAAGCGATCCCCATTCAAATGTCTACATACATAGTTGTCAGGTCTATATCCTTTGAATGCTTGTAATACTAATTTATGAACTGGTTCTTTGTGCCTTCTTACTGGGGAGTTGTTGTCCCTTACAATTACATGTAAATAGTCTTTATGAATTCTTTGACTGATCTTTACTTCTACACCACTTCTCATAGAATAAATATTTCCATATTCATCAGCATAGTAACCTGAATAAGAGGGTATTGGTTTCTTAACTATTTTCATTCCATCTATCTCCCATCTCTGCATGAATCTTTGAGTGACATGATTTACAAAGACTCATAAGATTATCTTCGTCATTAGTTCCACCACGAGAAAGAGGAAGTATGTGATGTACTTCCTCTACCTTTGTCATTCTATTCTCTTTTAAACACATCTCACAAAGTGGATGTTCACTGACATATCGTTTTCTTATAACCCTCCATGCTTTTCCATAACGCTTATGAGTTTTAGGATCTCGTTTATATTTTTCATAGTTTTTGTTATATTCTCTCTCATGCTTCTTGCAGAATCGTCCATCGACTAACTCTGGACAACCTGGATGTGAACATGGTCTCTTGGGTTTACTTGGCACTTTATCACTCCATAAAGAAAGCCTCGAAGATTAAATCTCCAAGGCTCGTTTTATTATTCTTTTGCTATTCTAACTATACTACAACTACTTACTCTCATTCTATCAACTTTACTCTCCACTTGACTTTTTCATTAGAAGAAAATATAATTTAGTTAGAAAGTATGAATTTCTAACTAAGGAGGTTTTGTTATGTTGGTTGAACTAAAAGCTAAATCACAAGTTACTATCCCAAAAGACATAGTAAATTCTATGGAATTAAATCAAGGTGACCAATTTGAAGTCATAGAAGATAACGGAAAAATTGTACTCGTTCCAGTTGCAATCTATCCAGAACACGTCATAAAAAATTTAAAAGCTGAAGTAAAAGAAATTAAAGAATCTATAAAAAATGGGACTCAACCTGTTTTTGATTCTATCGACTCTCTATTCGAGGAGTTAGACAAGTAATGTCCTATAGAATTACTTATTCGAAAGCCTTTAAAAAACATTACAAAAAACTATCTGATACTGAAAAGAAACAGACTAAAAAGAAACTTAAATTTTTCGTAGAAAATCCTACTCATCCATCTTTAAGAACTAAGAAGATACAATGTACGGATGGAATATGGGAATCTTCTGTTAATATGGATATTCGCATTATTTGGTTCTATGAAAATAATGAATTGATATTTCTTTTAGATATTGGACACCACGATATCCTGGACAAGTTTTAAAAATAGTATTATAATAAAAACACGAATTGAAAATGAAAGTTTTACGGGTGATGCATTTATGCGTCACCCGATTTTTTTATATCTCTATATTTTTCAAAGCCTTACTATGAAGTCTAAAGATATGCTGAATTGAGTAATTCATCTCAACTGCTATCTTCTCCCAAGATTCAAAACAAAGATATCTTTTTTCTAAAACCACTTGAAGTTCTTTATCTTCAATCTTTTTTATTGTTCTTACGATCTCTTTCTTTAAATCTACGAGTTTATCTATATCCCTATTAATCTCTTCTTGGAGATCTACAATCTTAACAATAGTATCTTCAAGTTTAGATGTTCCTCTGTTAGGACTCTTAGGCATATCAGATAAGGTGGATGTTGCTTTCGTAGCTAGAGCGTTTAGTGATTCAACTTGCTCTAGCTTACTGTTAATTCTCTTATCTAAATAAAAAGCTTGCTTTAAATATTCTTTTGCATTCATTTCTTACCTCCATAAAGTTTTGAGGTAAGTTCTCCATAGAACTCCTGCTAGTATATTAAGCTTATCAAATGTTCTTAGTGACATTCTATGACATTAACTCTCTAGATTTGCTTTTACTGCCTCTATGAGTGCAGCTTGTGTTTTGTTCTTATTTTCTAATGCTTTCATTACATCTTCATCAATAGTTCCTTTTGCTAAGATATGATGAATTACAACTGTTTCTTTCTGACCCTGCCTGTAAAGTCTGGCATTGGTTTGTTCATAAAGTTCTAAAGACCAAGTAAGAGAAAACCAAATAAGTGTTGAACCTCCAGTTTGTAGGTTAAGTCCATGGCCAGCAGATGCTGGATGGATAATTGCTACAGGAATATTACCTTGATTCCATTCTTTAAAATCCTTACTTGCCTTAAGTTCTCTTACATCAAACTTATCTTTTATTCTTTTCAAATCTGACTTATACCAATAAGCGATAAGAACTGGTTTACCATTTGCACCTTCTATTAAATCTTCCAAGGCATCAAGCTTTCTATCGTGAATATGAATCGTATTTTTATCTTCATCGTAAACAGAACCTGATGCCATTTGCAGTAACTTATTAGAAAGGGCTGCAGCATTGACTGCATCTATATCTTTATCCTTAATACTAACGACCAAGTCTTTTTTTAAGGTCTCGTAGATATCTATTTCTTTATATGATAGATTTACAAAGACTTCATTGTTTATCTTCTCTGGCATTTTTAGGTAATCTTCAGCTTTCATAGAAACTGTGATATCTGATATCTTTTCATAGATTGCATCTTCAGCAAAAGGCAGTGGTTTATATGAATATATGATTGGTCCATTTCTCTTATCTGGTTTGAAGTAGATTTCCCTATACTGACCAATAAACCTTCCAAGTCTCTCTCCCATATCAAGCAGTCTAAACTCAGCCCATAAATCCATTAGTCCGTTAGATGATGGAGTTCCAGTAAGACCAACTATTCTTTTTACCTTTGGTCTAACTTTCATCAAGGCTTTAAATCTTTTTGACCTATGAGACTTAAATGATGATAGCTCATCAATTATAATCATGTCGTAGTTAAATGGTAGTTCGTTCCTATTTATTAGCCAGTCTATATTTTCCCTATTGATTAAATAAATGTCTGCTTGTTTATTTAATGCTTTTATTCTTTCTTTTTCACTACCAATTACTACTGAATATTTTAAGATATCAAGGTGGGACCATTTTTCTATTTCTTCCTTCCAGGTATCTCTGGCAACTCTTAATGGTGCTACAATTAAAACTTTAGAAATTTCAAAAGAATCAAAGAGTAAGTCTTTTATAGCCGTTAAGCTTATAACCGTCTTGCCGAGACCCATGTCCAGTAGAAGTGCTGATTCTTCATTTTCTTTAATAAACTCAGTAGCATATTTTTGATATTTGTGTGGAGTGTATTTCAATTAGTCACCTCCAATCCTCTTTATTATTTCATCAATGTTTTCTTTGGAATCAAGAACATAAACCTTAAAACCTAAGTTTTTAAATTGCCTTATTCTCTTTTTCTGGATTGGTCTTGGTTCTCCTCCAGGTCTTTTTGTTTCAACAAATCCAACCTTTCCTTTAGGAAGAAGTATTATCCTATCTGGTATTCCCGTCATTGAAGGAGATGTAAACTTAAGACATAGACCCTTATTCTCTTTTACTCTTTTAACAAGGGCAGATTCAATCTCTTTCTCTCGCAATTTTCATACTCCCTCCATGCGTTCTCAAAAGTCATCATACAATCATAACAAGCACCCTGGCTTTTTAAATAATTTTTAATCAGTCTTTTCCAGCCTTTAAATTTCCCCGTTTTATTTTTAGGAAAGTCTCTATCTTGCTTCATATCTCTTGCTAAATCTCCTCTTGGAGACTTTTCATTTAAGTGATTTTTCATCATGTAGTTATAGAAATTCATAAATCCTCCATTTTTTTAAGTGTTGTATAGTGTAGCTATATATAAACCTTTTACACGAGAGAATAAAAATAATATATAAAAGAAAGTAGGCTATAACTATTCACACCATACAAAATGCGTATATTAAGCCATTTAAGTGTTAAGTCAAGTGTAAATAGTCATGTCTATTTGTAGTTTAGTGTATACATTTTTCATTAATTAAGAAAAACTTTTTTCTATACAATCATCTTTATTTAGCCTATAAATGCTACACTAAGATGCATTTATAAAAAGTCGTCTACTGACTCCATTAAATCATTGATGCTTATACCGCTCCATTCAATTCCCCTATTTGTCCTTTTCTTTTCATAACCTTCTGCTATAAGGGCTCTTGAAAAATCTCTATTGTTCCTAATGTATTCTCCGTTTGAACCAGCCCACTCACGATAAACTTGGTATAACCTTGCACTCATTTCTTTATAATTTGTCCCTTTTATGCATTTATCTGAAATAAAATGGTTTATCCAATCATTCTCTTCCTTATATGAGCTTTTAGCATCATCTACAACACTGCACTTTGGATATTTAAAGCCTGCATCTATATATTCTCTTGCTCCTTCAATCATCCACTGTAGAATTGCTCCTCCTGCTTTTTCTAGAAGCTTATCTATATAATCTGTCTTGGGATTTTTAATGGCAACAGAAAATGGAGCCACCACAATTCTTCTCCAGGTTCCTCTATCATTAGATCCCACCTTTGGTAGATGGTTTGTATAGAGAATAGTAGAATGCGTTGGTGTAAATGAAAAGGGTGCATAGTATTTTCTTTCTGCTGAAATATCATCAACACTTGCTATCTGCTTTAGCATAGAGCTTGATAATCTTTGACCCTCTTCTGTTTCAGAGGCTAGAATAAATCTCTTACCACATAACTCAGCAAGATCAACCTTCACATTCTTTGCTCTTGTTGTTAAAGACTCAGCTGGGATTTTACCTGCATAGTCTCCAAGAACGTGAGCCTCTGAGTTAAAAACAGTAGACTTCCCATTTCCTCCATCTCCATAAGCTATAAGGAGTGCTTCTTCATAAACATGACCTATTAATGTCGACCCTGCATGGTACTTCAAGAAATTAATAAACTCATTATCTCCACCAGTTACATCCCTTAAAGTAGATAGCCACATATCCATATTATCCTTACTTGGAGCTAGGGCAGTCATCTTCGTGCAGTAGTAAGACGGGTCATGCTCTTTTATTTCACTTGTTTTCAAATCAATAACTCCAACAGGTGTATTTAAAATAAAAGCATCTGCATCAAGTTTTTCATTTTTAACTTCTAACAAAGACTTAGCTAATTTTAATATTCCAGATACTTTTCCGTGGTCGTTCATTTTTTTAGCAAAATTGAGATAGGCTTTTGCACTATTTGCTTTTAACTTTGCTTGTACTTTTTCTTCCTTACTTCCCATCATTTCAGCATCTGCTAATTCTTGATATGTCTCTTTAAATTCAATGCTTGCATTTTCTAAAACTTTTTTGGCAGTCTCCATATAAAGACTCATTACTTTTAGTTCAGAATCTTCCCATTTCTTGCCCGTCCAATAAAGCCAGCCTTGAGATATCGTGTAGATAGCTTTATCTTTGTTATGCTTAGTAAAGATTTCAGCCATTGCTATATCTGTAAGTTTCTCTGGCTTATATTCCTCATATCTTTCATTGTATTCTTCAGGTGGCACATAATCTTCACTTGCTGCTACCTTTTTATAGAACCTACAAGCAGACCTCCATATTTGTTCCAGTTCATCATCTGGGAGTGGTGGTGAGCAAAGACTAGCTTTTTTATCGAATAATTCTCTTGCCTCATCTGTCTTTCCATATCGAATTAAAACCCTACCTGCAAAATGATTCATGGTTGAATTTCTAGAGCCTTGCTGAATCAAGTCTTGAGAATTGTCAAAATCTTCAAAGTTATCTTTTAAGACTTCTGTTATATATTTTCTCCCCCTAACTATTTCAACAGCAGGATTCTTAACTCCAAAGAAAAACCTCGCTCCATCTAAGGCATTGCCATCAAAAAAAGTATAAGTTTCCGCCAACCTTTCTTTTATACCTACATACTCAGCTAAATTTGTGATCTTAGGAATTGGAAAATATATATGCATCCTTGGTCTTGCAGCTTTTCCATTTTTTTCTTTTCTATGGTTTCTGCTGTAAACTATGGCAAATTTAACTCCGTCAAATATTCTCTTTAAATCTTTAGCTGAAATCCAGTCATCTGGATTTTCTGAATGGTCGTTGTCTATATCCATGGGAACACATTCCGACTCTATAAAATTATCATTGGACCTGTAGGAGTTTTTATACTTAGCCATTACATGATCAAAACTCGCTGCTTTCTCAAAAGACCTAACATCTACTGCATTAACCTCATTTGGATAAACACAGTTTGACTCCACTCCTATTTGATTTGAGGTATATATTTTCAATTAGGCTACCTCCTTTATATATCGAATCTTCATTTTTCTCTTCTCAGCAACTCTTATTTCTTCTGCCATTCCAGGACTTATCTTGTCACCAAAGACCCATACTTCTTCACATTTTCCAAGAAGGACATAATTAAAATGCATGGCAAGTCTTCTCTCACTTTCATCACTCATAAACTGAGGAAATAAAAGATGCGGTGCTATGGGAATATTTCCTTTATCCAAAGCATAGCGAGAGTACTTCTGTGCCTTGATTACATTATTTTCTACATCTCCAGAAAATGGACTGCAGATATATACCAGGGGATAGTATCTCTTCTCTGCATTTTTAATTGCTTGATAAGGAGTGGGGTCCTTGCACCCACTCCCGTTGTATAGTTCCTTATTCATAAATATCCCTCATTGTTTCACTACAAGTATTACAGCAAACTTGGGTAGAAACTAAATCTCCCTCTTCCAATACTTCAACTAAATCGACTCGAACTTCTTTTCCACACTTTGGACAGGTGCAAAATACATTCTCATCATTTATTTCAATGCTTACTTCCATGGCATCATTTATTTTTTCTTTAACATAAAACATGAATAACCCTCCATTAGTCTTTTTTATAAAATTCACTTTCAAATCCATCTGCATCTAAGATAAGTCCAGGTGCCCAACTAGGAACTAAAGACATAATTTGATTTATTTCTTCGATACTAGATGAATCACTTTCTATTACAACTTCATCATGAATATGCATGACGATATTAAATCCTTTTTTCTCAAGTCTCATCATAGCCTCTGCTAAAATATCTCTGGCTATTGCTTGAACTATATTTTCTACAAATTTTCCTCCGTAGGATTCTATCTTGTCCCACTTATTTCCTACTACGATTCCTTCATAGACAATTGACTCTCCACCGAATCGATTCATCCCGATTTTTGCTTTTGGATAAGCAAGTCTTCTTTTTGAGGGTAGTTGTATAAAAAGAATGCCTTTTTCATAGCTAATAACTAGGTTCTTGTATTCTTCTTTACTTCTAGTCTTTACAACTCTTTTTACGACTGCATCTATGTCCCACCACAAGCTTACGATGTTAGGATTAGCCTCTCTCCAAGAATCGACTATTGATTGAAGTTCATCTTCAGATAGCCCCATTTCTATAGCACCCATAGCCTTAAGCGCTCCCACAGAGCCACCATAACCACAAGCAAGCGTTGCTACCTTACCTTTTTGTCTTAAGTCTCCATTTACTCCATGTTTTACAACAGGCACACCAAACATCTGACTTGCTGTAGAGCAGTAGATATCTTCTCCATTTTTAAAGGCATTAAGCACCCAGTCTTCTCCCGCAAGCCAAGCTAGAACTCTTGCTTCAATTGCTGAAAAATCGGAAACTATAAATCGGCATCCCTCTTTTGGAATAAAGGCTGTTCTTATCAGTTGGGATAACACATCGGATGGTGAGTCATAAAGCATTTCTAAGCTTTCGTATTCTTTATTTCTTACAAGACTTCTTGCAAGGTCTAAATCTTGTAGGTTATTTCTCCTCAAATTTTGTACCTGGATAAGACGTCCTGAATTTCCTGTAACCCATACTCTTCCATTTCTCCTCACTAAAAAGAAACCTGTTGGAGTCATAGCACAGTAGACCATTCCCGTATAGTCTATTTTCTTTGCTTTTCTTTGTATTTGATGTGCGTTTTTAGGTCTTAACCAAATGTCTAATATATATGCATCTTGCCAATTGTTATGAACTTGCGATCTTTTCTTTATACTCATTTGACATGCTCTACCACTTAGATGAGCAAAGGCCTGTATTATATCTGCATTTTTCCTATTTACTGTAGAATACTGAATGCTGTTTTTAGCACTTTGATATCCGTCCCAATGAACAAGTTCATCAAAGAACACGTCTGCACTTTCATCAAATAGCCATGTGTCAAATGTTTTGTTTTCAAACATTCTAAGCCACAAAGGTAGGTGTCTAGAGTAGATAGTAAAAACATATCTTTTCTTTGACTTATCCATGTATTCTTTCAAATTAAAGCAAATTTCTGCTTTTCTCAAAAGACTTTTACATCTTTCAACTTTTCTAAGTTTTGAAAAAGAAAGTTTTATATTTCCTTCTGCAGTATAATGTCCATCCGCTTGAATCATAATAAGAACTCTAAGCTGAATATGATCTAAATTTGACTGAACTTGTCTATATCCAGTAAATGGAATAGCTGGATGTGCATAATTTAGCATCTCGGATATTTCTCCAACTCTCCACTCACTCTTATAATGATTTTTAAAATACATCTTGTGTTCAGTTGTGCTTATTTGAGATATTCTTTTATCTTCATAGAAAACCATTTGTCCACTGAATGGAAACTTAACCATTTCAGACTTTTGAAAAGATATTTTTTCTCCTATGGTATTCCAACAAGCAATGTTCCCTCCATTCCATTTATCAAGTCTAACCCAGCCTTTATCAGTTAAAACTTCGTGATCTCCAGTTAAACAATATCTTCCTGTACGATTTGCCCCATAAAATTGAAGGAGCCCTCTCACACGTTTGTCTTTTCCTTTTACATTTTTCATAGCATCATATTTTCTAACTGAAGACTTAGATAATTCCTGTCTAAGTTCCAAGACTTCTTTAATATCTCCTTCAGCGTTTTTAAGAGCAGACTCTACATCCTTTTTAGCTAAGGAATCTATCTCTAAGCCTTTCTCATTTAGCCATTCTTTTAACTGCATGGGAGAATTTGGATTCTCAAGACCAGTTAATCCTATGGCTCTATCCATGTTTTCATCTCGTAATATCTCATCAAATTTAATGGCTGAATCAACTAAAACTTCATCAATCAAAATCCCTCTATCGTTGATGTTTTGATCTATCCAGTAGTTTTCCAATTCTGATTGAGGCATAGGAAAAGCTGATAATTTTTTCTTTATCTCCATTTCTGTTTCCACATCTCTTTGGTTATATTCCTTAAAGGTAGACCACTTTTCTAAATCATGATGTGGTAGATTTCTTGTCCTCATTCTATTGGTCTTAGTTGGTTTACAGGGAATAGAAAAGTATCTTATAAGAGCCTTGCCTTCATTCATCTTTTGCTTATCTAGTTTTAAAACTTCTCCTACTTTTTCAAGGGATAGAGGTAACCCTATATAGGCTGACCAAATCATGGTGCAATACCAACCTTGAGGTTTTAGTCTCTTACCTAAAAACCTAGATAGACACACCCTTTCAAAGTTTGCATTAAAGGCCCACTTTTCTATACTTTCATCACTAAGTGCTACTAATATTTCTTCAGGAATAATCTCTCCACTTGCTAAATCTACTACCTTAACTTCTCCATCATCAATAGAATAGGCAAAGAGGAGGATTTCAAAATCCTCACTCTCGGCATATTTATATACACCACTTTTACCTAAATCAACTGAAGAATAGGTCTCAAGATCTATGGACAATTTCTTCATAGCTATCACTAAGCTTTGTTAATTCTGCTAAATTATTTTTTCTATCTTCTTTTATTTGTTTTTCTATTTTTCTGATATCTCTATCTAGTTCTTTTAGCTGAGCTTGTAAAAATCCAAGCTTATACCATAAAAAGGACCAAATAGCTAAAACTATCGCTGTAATTAAATAGTCCATTTCTACCTCCTATGCTAAGAAATCTTCGTCATCATCGTCCATAGCATCGAAGTCATCTTCTGCATTAGACCTATTTCCTAGAGGTTGTCCATCTCTTAGTTTTTGAATATTTCCAAGGCCAACAGCCACTCCTTTATTGCCATTTACATTGTAGGCATAGAAGTTAAGAGATACCCTTGCATAAACCCCTGAGTAGACTTCGCTCCTATCAAGAATTGGCTCTACATTTCTATCCACAATTTGAGGTGCTGTCATAGAATTGGCATTTAAGAAGTATGCATCTGCATATGCCTCATCATCTTTTTCTGTGTCACCATCTCTTAATGGAAGTTTGATAGCTTTCTTATTAGGTTTCTTTCCATTGAATTTAGAAAGTCCTTCATCAATAGCAGCATCTACTGCTTTTTCAATTTTCTCGATTGTCTTTTGGTCGCTCTTTGGAATAATGACAGATACTGAGTATCTTTCTTTACCGCCATTGATTGACTTTGGTTCCCATCCGTTAAAATATGATAATCTAACTTCACCTGTAATTACTTTTGTTTTATTTTGCATAATTTTCCTCCTGAATTATATTTAATTTTGCAAATCTACCATGATACTTTTTTGCCGCTTCGTTGTACGCCATTGCAGCGTCTACTTCTTTATCAAAACTGCCTAAATAAATATGCTTTTCATTTATTCTGATGCACGCTTGCCAACATCTATCTCTAATATGAAAAGTAACTCCCTTATATCTAGAGTGAGATTTCATGTTAAACTTTTTTCTATTAAAAGAATTTTCTTGTCTAGTTGCTAGCCTCAAATTAGATCGTCTATTATCTAATCTATTCAGATTTATATGATCTACTTCCATATTCTCTGGAGCATTTAGAATTTGCCTATGCATTCTAATATGGCGAGATTTATTCTCTGGATTGTGTCTACAGGCATATAACTGACCTGGATGACCGCTGGCAAACCACTTATATTTTGATAGTTCTTTGTAATCTTCATCGTCAACTAATGCATAAAGTCCTTTTGTAAGTGGTATTTTTTTCATTCCTTAACCACTCCAAATTCTTCTTTAACATTGTCAATTTTTACTTCCTCTCGCTTGTCATCAATGCTAACTAGGGTTAACTTTCCTTTTGGTTTTTCTAATAAGTCGCTGATATTTTCATCAAAGACTTTCTTACCTAGTAACTTAGTCATAGCTGTGATGCCAAGTATCTTTTCTTCAAAGGGATTGAATCCCAGTTCTTTTACTTTGTTTATAACTTCATCTTCATCTCTGTATCTTCGATTAGACCTGCCCTCAACGAGTTTTAGGTCTTTCCAACTGTGGCCTTTAAGGGCTCTTTCTAAAGCATAGGTTTTGATGTCTTTGACCCATTGTTCCAGTTCGTCTAGTTTTGGTAAGATTTCTTCAATTTCATCATCCGATAGTTCTGGTGGTAGGATAAACTCTTCTTGTGCTAGTTTTAGATTTTCTTCAGCTCTTTTCCTGCATTTATTTTTAGCTTTGCAAAAGATACACCATTCTCCACACGAGAATTCTCCTTCGCCCCTATATGCTTTTTCAGCAATCTCTCGTACAGATTCTCCCCACTCATATAGTTCTATCTTCTTAATTTCATAAGTTGAGATATTGCATCTTCTTGGTTGATAGATATGAAGAACTACTTTCTCGATATCATAAATTCCATCAAAGAGAGTCAATGCACCAAGTCCATACAACATGAGTTGTGAATTCTCTTTAGCATCTACTAAAACTCCCTGACCATACTTTAGGTCAATTACATGAAGGTCTTTTCCTCCACCAACTACACAGTCAGCTGTTCCAAATGACTCTTTGACATATTCTGATAGGTCAAGTCTTTCTTCTACAAAGACTGCTGGGCTTTCGAGCCTACTTATTACTTCTGTTACATATGAAGCATATCCATCAGTTAGCTCATCCATTTCTTCATCATAAAAATCCAAATCATCAGTAGAATCTTTAACATCTAAGCCTAATAACTTCTTTAGTTTATATTCTGCTAAGGCATGAGCTGAGGTGCCTTCAAGTGCATAAGAGCTAACTTCATCTTCATATTTTTGAGAAAGCCTGACGCTTGGCGGACAGTGAATCCAACGTGAACTACTTGAGGCGGACAATATTGCGTGATCACCCATTAGAGTTTCTCCACATCTGATACCAAAGCAGCATATTCTTCAGGATTAATCTTAGATAACTTTTTAGCCCCATACTTTTCTAAGAGTTCTCTTATCTTTGCTGTATAACCTAATCTTGATTTATCGGCTAGTATCTTCCTAACATCTTCAATCTCGTAGGTCTTTTCTTCTTGTTTTACCTTTTCTTCTTTAGGCAGTTCCTCATCACTTTCTAGTGCTGTTAGAAGTACACCTATACTAGATGCAAGATTCTCTGCATCTTCTTTTATTTCCATTAGTAGCTTTATTCTTGACACTTTTTTCTCCTTTCTCTGGTTGCATTAATTCCATAGCTATCTTCTTGGCAACAATTGAGATGGCTATTAAACTTTCTGCCATCTGTTCGTTTTTTACTAAGTCCACTTTGTTCCTCCTTTCATACTCCTTGGGACATTCATTAAATTTTTGAGTAAGATTTCTCCTCTCATACTCCTTAGGACATTTGCCTTCATTTTGAGTAAGTTGTATCTCCTCATACTTCTTAGGACATCCTGTTTGTATTTGAGTAAGACTTCTTTCCTCATATTCCTTAGGACATCTAGTAAGTTTTTGAGTAATTATTTTTTCCAAGGTCTCAATTTCTCTTGAATCTTTGGTAAATGCTTATTTTTGATGTTATTAACTGTTTTTTGGGATATTCCTACTACTTCTGCGACTTCTCTTTCTTTCATTTCGTAGAGAAAAAGTAGTTTTAGAATTTTTTTATCTCTTTCAGAAAATTCACTAATGATTTCTAAGAATGCTTCTTCTAGAAGTTTGTACGTTACTATGTCCTCAGTATTTTTAACGCTAGTTACTTCAAAGTCGTATTCCTCTTCAGCAACATCAAGGGATAAGGGAAGACCATATCCTTTTGTTTCGACAAATCCTGTTTCTAAACTTCCTGCTTGGACATAGTTTCCATTTTTCTCAGCCACTGTTTTAATTCTGTCTTTATCTTGTAGTTCTTCTAAATTCTTGTAGGCTCTTTGGATTCTCTTTTTTTCTCTCCAGATTGGTTTCATATATTCTTTGTAGACTTCTTCACTAACTTCGATTTCTTTGCCATTTATTTCTAAATATCTTTTCTTTGCCATCTTTTGCCTCCTTGCAAAATCTCTAGATCCGCAAGAAGGCCATCCGTAAAAACAAAAAAGACGGCAATAGAAAACCATGGTTTGGTTTTCCGACTGCCGTCTAGCGTTCTTGCGGATATCTCTTTTACTTATTTAAAATTTTAATTTCGCCTTTAACTACATAGGCTATGGTTGTACTTTTACCTCGCCTGATAGTTAGCTTTTTCTTGTCTTCGCTAATATCACAGACTCTTTTTCCTTCTTTGTTTCTTATTTCTATAGGATCACCTCCTTAATATAAAAATAGCCAGATGAGTTTCCTTTTGAATACTCATCCGGCTATTTGATAGTTACATTTACTTCTTTGCTCGGTATGGTTTTTTCTTATTTTTGTTTGATATTTCCAGTGTTGAGATTTTCCCACAGTGTGGACATTTTGCTGCTATCTCTATTTTCTCTGAAGGAATTCTTGATACATCAAAAAATCTCTTTTTACAGACTGGACATGCCATTTGTTCCATAATACCTCCCTATCTTTCCTTGTTAGCTTCTTTGCTAATTTCTTTCTTAAAAAAATATAGCTAAGCTATATTTTAAAAACTAAATTCGTTATATAGTTCTTTTGTTAATTCAAAGTCATTAGGTGCATAGCCTAATACTTTTAATCGAACTAATGCTGCTGTTTTTGATACTTGGAATTGCTCTGATACTTTCATGATGAAATCAAATAGATAAGTCTCATCCTTAATATGCTTATCATAACCCAGATAGTATAAATACTTTATAATCGCTTTTTTATTCATCAAAAGACAAGAAGCAAATGTATTCGCCTGCCATTCTATTGTATCCATAAATCCCCAGCGTTTATTTTTCTTCTTATTAACATCGCCAGTTCGACAAGCTAGTGACGCAGGCTTTTCTTCTTCATTAAAAAAAGTTAGTTGGTTTGGATCTCTATAGAATACACACGGATGAATTACACCATGTCCACATTCATGAGCTAGGGTAAATCTTCTAAATCCTTTATCTCTTGGATTGTCTAATTGCTTATCTATTAGAATAGTATTGGCTCTATCTGTAAGGTATTCTAGTTCCCATTGTCCAGTTTCAACATTTGGCATTAGGCTTTTCATTGTTCGTATTACTTGGTCATCATTAAAGACCATCATTCCTGCATAGCATCCGTTATGAGATAAGTAGGCATACTCAACATTAAACCCTAAATCAAATTCTGCCAGTCCCTCAATATCTACTGCTTCAAAATTTTCAATTGCAGATGGACAATATTTATTGAGAATTTGCTCGGTTAGTGATTCAATTTGATCTAAAGTGATAAATGGAGCACCTGTACTTGATTTGTTGAAGTTATATTGATACATGCCTACCTCTCTTTTTCAATTTCTTCAATGAATTTTATCCACTCTTCTTCTTTAACATCTAAGTCTCTAGCCTTTCTCAAAGCTACGCTTAAGCCTTTAGTCTTTAAAATATACTCTGGCAAATCAGGTGCCACCGTATTTCTTTGCTTTCCAGCTAAATCCATCATAATGGATGATTCTTCTTCATCCAAGTTTAATATTTTAGCAATTTGGTTCAACCTATCTAAGTCAAAAGAATCTCTCTTTCCTTTCTCTACATCGCTTAGATACGGTGAGGAAATATTAAGCCTGTCCGCCATATCCTTTAAGGTGATTCTTAAATCCTTTCTCTTCTGAGAAATAAAATCCCCAAAAGTCAGTTCGTGATTGTTCATGATTACCTCCTATTACTTTATTAGCTAATCTGCTAACTTGTTTATATCTTACAATTTATTAATTGATGTGTCAAGTCCTAATATCTATTCTGTTCACTCTCCCTATAAATATCTATCCTGTCTACACACCCCTACGATTTTTACTATTGATATGTTCCCACAAGGTATTTTACAAATAGAAAAATGGCTTTTAAGATTTCTTTTAAAATCCTAAAAGCCATTGATTTCAACAGTTTTATAACCCATCATCTTATTTTCTTGACATCAATACTACACTCTCCACATGCCTTGACCTAGGGAATTGGTCGAAGGCTTGGTATTTTTTTATTTTGTAGCCGTTTTTTATGAAGATTTCTAGGTCTCTTACTTGGGTTTTTGGGTTGCAGGATATGTAGACAAATTCTTCTGGAGCTATGTCTATTATTTTTTTGATTGCTTTTGGGTGAATGCCTTCTCTTGGTGGGTCTATTACTACTATGTCGTATTTTCCTTTTACTAGGTCTATTTTTTCTAAAACGTCTCCTGCTATAAAGTTTATATTTTCTATTTCATTTTCTTTTGCATTGTCGAAGGCTTTTTCTACTGCTTCTTCTATTATTTCTATTCCCATAGCCTTATTTGCGGATTTTGCAAATAGTTGAGTTATAGTTCCTGTTCCTGAATATAAATCTAGGACGTTTTTGTTTTTATCTACGTTTGCTAATTCTATTGCTTTTTGATAGATTTTTTCTGCTGTATAAACATTTGGTTGGAAAAATGAAAATGGGGAAATTTGAAATTTCAAATCGTTCATTTTTTCTTCGATATATTTTTTCCCAAATAAAAGTTCTATTGAATCTACTTTTACTGCATCTGACAAACTATCGTTGATCACATGATAAATTGAAACAATTCTCCCCTTGGTTTTTGCATTTAAAAGATTGTGAGCAAATAAATCTCTTCTCATTGGATCAAAAGATTTGTCTGAGCTTGTCACAAGGACTACCATTATTTCTCCAGTGTGAAGGGCTTTTCTTACTATCAAATTGCGCAAAAGTCCTGTATGAGCTTTTTTGTGATAAAAACTTGTATTTTTTTCTCTAAAATATTTTTGTGCGTGTTTTCTTATTGCTTCAAAATCGCTATCAACAATATTGCACCCATCTGTATCGACAATTTCATAAAATCTATTTTGCCTGTGAAGTCCCAAAACAAGTGGCCCATCCTTGTAAGAATCTCCAAAAGTATATTCCATTTTATTTCTGTATTCTTTTATTTTTGGACTTCTAATGATTGAAAGATCTGCAATATCAATATGAGAATTTTTCAAAAGTTTTTTTATCATATCATGCTTTAATAAAAGCTCTGTTTCATATCCCATTTTTTGGTAAGAACAACCACCACAAATTCCTGCATGAGGGCAAAATTCTTTGGCATTTTCTATTTTGGATTCTTCCAAAACTTCCATAAATTTTCCTTTTTTATTCTTGCCTCTGTTTTTAGTTATTTTCACCCTGACTTTTTGTCCTAAAACTCCGCCCTTAAATTGGACAGTCTTTTCTTCGTCAATTTTTCCTATAGAAATATTTGGATAAGACATATCTATTATTTCTACATCTTTTATTGGTTTTTCTCTCATTTATTCTCCTCTATTCCAAAAACTTTCAACCAAGATTTTTAATTCTTTTTTGTTTTTTACTTCTCTTATATTTGACCAATGTCTAGGATAAAGCCTTCTGTACTTATCCCACAAAAACCTATCATCAACCAAATAAATTATTCCCCTGTCCTTTTCTCCTCTGATTAGCCTTCCAGCTGCTTGGAAAATTTTATTTAAGCCCGGATAGGTGTAAGAATAATCAAAACCATTTTGAGAAATTTCGTCAAAATGATTTTTTATTAAATTTCTCTCATCGCTTACTCCCGGCATTCCAACTGAAATTACCATTGAACCAATTAGCCTATCGCCTTTCAAATCAACTCCCTCAGAAAAAATTCCACCCAAAACCAAAAATGCAGTTTTTTGGCTTTCGTAAGTAAAATTTTGCAAAAATTTGTGTCTTTCTATCGGGGACATGGATCTTTCTTGAACTAAAATTTCGTCATTAAAATTTTCCTTATAATATTCATAAACATCCGTTAGATATGAAAATGAAGGGAAAAATATAAAATAATTTCCCTTTTTTGCACTGATAAATTCGTGGATAAGGTCAGCTATATCCATCAAATTATTATTTCTATCTTTATACCTAGTAGAAATTGGACTTGCAAAAATGGCAAAATTTTTCTTATCAAAGGGCAAATCCAAATGAACTTTCAAACTATCATCTGCTCCAAGCATTTTTCTGTAAAAATCCATTGGAGAAAGAGTTGCAGAAAAAAATATGCTTGCCCTTGCAAGTTTATACTTTTCTTTTAAAACTTTTGAAGGATCAATGCACTTAATTTCATAAATTTTTTCCATAGAATTTTCATCATAGGTCAATGTTTGATAAAAACCCTCCCTAAAATTATCAGAAATTTTTAGATGATGGTTTATTTCAAAAAACATATCTTCTATTTTATCATAATCTTCTCTTTTTTTATCCTTTATCAAAACTTTTTCTAATTTTTTTGATAAAGCCATGAGTTTTTTGTCAAAATCATCATTATTATCAGTCGAATAATAAAACAATTTTTTCCCATAATTTTTATACATCTTTTCAAATTCATCCAAAATAGAATCAATTGATTTTATTATTTTTAAATCTTTTTTTATGTCCATAGATTTTCTTAATTCCTTAAAATCAGAATCAACAAAATCATGAGAGAACATCTTTCTTGACCTTTCCAAAAGATTGTGCGCTTCGTCAATTAAAAACAAATACTCATCAAGGCTATCATCAAAAAATCTTCTCAAATAAACATTTGGATCAAAAACATAATTATAATCGCAAATTATTATGTCGCAGTACAAGGAAATATCAAGCTCAAACTCTAGGGGACAAAGCCTGTGTTTTTCTGAATAAGAAGTGATGATGTCATAGTCCATTATGTCTTCATTTTCCAAAATATCTTTTAGTCCATCATTTACCCTATCAAAATGCCCCCTTGCAAAAGGGCAAGATTCAGGGTTGCAAGAAATTTCATCATTTAAGCAAATTTTCTCTTTGCTTGTAATAGAAACTGCCTTGATCGATAAATTTTTTTCTTTCAACAAATACAAAGATTTTAGAGCTTCTTTTGCCGTTGTATTTTTTGAAGTTAGGTAGAAAATTTTATCACTCAAGCCTTCTCCCAAAGATTTTACAGCAGGAAAAATTGTAGAAATAGTCTTTCCAGTTCCAGTCGGAGCATCTACAAATAAATTTTTCTTATCAAGAATCGCCCTATAAACAGCAACCGCCATCTTCCTTTGCCCTTTTCTGTAACCATCATAGGGAAAAGTCAAATTATTTGCACTGATATTTCTTTTTTCAAGGTTTTTGGATAAAATTTTTGAGAAATTAATATATTCTTTTAATAAATTTATGTAAAATTCGTAAAGATAATCTAGACTTTTTTCTTTTTCAAAAGTTTTTGTCTTGTAATCATCTAATGATACATAAGTTAGCCTTATAGTGATATTTTTCAAATCATTTTTCACACCATAAAAATACCCATAGCAAAAAGCTTGAGCCCAGTGTAGTTTATTTGAATCATCCAATTTGTCCAGATTTCTTGTGGTAGATTTTATTTCGTCAATAATTATTTTGCTATTCTTTTTCAAAAGTCCATCAGCCCTACCCTCAACGTGAAATTCCATATCGTCAATTTTAGTAATGTTTTTAAGATAGAATTCAGCTTGGTAGTTTTTATCATAAGATTTTTGAATTTTTTGATGGGCTTTGATTCCTTCGACCATCCTATTATTGTCCCTAAAAGAATTATCAATATCCCCACTTCTCATAACAAATTCTATAAGTTTTCTAACAGAAGTTTTTATATACATTAAATCACCTTAATTAATTATATCATTTTTCATTAAATATTTTGAATTTTGAAACTATCAGTAAAATAAAATTTATTAAAATTCACAAAAAAATACCCCTCTCAGGATATTTTCTTGAGAGAGATATTTTGCTTTTAATTTATTTATAATAAATTATTTTCTTTTTGATTTGAAAAGTGCTACTGCTGATGCTGCAAGTGTTGCTACAACGCCTGTAAGTCCTGCTACACCTGTTTGAACGTTATTGTTAGCTTTATTATTTACAACTTTTGCTGGTTGTGTTTTTTTCTTATCTTCTGTTTTTTTCTTGTCTTCAGGTTTCTTTCCTTCTTCAGGTTTCTTTCCTTCTTCAGGTTTCTTTCCTTCTTCTGGTTTTTCTGGTTTTTCTGGGTTTTCTGGTTTTTCTTTTCCTGCATATCTAACATTAATTGTATATCCACCATCTTCAAGATCTGCTGTATATTCACCATTTTCTTCT
>OGRV01000065.1_pt1 | contig 59130 bp, 46 predicted proteins | sample 1573731 | NCBI WGS metagenome assembly OGRV01 (sample SAMN03295828, study PRJEB24534) | human gut metagenome | isolation source: fecal sample 3 from infant 4 | host: Homo sapiens | place: USA: Pittsburgh, PA | collected 2014-07
ATGAGTAAAACTTATAATGTTGAAAAACTTACAGAAAATGATATTGAAACCATATACAGATTATGCCAAGGCAATAAGTTATATTATCGTTACTGCCAGGCAGAGATAAGTAGGGAACAAATCCTAAGCGACCTTTACTTAAAACCTGAAGGAGTAAATGAAAATAATAAATATTATTTAGGATTTTTCAAAGATGAACTTTTAGTTGCTGTTTTAGATATTTTAAATGGCTATCCAGACGAAGAAACCTGTTTTATTGGCTTTTTTATGGTAAATATTTTATATCAAGGTCAAGGTATCGGATCTGAAATTATTGGAAGTGTTTTAGATTATGTTAAAAAAATAGGAAAAATAAAAGTTCGCCTAGGCATTGACAAAGGAAATCCTCAGTCAAAAGCTTTTTGGAAAAAGAATGGATTTAATCTTATCAAAGAAGTAGAAAGATCAGGAGGAACAATTTTACTTGCAGAAAAAATACTTTAGTAGGTATTAATTAATTTAGATAAATATATATTATTTTTTTAGATTACTAAGTTTATGTCAAGTCCATAAATTTGTGTAAAATTTACTAGCACAATATTATGGACTTTACTTTCTTATTATAATAAAAAATTAACAAAATATTAATAAAATTATAATATAGATTTAAAAACATTTTGAAATTATATTGTTTAGGAGGGGGAAATTAAAAATAGGGTTAAAATTACTTTTAAAAGAAAAGTTTGTATCTGTAAATAATTTTGTTTATCAAGCTAAATCCTGACATTGATGTGTACCCATAAAACTGGACACAAAATTATTTACAGACCATCTTGGGACTGCCTTTATTTTTTTCCATTTTTTAAATCAAATTTATTCGGACCATACAAATATATATGCGTATATATTTAAACTCATATAAGATGTGGGCGTATAAATAAAAAATTAATTTTAATCACAATAATCGCATTTTAAATTGTGATTCTTGCAAGCTAAATTACGAACTTCACTAGGAAGTTTTCCTTTATATCTTTTGTAATAAATGGAAAATTTGCTATGGGATGTGTATCCAACAGATTCTGCAATTTCTTTTATAGGAAGTTCGGTATTTAAGAGAAGAGTTTCAGCTACATTCATTCTTTTTCTTTGGGTGTATTCTGTAATGCTTTGACCATATTTTTCTTTGAACAAATTTTTTAATTTTGTTCCGCTAATTTTAGATATTTTTTCAAGGGTTTCTTGATTTACATTCATGGCGAAATGATCATCCAAGAATTTTACTACATCTTCAAGTGCTTTATTATCATCAGATTCAATTTTATATTTTTTTCTATTTAAGTAGGTATCTATTACAATACTTACCCATTCATTTGCTTTGGCTTTAAAGAAAAAATCAGCGGCAGGAGAGTTCATCTTACAATTTAATATTTCCATTGCCACTTTTTCTAAGGCCTTTGTAAGTATAATTTGATTAGTTTGAAGTAAGGTCGAATAAAAAGATTCTGGATTAATGTTAATCGATAATAGGTGTTTTTCCAAAAGTTCTCTTTTAAAGCCTATAGAAACAGCAAGATAATAAGAATTCTCGTGTAATAAAAATAGAAAGTCATCTTTTATATTATCAAAATCAAAAGTACATAAAGAGTTTGCGGTAATAGTTTGATACGGACTAAACTTTTCCCCGTTTGCACTGACAATGTAGCTTGAATATATTGAAACATAGTCTGCCATACTATAGGTACTATTTTGTATAACTTCTTCTCTGATATAAAAATCATGGACATCAATAATAAATTCATCTCCTTCATAAAACCAATATAGACCATCTGCATAATTTGAATCATTTTTATTCCAACAAAAAGTGTGCCCTGCACTTGAATACTTCTTATTGTTTTTACATTCATCTACTTTCATATAATCTTTTACAAAATCATAGTAACTCATAATTCACATATCCCTTTTAGACAATATTCCAATTAGCTTTATTAATTCAAAACTATTGTATTATTAATTATAGCCGATGTATAATAGAAAAGCAATGATAGTTATTATCAACTAAGAAAATTTATATCTAAAAGGAACATCAAAGAAAGGAGATATGATTATGAAGATTTACAAAAAACTATTTGCTTATGTGGAAGATAAAAAATATCTTGGGGTTTTAGCTATAGTTTTTTCTGCTATATCTGCTGCACTTACGGTATATGGATATTATTTAATCTACAAATTTCTGGATAAGTTAATAATTAATTCAAATTTATCTGGTGCAGAGAGCTTAGCATTAAAATCTGTTATTACACTAACAAGTGGATCGATATTTTATTTTGTTTCAGGAATGTTTTCACACATCTTGGGATTTAGGCTTGAAACAAATTTAAGAAAAAGGGGGATCGACGGTCTAGAGAAAGCAAGTTTTAGGTTCTTTGACTTAAATCCATCTGGTCAAATAAGAAAGATCATAGATGACAATGCCGCACAAACTCATCAGGTTGTAGCCCACATGATTCCAGATAGCTCTCAGGCAATAGTTACACCCGTGCTTATACTTGCACTTGGCTTTATAGTAAGTATAAGGGCTGGCATCACCTTGATTGCTCTTACAATAATTGGCGGCTTAATTTTAGGGGCGATGATGGGCGAGCAAGAATTTATGAAGATATACCAAGAAGCCCTATCTAAACTAAGTGCTGAAACTGTTGAATACGTAAGAGGAATGCAAGTTGTAAAAATATTTAGAGCAAATGTAGAGTCATTTAAAAGCTTTTATAAGGCGATAAAAGATTACTCAAAATATGCTTATGATTATTCCCTATCTTGTAAAAAGCCTTATGTTTTGTATCAATGGTTATTTTTTGGTTTGATTGCAATTTTAATTATTCCTATAGTTTATTTTATGACAAGCTTAGCTAGCGCCAAGGTGATTTTACTTGAGCTTATCATGATTTTATTTTTATCGGGAGTTCTCTTTGTTTCATTTATGAGAATGATGTGGTACTCCATGTATATTTCTCAAGGAAATTATGCAGTAGATACTTTAGAGGCGCTTTACAAGGATATGCAAAAAGACAAATTAGTGCATGGTAATGTCAATAATTTTAAAAATTATAATATAGACTTTGACAATGTTAGCTTTGCTTACAATGATAAGGCTGTTATTGAAAATTTATCCTTTAAATTAGAAGAAGGAAAGTCCTATGCACTAGTCGGTTCATCTGGATCAGGCAAATCAACAGTAGCAAAACTTATATCAGGTTTTTACAATGTTAATGAAGGAAGGATAAAGATAGGTGGGATTCCAATATCTGAATATTCTGACGAAGCCTTAATTAAAGCTATCTCCTTTGTTTTTCAAGACTCAAAATTATTTAAGAAGAGCATTTATGACAATGTTGCTTTAGCAAATAAAGAAGCTACAAAAGATGATGTTATGAGAGCTTTAAAATTAGCTGGATGTAATCTAATATTAGATAAATTTCCAGAAAGAGAAAATACTGTAATAGGCTCAAAAGGAGTTTACTTATCTGGTGGAGAAAAACAAAGAATTGCAATTGCTAGAGCGATTTTAAAAGATTCCAAAATTATTATTATGGACGAAGCCTCAGCATCTATTGATCCGGATAACGAGTTTGAATTGCAAAAAGCTTTCAAAAATCTTATGAAGGATAAAACAGTCATCATGATTGCACACAGGCTATCAACAATTAAAGACCTTGATGAGATACTTGTGATGGATGGCGGAAAAATTATAGAAAGAGGCTCTGATGAAGAATTAATGTCAAAAGATACAAGGTATAAGAGACTGCAAGAGATGTTTAACAGTGCTAATGAATGGAGGGTTTCAAATGAAGGAGTTTTATAAAAAAAGATTTGCTCTTACAGATAAAGGAGCAAGAAATTTAAGTAAAGCAACACTGTCCTCATTTTTCGTTTATTGTATAAACATGCTTCCTGCAATATTACTAATGATTTTTGCTCAGGAAGTTTTAGAAAATATGGGTAAAAGCAAGGGCTTTCATATAGTATTCTCGGTTTTGACCTTGATAGTAATGTATATTTTGCTTTCTGTCGAATACGATAAATTATACAGCACAACCTATCAAGAAAGTGCAGATTTAAGAATAAGGACAGCGGAGAATTTATCAAAATTACCTCTATCTTACTTTTCTAAACATGACATTTCAGACCTAGCGCAAACAATTATGGCTGATATTGAAGGTATAGAGCATGCAATGAGTCACTCAATACCAAAGGTGGGCGGCATGGCACTCTTCTTCCCACTAATATCCATCATGATGCTAGTGAGCAATGTCAAGATGGGTTTAGCTGTAATTATTCCAACAATATTAAGTTTTATATTTATACCCTTATCTAAAAAACATTCAGTTAAGGGACAAAAAAGATATTATGACGCCTTGAGAGAAAACTCAGAAAGCTTTCAAGAAAATATCGAAATGCAGATGGAGATTAAAGCCTATGGCTTATCAGAGGAAATGAAAGAAAAGCTGTATGAAAAAATGGATAAAAGTGAAAAAGTGCACTTAAAGACAGAGTTGGTAAATATTTTAACTATGTCTATATCTTCAATATTTAGTTTTATTTCCCTTGCTGTCGTAATATTTGTTGGCGTAAATCTAATTATTAATAAGGAGATAAGTGCTCTCTACCTTGTAGGATACTTACTAGCAGCTATGAAGATAAAAGACTCTCTAGATGCTTCTAAAGAGGGCTTGATGGAGATATTTTATTTATCGCCAAAAATTGAAAGACTAAAAGAAATTGAAAATCAAGATTTACAAGAAGGCGATGACTATGAACTAAAAAAATTTGATATTGATTTAAAAAATGTTGAATTTGCTTACAATAAAGATGAAAAAGTATTAGAAGGCGTAAGTTTTAAGGCTAAACAGGGAGAAGTCACCGCTTTGGTAGGTGCAAGCGGATGCGGGGACAGTGATATAATGATGACAGATACAATAAATCCATTAAAATCAAAGTTTAAAGGCTTCCACAAAACTTTTAAACAAGATGATTTAGGATTAAGTCTGTCATCTTTTTTATTAAATTAACAAAAAAGAAAAGAAAACATAAGTAATAAGGATTGAAGAGAATATGATAATATTTAGAATTTTTTTCAAAATCATATTGTTTCCTATTAGTATAGCGTTAAGTATCATCACTCTATTTTTAACGTTTGTATTAGGACTCAGCACAATATTTTTCAAACTGATTTCATTTATTGCTATTATGGGATTTTTAGGATCTGTTTATCATGGAGAAAAAGCACTTGCTATAGAGGCAATTATAATAGCATATCTTTTTAGTCCTTATGGTTTACCAGTGCTAGGATATTTTATTATAGAAGTGATAGAAGAGGTGAATGAAAGAATAAAAGCAATTTAAATATAAAAATAAATAGATTAAAACGATGAAAAAGAGATAGCAAAATCAAAGCTATCTCTTTTTATATGAAAAGAAAGGGGGTTATGATGAAAGAAATAGTTAAATTTGAATACTATTATGGCAATGAAGCAGAACAATATTCATTTTTTAGGATTCCCAAAACTTTGTTTACCGACTTAAATTTTAAAAAACTATCCGTAGAAGCAAAAATTCTTTATGGAATTCTACTCGATAGAATGAGCTTGTCAATTAAGAATAAATGGTTAGATGAAGAAAACAAGGTATACATCATCTATACCATAGAAGAAATTATGGAAGTATTAAATTGGGGGAGAAATAAATCGGTCAAAGTAATGAAAGAAATTGAAGAGATAGGATTATTAGAAAAAAAGAGGTTAGGACTTGGAAAGCCAAATTTACTCTATGTAAAGAACTTTATTTACACAGAAAATAATAAAACTACAGAAGTTTCAAAAGCAAACCTCAAGAAGTTTAAAAAACAAACTTCAGGAAGTTTAGAAAATAAATCTCAAGAAGTTTCAAAAGAGGACTCTAATAATACTAATATTAATAATACTGAAACTAATAATACTGATTTTAATAATACCACCCCCATATCCCCCTTAGAAAGGCTAGGAGAAAAATCAAAAAAAACTTTGGAGGAGGAAGAATTAAAAGAAACTATAAAAAAGAATATATCTTATGAAACATTTGAAAAAGTAAGAATAGAAGAAAAGAAGCAGGTAGATGTAATGATAAATGTACTTGTAAAAGCCTTAACTAGCTTTACAAACATTAAAATAGGAGGGAGGCATATATCCAATGAAAATTTTAAAGAAAGATTTCTAAGTCTTAACTACAAACACATAGACTATGTTTTGAAATACCTAAGGGAAAATGCTCCAAAGGATATTAGAAACATTAATGCCTATCTACTGACTCTCTTATACAATGCAGATGAAAGTATTAGAAATATAGAAGTCATAAAGAGAGAAAATCAGAAAAGAGAAAACTATGACTATAGTAACGATGAGAATATCTGGAGAGAAATTTTAAATACTTGATAGGAGATGAATATATGGAATTAATAAAAGAAATCCTAGAACAGAAAATAAAAAATGTAGAAACAAATAGTCCATCAAAAGATGAAGAAAATAGGAGTTATATAGATCAAGAAACAGGGTTAAAATATTGTGCAAAATGTAAAACACCAATTGAAACAGAAATAGACTTCTTTGGAGAAATAAAAAAAGTTGGTATTTTATGTCAATGTAAAAAAGAAAGACAAAAATTAGAGGAAGAAAAAAGAAAAGAAAATAAAAGACTTCTAAAAATTGAACACTTAAAAAAAGAGTGTTTTTCTGATCCTATCCTATTAAATTGGAATTTTAAAAATATGGACAAAGATAGTGAGTATGAAAAAGTAGCAAAAAACTATGTTGAAAAATTTGATGAAATATATGAAAACAATATAGGGTTAATTCTCACAGGGAATGTGGGATGTGGAAAAACATATCTTGCAAGTGCTATAGCAAATGCTTTACTAGAAAAAGAAATATCAGTCAAAATGACAAATTTTTCAGTAATTTTAAATGATATGACTAACTTTGAGATTGATAAAAGTAAGTATATAAACAATCTAAATCGAAAGGAACTATTAATTATTGATGATTTTGGAATGGAAAGAGATACAGATTTTGCAGCTGAGCATATCTTTAACATAATAGATGGTAGATATAGAAGTGGGAAACCTCTAATTATAACAACAAACTTAAATATATCAGCTTTAACTAATCCTGAAACTATAAAAGATAAAAGAATTTACTCAAGGATACTTGAAATATGCAGTCCCATTATATTTACAGGAGAAAATAGAAGAATAGAAAAAATGAAGGAGAAATCAAAATTAGCCTATGAAATATTAAAAAAAGAATGAAAGTAGGTGAGTGAATGCAAAATGATGATATAAATAGCAGAACAATAGCCATAGTAAAAAAAGCGGGGATAGTTACAGCCAAGCAAGTTATAAATTTGATGAAGAAAATATTAGAAATAAATAAACATAAAGCGCAGACAGAACAGTCAAGACCCTTAGAAAAATTTAAAAAAGTAAAAGTAAAAGATCTTGTAAAAAAAGGTAAAGTAGAAACCTTAGAATTAAATGACATAGACTTAAAAGCATTGAAAAAAGAATTAAAAAGATATGGGGTGAAATTTTCCATAAAGAAAGATTTAGAAAATGGAAACAACATTATCTTTTTTCAAGCAAAAGATATAAAAGTGATGGAACAAGCTTTTAAAAAGACAGTCCAGAAATTTACTAAAGATAAGTCAAGAAAAAGAAAATCTGTAATAGAAAGGCTTAATAACTTCAAGGATAAAGTCAAAGATACTATTGACAGAGATAAGGTTAAACATAAGCATCAGGAACAAAGTTTATAATAAAAGCACTTAGATATATAATATATATGATGAGAAGGCATGAATAGCTTTATTGTTGAATACTATGAAAAAGAAGATGGAATCATCCAGTAGAAGAATTTCTCTTATCTATAGATAAAAAATGAGAACAGAAGCATTAGGGAAAAAACTAAAAAATACCTTTGAAAGTAAAATATAAGTATAATGGTGGTTTAAAATGACAAATAAAAGAATATGTCCCATATGTAACTCAAAGATGAAGCAACAGTTTATAGGTCTATTACATTGCAAGTGTGGTATAAGCTATCATAGAGATTTAGGATATTTTAAAAGAAATGAGAATATGATTTTTGTCTTGGAAAGAAAAAAGATAGGTAAAAAAATAAAACAAGTTCCAGTAATAATATATAAAAAAGATAAATAAGATACTAATGGGTAGAGAAATCTACTCTTTTTTATGGAGAGGAAGTGATTAATTCGAAAATACTAAATGAAATAATAAAAGATATAAAAAATGTTTTTAAGATAAGAGATAAGAAGAAATTTGTATTAGAAAATCTTCCTTACCTCTTATTTTTTTATATAGGAAATATCTTTGCAAGCCATGTCAACTCTTATGTAGGAGGAGATATAATAGATAGAATTCTAGTAGCTTTTAGTCAAATAGATACTTTAAAATATATTCCATCATTAAAAATAAAAAATCTGATACCCGGTCTAATTCTATCAGTAGTTATTAAGTTAATCCTTATACAGAAAAAGAAAAAAGCAAAAAAGTTTAGAGAGGGCAGAGAATATGGATCGGCAAGATGGGGAAATGAAAAAGATATTGAGCCATACATTGACAAGAAGTTTGAAAACAATGTGCTATTAACTCAAACTGAAAGACTTACCATGAACAATAGACCTAAAAATCCAAAATATGCGAGAAATAAAAATGTATTGGTAATTGGAGGTTCTGGTAGTGGTAAAACAAGGTTTTTTGTAAAGCCAAATCTCATGCAAATGCACTCTTCATATGTAGTAACCGATCCAAAAGGAACATTAGTCTTGGAATGTGGGAAAATGTTGGAAAGAAATGGATATGAGATAAAAATACTAAACACAATAAACTTTAAAAAATCCATGAGATATAATCCCTTTGCATACTTGAAAAGTGAAAAAGATATTTTGAAATTAGTACAAACAATAATTGCAAATACTAAGGGAGAAGGAGAAAAATCAACTGAGGATTTTTGGGTGAAAGCTGAAAAACTCTATTACACAGCACTTATAGGATATATCTGGTATGAAGCTCCTAAAGAAGAACAGAACTTTACAACTTTACTTGCTATGATAGATGCAAGTGAGGTAAGAGAAGAAGATGAAAATTTTAAAAATGCAGTAGACTATATGTTTGAAGCATTAGAAAAAGAAAAGCCAAATCATTTTGCAGTAAAACAATATAAGAAATACAAACTAGCAGCAGGAAAAACTGCCAAATCAATCCTTATATCCTGTGGAGCAAGGCTTGCTCCATTTGATATTCAGGAACTTAGGGACTTAATGAAAGAAGATGAACTGGAGCTTGATACACTTGGAGAAAAGAAAACAGCTTTATTCGTAATAATATCGGATACAGATGATACATTTAACTTTGTAGTATCAATAATGTACTCACAATTATTTAATCTATTATGTGATAAAGCAGATGATGAATATGGCGGAAGACTTCCTGTTCATGTGAGATGCCTACTTGATGAATTCGCAAATATCGGCTTAATTCCTAAATTTGAAAAGCTGATAGCAACTATTAGAAGTAGAGAAATATCAGCTTGTATAATATTACAAGCACAATCACAACTAAAAAGTATCTATAAAGATAATGCAGATACCATAGTTGGCAATTGTGATTCGACGTTATTTTTAGGAGGCAAAGAAAGAACAACATTAAAAGAATTATCTGAAAGCCTAGGCAAAGAAACCATAGACCTATATAACACATCAGAAACAAGATCAAATCAAAAGAGTTTTGGTTTAAACTATCAAAAAACTGGAAAAGAATTAATGAGTCAAGATGAAATAACTGTAATGGATGGTGGGAAATGTATCTACCAATTAAGAGGAGTTAGACCATTTCTTTCAGATAAATTTGACATAACCAAACATAAGAATTATAAGTTCCTTGAAGATTATGATAAGAGAAATATATTTGACATAGAGAAATACCTGCAGAGAAAAGATGAGGTTAAGTTAAAAGAGAGTATGGTAGTTGAAATATTAGATGAATAAATTTAAAATTAGAAGTAAGATAGATATTTAGGAAAGATTAAAAGAAATTACTTGACAAAAAATATTTTATAGCATATAATAATGTCAACAGTACCCGACACGCCTCTTAACAATGCGGACCAAGTCGGGTCATTTGATTTTAGGAGAAAAAATGAAAAAAATTCATCAAGAACCGATTAGTATAGAAAATCAAGTAAAAAACTTAATAGACTTAGGACTTTTAGTAGAAGATAAAACTTATGCTAAGAAAATTCTTGGAAGAATATCCTATTACAGGCTGATTAAAGCTTATAGTATCACATTAAAAAAAGATGGAAGATATATATCAGGAATAAGTTTTGAAGATATTGTAAGTTTATATAAATTTGATAGAGAACTTAGACAGCTTATATTTGAAACAATAGAGCATATTGAAGTTTCTTTAAGAGCAGTTATCACAAACTATTTTTCTTTAAGATATGGGAACTTTTCATATAAAGATATGAATAATTTTGAGAAACAAAAGGAACAAGAAAGGGTACTAGAAGAATTAGCAAGGGAAGTTAAAAGAAATAGACGCTCACCATTTATAAAAAACTTTAAAGACAATTATGAAGGTGGAGAAATTCCACTCTATGCAGTGATAGAAGTAGCAAGTTTTGGAACTTTATCTAAAATGTATAAGAATATGAAAAATGAAGATAAAAGTAAAATTGCAAAAGTCTTTCATACAGACTACCATTACTTTGAATCTTGGATAGAAAATTTTGCCTATATAAGAAATATATGTGCCCATTATGGCAGGCTATATGGAGCAAAGCTTACAAAATCACCAAAGCTATATAAAGAATATTTAAAAAATAATATTTCAAACAATACAATATTTGCTACATTAGTTAATCTTAAAATAGTTTCTGAAGAAGAAAATTACAAAAATTTTTATCATGATCTAATAGCACTAATAGCAAGATATGAAAATATTGAATTAAGACATGTTGGCTTTATAGAAAACTGGAAAGAATTACTAAAACCATAAAATTAAATAGAGAAATTTACACCGAAAAAAACATTTCGGTGTTTTTTTATGCCCAAAGGAGGAAGAATGAAATATATACGAGATGAGCCGAAAAAATAAGATACAGAGAAAAATGAAATATTAATTAATTAGAAGTAGAAGCGATAGAGAAAACTATCGCTTTTTTTATGGAATAAAGGAGATAGAACAAATGGAAAGAGAAATGCTAAATATTAATGGAAATCTAGTAGGAGAAATAAAAACAACTGCAATAGATACAAAGGAAGGAGAAAAAGAAGTAGCTAACTTCACAATAGTTAGAAAGAACAAAGAAGAAGGAAAGGTTAAGAAAGAATATATCTACTGTAATCTCTACGGAGAAAAGGCAAAAAGTGTGAAGGAATTTAAAAGTGGAGAATACATCCATATTTTTGGATATTTTAAGGAAACAAAAAAAGAAGACAAGACATTTAAAAATTTTATCGTAAAGCACATAAATAAAATTAAAAAAGAAGAAAAAGAGGAGGAAATATAAATGGAATTTTTTACACAAGCAGTAAATGTATTAAAAATATTAGTTACAGCAATTGGTGCAGGGCTTGGAGCATGGGGTGTTATCAACCTGATGGAAGGTTATGGGAATGACAACCCTGGTGCTAAATCTCAAGGCATTAAGCAGCTTATGGCTGGAGGGGGAATTGTACTCATAGGTTTAAAACTAATACCGCTATTAGCAAACGTGTTAAAATAAAATGTTTAATATAGTAGATAAGATCAAAGAGTTTTTTTCGGAGATACTTATTGATATGATCAAGGAAAATTTAAGCGGAATGCTCCTTGATATAAATGACAAAGTATCAACGATAGCAAATGAGGTAGGAAAGACTCCGAGTGGATGGAACTCGGAGGTTTTCCACTTCATAAAGTCTATTTCAGAAAATGTTATACTTCCCATAGCAGGTCTTATCATAACGGCTGTACTATGTATTGAATTAATTCAAATGGTAATGAACAAAAATAATATGCATGACACAGATACCTTTGATTTTTTTAAATATATGATAAAAATGTGGATAGCAGTATGGCTTGTATCTCATGCTTTTGACTTTTCTATGGCAGTATTTGATGTGGCACAGAATTTAATAGGAAAGGCAGCAGGTGTGGCAAATGCTAGTGCAAAAGTTTCTCCAGGTGATATAGCTAATATGGTAGATAGCCTAAAAGGAGAGTCAATAGGAAAATTAATGACTATAGTACTAGAGACATCAATTGTAAAGATGATAATTCAAGGGATATCAATACTCATTACAGTTATTCTATACGGCAGGATGATAGAAATATATATTTATACTTCAGTTTGCGCCATACCTTTTGCCACAATGGGTAATAAAGAATGGGGAAGTATTGGAACAAACTATATAAGAGGGCTCTTCGCACTTGGCTTGCAAGGTTTATTCTTGCTTATATGCGTAGGAATTTATGCCGTACTTGTTAAGACTTTAAATATATCAGACATACACAAAAGTATTTTTGAATTACTAGGATACACCTTAATACTTGGTATAACTATGATGAAATCTGGAAGTATTGCAAAATCAATTTTAAATGCTCATTAATAAAAAAAGGAGAAGATGATGAAAATTAGAAGAAAAAAGGACAATAAAATTAGTTTAAAAACACTTGGAACAATAGGACTCCCAATACTTTTAATAGGGGGATATATTACAAGAGAAATACAAAATAGAATGATTATAAGAAAAATATCGGAAGTTTTAGATAATAGAGAAGAAACGAATGAAAAAGTCTTAGAAATAGCAGTGAATATGGGAAAATCATTAGAAGATCTGAACAGAGAAGACATATATGGCTTATACTTAGAGGGTTTAGAATAATGGCTTATGTAAATGTCCCAAAGGACTTAACAAAAGTAAAAACAAAGGTAGCTCTAAATCTAACAAAAAGACAATTAATTGGATTTACAATTGCAGGTCTAATAGGTTTTCCAGTATATTTAATGGTAAAAAAAGTGCTGCCTAATGACCTATCTATGTTAATTATGATAGGTGTGTCTTTTCCTATAATATTTGCAACTCTTTATGAAAAGGACGGGATCTATTTTGAAAAATATTTAAAGTATATTATAGATAAGAAAAGACAGACAAGTATAAGGATATACAAGACAGAATGTATTTATGATATAAAGAAACAAAGAAAGGAAAGGAGTAAATGAATCAAATACAGAAAAAACAACAGAAAAAATTAAATCAAGAAAAAAGAAATTTAAAAAAACAAAAAGAAGATTTAAAAAGCATTAGTATAAGTCAAAAAAAGATGAAAAAAGCAAATATTTCTAAAGAAAAAGGAAAGCCCAAAAAGAAGCTTTCCTTTTTTGGTGGGAAGAAGAAAAAGAGTGTTCAGGAAACAATCCCTTATTTAAGAATGTTGAGAAATGGGATTTGCCAAGTTGAGAAGAACAAATTTAATAAAATGATACGTTTTTTAGATATTAACTACCAGCTTTCAACAGAAGAAGATAAGGAAAGTATATTTAATGAATTTTCAAGTTTTTTAAACTATTTTGATCCAAGTGTTGATATAGAACTTTCATATATTAATCGCATAGGAAAAAATGAAGAAGTAGAAAAAAACATCAATGTTCCGGATAGAAACGATTCATATAATGAAATACGAAAAGAGTACAGGGAAATGCTAAAAAATCAGAGTCAAAAAGGAAATAATGGACTTACTAAATATATGTATATCACCTTTAGCTTACAAGCACAAGATTTAAAAGAGGCAACTACAAGACTTGAAAGAATGGAAATGGATATATTAAATAACTTTAAGCAGATGGGAGTAAAAGCTTATGTATTAAGTGGATATGAAAGGTTAAAGGTTATTCACGATATCTTAAATCCGAATAAGAATTTTGTTTTTTCCTTTGAAGACCTAAAATATAGTGGACTATCTACTAAGGATTATATAGTACCAGCATCATTTAACTTTTCATCTCACAATCAATTTAAAATTGGAGAATACTTTGGAGAAGTAAACTTTCTGCAAATTCTAGCACCTGAATTATCAGATAGATTATTATCAGAATTTTTAGGCGTTGAAGAAAATATGATTGTAACATTTCATATAAATTCCATTGATCAAACAGAAGCTATAAAGATGATTAAAAGAAAAATAACGGACTTGGATAAAATGAAAATTGAAGAAAATAAGAAGGCTATAAGATCAGGATATGATATTGATATTCTTCCAAGCGATTTAATTACCTATGGTAATGATGCTAAGAAACTATTGGTAGAACTTCAAAATCATAATGAGAGAATGTTTGTCATAACTATTTTGTTTACAAATATGGAAAAAAGTAGAAAGAAATTGAGTAATATAATCTTTCAACTAAATTCAATAGCAGGTAGGCATAATTGTGTATTGAAAAATCTTAACTATAGACAGGAACAAGGACTAATTTCCTCCCTGCCACTTGGAAAAAATGAAATCGAAATAAAAAGAGGACTTACAACTAGCTCTACAGCAGTCTTTATTCCTTTTACAACAGAAGAGTTGTGCTTAGAAGGAGAGAGCTTATACTACGGATTAAATGCTTTAAGTCGTAACATCATTATGACAGATAGAAAGCTTTTAAAGAATCCAAACGGTTTAATACTTGGAACGCCTGGTAGTGGTAAATCTTTTTCGGCTAAAAGAGAAATTACCAATGCTTTTTTAATCACACAAGATGACATCATTATCTGTGATCCGGAAGGTGAGTATGGAAATTTAACTAAGGCACTAGGTGGAGAAGTTATAAAAATATCGCCAACAAGTAAGGATTATATAAACCCGTTGGATATAAATGTAGACTATGCCGATGAAGACAATCCCTTATCTTTAAAGTCTGATTTTATTCTTTCACTGTTTGAACTTGTAGTAGGAAAGGAAGGGTTAAGTGCAGAAGAAACTTCAGTAATTGATAGATGTCTTCCAATATTATATAAGGATTACTTCGACAATCCAATTTCTGAAAATATGCCAATTTTAGAAGATTTATATAATTTACTTTTAAAACAAGAAGAAAATGTAGGGAAAAAATTAGCTGTAGAAATGGAAATTTATGTCAAAGGCAGCCTCAATGTATTTAACCATAGGACTAATGTAGATACAGGAAATAGAATTCTTTGTTATGATATTAAGGAATTAGGAAAGCAACTTAGAAAAATAGGTATGTTAATTGTTCAAGATCAAGTGTGGAATAGAGTAACTATTAATAGAAATAAGAAGGAAACCAGATATTACTGTGACGAATTCCATTTGCTTTTAAGAGAAGAACAAACAGCCTCATATTCCATAGAAATTTGGAAGAGATTTAGAAAATGGGGTGGTATTCCAACAGGTTTAACTCAAAATGTAAAGGACCTTTTAGCCAGTCCTGAAATAGAAAATATATTTGATAACACTGATTTTATCTTAATGCTTAATCAAGCTAGTGGTGATAGGGAAATTTTAGCTAACAAGTTAAATATATCTCTTTATCAGTTATCCTACGTCACAAATTCCAATGAGGGAGAGGGATTACTATTCTATGGAAACACAATAGTACCTTTTGTAGATAGCTTTCCTAAAGATACAAAATTGTATAAGTTAATGACAACTAAACCAGAAGAATTAAAGGAAGGGATAGAAATTGATAGATATAGAGAAGTTAAAAACTAATTATATTATTAATTTAGATGCAATTTCTGCTCTAAAGGAATTTCCAGATAAAACATTTGATTGCTGTATTACATCTCCTCCATATTATGGACTTAGAGATTATAAAGCAGAAGGACAAATTGGAAGAGAAGAAAGTCCGGAGGAATATTTAAATAAATTAATTAAAGTCTTTAGAGAAGTAAAAAGAGTATTAAAAAAAGAAGGAACACTTTGGGTAGTTATTGGAGATTCTTATGCAGGTACAAGAAGCAAAAAAAAATATAAAGATCCTAAAAACATAGAAGGAAGAAGTGGTCAAAAAGAGTCTATTACAGAAAAACTCAGTGGCTACAAGGCAAAAGACTTAATGGGGATACCTTGGCAACTAGCTTTAAAATTAAGAGAGGATGGTTGGTATTTAAGAAGCGATATTATTTGGCATAAGGAAAATGCCATGCCTGAGTCTTGTAGGGATAGACCATCAAGGTCTTATGAACATATCTTCCTACTATCAAAAGCAAGAAAGTATTTCTATAACTTTGACGCTATGAAAGAACCAATAAAAGAAATAAGCAAGAAAAGATATATGAGGGCAAGAGGAAAAGATAATAAGTATTTACAAGAAGGCACAGGAGCTAAAAGACAGAGCATAAATGAAGCAAGAGAGTATGGAGAATATATAGGAGATAATGTCCCTAAGTTTAGAAACAATAGAGATATTTGGACTATTAACACCAGTGCGTTTAAAGGAAAACACTATGCGGTATTTCCACCAAAACTGGTAGAACTTTGTATAAAAGCAGGATGTCCTAAAAAAGGCTTAATTCTTGATCCCTTTATGGGTTCAGGAACTGTTGGAATGGTAGCTATTAGGATGGACAGAGAATATATTGGAATTGACATAAACAAAGACTACTGTCAAATAGCTAAAGAAAGGATAGAGAAAAATATGAAATAGGAGGTATATATGAAAAAGAAAGGGAAAGTAAACCCAAGAGATGTACCAAAGACCAAACTTATATCAGAAAAGAAAGAAGAAAGCAATGAAAAATTCAGTAGTACAGAGAGAAAATCAGATTTTTCAAAAAAAGAAATTAATAAAGTAAAAAGCAGGAATAACATAGACAATAATGATGAAAACTCTAAGTATTATTCATCTCATTTGCAAGAAAATAGTCAGGATTTACTCAACGAAAAAGATAAGTCAAATAGAGGAAGAAGACAAAGAAAAAACCATGAGGAAAAATTTGCAGAAGCCTCCTATCATAATGAATATCAGCCAGAATATTCGCAACAGCAGCATAGAAAAATGGAAGAAAATGAGGAAAGTAGATATGGTGAATATTACGGGCAAGAAACAGAATACAGGCTAAGTAACTTTAAAGAAGATTTTAATGATAGACCAAATTCAACTAGCTCTAATTTAAAAAGTAGCACTTCTCCCCAAAAAAATTACAAGGGGAATAGTAATTTAAAATGGAAGAAAAACGTTGAGAGTGAAAGTTTTAATGGAGTGCAAGAGAAAAAAATAAGGAGATTTAGAAAAGAAGAAGATAAGGATTTTAATATAGAGGTAAGTTCAACATATGATCCCTTATCGCAGGACTCAGATAATGATGGTGTCATAGATCGCTATGACATGAACTTTAGTGATAGCAATGTATCATATAGGGACACAAGAGATGACTATAAGTATTTACCATCTTCTGATGTGCAAAGAAAAAATTGGGATGGTTATTCTATTCTTGGTGAGAAAGGGAAAGAAAGCTTTCAAAAAAACACCTTTAAAAAACTTTATCAATCTCAAAGTCAGTTTAAGGATAAAGGGGAAAAAGTAGAATTAAAATCTTTAAATGGGAAGTTTAGAAGAAAATATCTATCATATAAGGCAAATGAAGAAGATAAAAAAATAATTCAAGACCTGAATACTAATAAAAAACAAAATAGCAAATATTTCAAAGGCAAAGTTAGAAATTTAGAAGAAAAAAATATGCTAATGGGTAGGGTTTCTAGTGGGAAATTTAGACAGGATAGCCTATCTGAAGGATTTAAAAGTGAATCTGAAAAAAATAAAGATAAATATAATATAAATAAAAAGAATCAAGAAAAAATAGGCACGAAAAAAGAAATCTTCAAACAGGAAAAAAACGTAATAAAAAATGAGAATCTTGAAGTAGATGAACTTGATTTAAATCATAGTGGCATTTCTAATAAAAACAAGGGAAAGAAAAGACAAATAAAAGACGCTTTTGATAATACTATAAAGAAAAGCAACTTTGATACAAAAAAAGAATACACCAGGACAAAAAAAGAAGTACAGGATTCTAAAAATGTATCTGAAGAAAATAAGGTAGATACAAAAAATAAAACTAAATTCCATTCTAAAAAAGATAACAAAAGTGAAAAAGATAAGTTTTATAAAAAGGAAGATAAAATATCAAAACTATATGAGAAAAAGAATAAAAAAGAAAAAGAGTTAATTAAGGATAAGAAAAAGTCAAAAAAAGCGGGTTTAGAAAAACCTATTACTTTTGCGAGTGCTATGACGGCAAACTATCTATATAGTGGGAAAGATGATAATGCAGGCGTTAACGCTGCTTATAAGCTTAGTAGAACTACCGAAGTTGTAGGTAGAGAAATTAGCCATTTTAGAAGAAAAAAACCTTTAAAAACTCAAAGAAAAATAAAATCTTTAGAAGGAAAAATTTATAAGAAAGAAAGTAAACTCCTCTTTCAAAGAAATTTTGAAGAATTGAAGAAGACTAAAGCTTATCAAAACTCTAATAAATTGAATCGATTTTTTATGAAAAAGAAGTTTCAGAGAGATTTTAGGAAGAAACACGGGGAAGGTTTAGTAAATAGAATAAAGAAATCTTTCGCTAATATTGGAAAGAAAACATTGGAAGTTTTAAAAAACAAAGGATATAAGCAAATTTTAATTGCCCTTTGTATTTTAGGACTTTTTTTTATGCTATTTCAAGGAATTAGCAATGTTGGCAGTCTTACTTCAGGATTAACAAGTAATGTTATAGCTACAAGCTATCTATCAAAAGAAGAAGTTTTAATGGATATTAATAATGAATTTACAAGTTATGAATATGCATTACAAGATGAAATAGATAGTATTAAAGAAAATTATCCAAATTATGATGAATATCATATAAAAGGAGATTCTGTTGGTCATGATCTACACGAGCTTTTTAGCTATTTAACAGCAAGATATGGAGAGATTAAGTCAGCTGAAGAGATACAAAAGGAATTAAAAAAACTATTTAATCAAATGTATGAGAAAAAATATACTTCAAAGTCTATTACAAAATATGACAGTGAAGGAAATCCATATACCTATAGAATTCTAACATTAACTATAAAAAAGAAAAGTGTTGATGAAATAGCAAGAGAAGAATTTGCAAACTATGAAACAAATATGGCTCATTATTTAGCTTTACTTGATAGTCAGGGAAATATGAGTGGATATTTTGGATCAAGCTATGGGAACTTGGGAGAGATTATAGACAATCCAAACTTTGGAAATCCCGGTCTTGCTTTTGATTCTGAAACTGCCAAAGCCTTATTTAATGAAGCAGAAAAGCATATAGGTAAAAGATATGTGTTTGGAGCAAGTGGACCATCTAACTTTGACTGTTCAGGTTTTGTATGTTGGTCATTTACAAAGTCTGGTGTAAAGAGAATGCCAAGAACTACAGCTTGGCTTATTTATAAAAACTATTGTAATCCAATATCTCCAAGCGAGGCAAAACCTGGGGATATTATTTTCTTTAAAGGCACATATAATTCCGGTACGCCAATTTCTCACGTAGGGATATATGCCGGAAATGGAATGATGCTCCATGCAGGAGATCCTATCCAATATGCCAGTATAAACTCAAGGTATTGGAAAAATCACTTTTATTCCTTTGGTAGACCAAAATAAGGGGGAAGGAGTAAAAAATCTATGAATAAAAAATTAATCAGAAACATAGAAAAACAGAAGAATTTAAGAAAGAAAAAAGAAGAAATTGAAATAGAACTTCAGTTATTAGTAGAGGAACAAGAAGAAATAGAAAATTTAGAGGTCATCAAGGAATTTCGAAGTCGAAAAATATCTCTTGATGAATTTTTATTTATTGTTAGAAAAAATAAGGAAGAAGAAAATAGAGAAAGACAAGAACTTAAAAGAAAAGATACAAATGAAAGTGAGGAAAATTTATGAAAAAAATAACCAGTGGAATTTTAGCTGTGATGATGCTACTTGTAAGTCTAGTAAATATAGTGTCTGTAAGTCCTGTATATGCAAGTACAGATTATAAGGTAGAGTGGACGGAAGATGATTTTATGTATTCCTCTGAGGGAAATATAATTGCCTTTAGTGATAAAGGCTTAGAAAAGAAAGAAAAGACAAATATTCTAGTATTTCCTGAAGGAACGAAGTCTATAAATGGAAATTATTCTTTAAGTCATTCAAACGATGAACTTAGATATAAAAGAGAATTTGGACGTGGCAAACATTTGGATAAAGTAATTATTCCTGATTCTGTCAAGCATTTAGGTTATGCTGCTTTTTACGAAGCAAGTATAGATGAGGTAAAACTATCAAATAGTCTAACTTATCTTGGTGGTTTAGCATTTTTCAATTGTGGACTTAGAGAAGTGACTTTACCTGATACTTTGGTAAATATTGAACATAATGCTTTTGAAAGAAATAACCTCCAAGAAATAATTATACCGAAGTCTGTGAAGACAATTGAACAGTATGCTTTTTCAAGAAATAAATTGCACACTATAAAAGTTTTAGGCAATCCAAATATTAACAGTAAGGGAGTATTCCATAATCAAGAAGTTGAGTATAGACCAAAACAAAATCCATTTTACGAAAATCATTTTGGGTTCAACGGAAATCAAGGATTCAAATCTATTCCCAATGGATTGAGGTATGAAAATGGAGAGTTTGTCTTTGATAAGAATGTAGATAGTGTAGAACTTGAATTTGATTATAACAATGATATGTATCAAGGAAAGATGACTATTTACAATCCAAATAAATACTTCATTGATACTCAAACAGATTTAAAAGGGCAAGATATTGATGAAAAGGACAATAAGATTGATGATTTAACTAAAAACATTAAGGATTTAGAAAATCAGATCAAAGACTTAAATGATAAGAAACAAGAAGACCAATCAAAGATAGATGAATTAAAGGAAAAGTTAGAATCTTGCAAAGATAATGGAGAAAAACTAAAACAAGAAAAGTCTAAGCTAGAAGAAGAAATTAGAGATAAAGATAATAAGATTGCTCAATTGAATAAAGAAATTGAGGATCTTAAAAACTCTAATAATGATGAACTAATATCAGAAATCACTCAGCTTAAAGATGAATTAAAAAGATTACAAGATGAAAATGCAAAACTAAAAGAAGATTATTCATCTACAAAATGGGAGTTAGAGGCTGAGAAAGAAAAGACAGATAAAAACGAAAATAAAATCAAAGAAATGCAAGAAAAGCTTGAGTCTTTAGAAGGAGAACTTGCAAAGAAGACTAAAGAAATCGAGGATAAAGATAATAAAATTAAGGACTTAGAAAAAACTCTTGATGAAAAAGATAATAAGATAAAAGAATTAGAGAATAAAAAGAAAGAAACAGAAAATTCTAAGTCAGAATGCTTTAAGAAGATTGAAGAGCTTCAAAAGGCGATTGATAGTTTAAAAGAATCTTCTGAAAATACAAAAAAAGAATTAGAAGAGAAGATTAAAGAACTAGAAGAAAAACAAAAAGCTTCTGAAGAAGAAATTAAAAAGCTAAAAGAAAAATTAGATAAGAAAATTGAAGAAGCAAAGAAGTTAATCGAAGAAGCAAATAAAAAATCGAAAGAAGAACTTGAAAAACAAGCTAAAGATGAAAAGGATAAAAATCTAAACCAAGACTTATCTAAAAAATTAGATGAACTTCTAAAACTTCAAAAAGAAAACAAAGAGAAAAATGAAGATAAGAAATCTCAAGATAAGAAGTGGGACGAAATTTTGAAAGCTGATGACAAGAATATCCTAAATCAATTTGATCTTAACAAGATGAAAAAACAAGAGGAACAACAATCCAAAAAACAAGTTAAAGATGAAAAAGAATTTGCAGTTTTCCAAGTAGACAAAAACTTTTATAACATTATCAATAAAGATGGTAAGACAACAGTCTACATGGATGTAAAAACTTATGTAGACCAAGGAAGAACTATGATTCCAGTAAGATATATTGCTTATACTCTAGGTTTTAATGTTGAGTATGACAACTCTACTCGTGAAGCTATTTTCTCAAATAAAGAGAATAATATCTTAGCTAAAAAGACATTAAGACTAAATATTGATACTGGTGTTATGAAAGATTCAGATGGGAAAGTCTACAATTCATATGTTAAGCCAGTGATTATAAATGGAAGAATCCATGCTTCAATTTCAAACATTGCTAAAGCTTTTGGAGCAAGTCATGGAGATATTAAAGATGGTAAAAACCAAACAATAGAATGGGACAATGCTAGAAAAGCAGTCTATGTATTTAAAAATGTAAAATAAGAAAGGATAGAAAAATGAATAAGAGTATTAAACGAGGAGTAGCCATAGCGTTACTCCTTTTTACATTTACAGTACCAGCAACTACATTTGCAATGACAAATGAAGGGCAAATAGAAAGTCAAAACGAATCAATCTATGAACCACAAAAAGAAGAATTTGAAAAAATGTTGAAAGATGATGTTTTTACACCATCAAAAGAAGAAATTCCTTATCAAGATGTTCCAAGAATACCAGGAAATACAGGTGAAGCAAATAAGCCTTCAAATAATCCTCCGAAGAAAACACCACTTGTAAAAGGTGGTAATACAAAGGCAGTAAATAGTCTAGCAACACAGGAAAATAAGGCAAGAGGTTCAGTAATTGAAAATGTAGATAGGAATGGAAAAGATATTACACCAAGTGGAGATACAGAAAAAGATAAAGAAAATCCAGTAGATGTAAGACAATTTTTAACATTTCAAACTAAAAGTGGAAAAACTATGCACTTAATAGTGGATCACTCATCAAATCAAGATAATGTAAGGTTATTGACAGAAGTAGGAGAACAAGATCTACTAAATATGATTGAAGGAGAAAGTGAAGCAAAGCCAAAAGAAGAAGTAGTAAAAAAAGAAGAACCGGTGGAGGAAAAACCGAAGAAAGAGGAGAAGGAAGAAAAGAAATCAGGGATAGGACTCTATTTATTTATGGGTTTAATTATTGTTGGTGTAATGGGTGCAGGATATTACTTCAAAATCTATAAAAAAAATGAAGAGGCAAGTTTTGAAGATGACCAAGATTATAATGAATTAGAAGATGATTATGAATTTGAAGCGGAGGATTATAATCTTGAAGATAAGGAAGATACAGAAGTTATTCCAGATGAAGATGAATTTTAATCTTTTCAATAATTTAAGCAGTAGATTAAGGACAACATTATTAAAAAACTAAAGGAGGAAAAATGAAATTAGTAATCGCAGAAAAACCAAGTGTTGCAGCATCAATAGCAAAAGTTATAGGAGCAAAAAATAGAAATAATGGATATTATGAGGGAAACGGATATATTGTTTCATGGTGTGTTGGACATTTAGTACAAATGGCAAATCCTGATGTGTATAATGAAAGATATAAGAAGTGGAGAATTGAAGATTTACCTATTATCCCAAAAGAATACAAGTATGAGGTAACGAAGGCAACAAAAAAACAGTTTAATATTCTTAAAAGATTAATGAATAGTAATGAAGTTGATACCATTATTAATGCTTGTGATGCTGGTAGAGAAGGAGAAGCTATCTTTAGACTTGTATATATGATGGCAAATTGTAAGAAGAAAATGAAACGTCTTTGGATTTCCTCAATGGAAGACTCTTCCATAAAAGAAGGATTTAGCAACTTAAAAGATGGAAGTAATTATGATAATCTTTTTGATTCAGCTAAGGCTCGTGCCATAGCTGATTGGCTTGTTGGAATGAACATAAGTAGACTTTACTCCTGTCTATATAATGAAAATTATAGTGTAGGCAGAGTACAAACACCAACTTTATCAATGATTGTGAATAGAGATGATGAGATAAATAGTTTTAAAAAAGAAAAATATTATACAGTGGAGATTTCCATGAATGGATTTACACTGTCGACAGATAGAATTGATGACAAGATAGTGGCAGAGCAGCTTAAAAATTTAATCGGAGAAAAAATTGAAATAACAGATGTAATTAAAAAAGAAAAGATTACAAAGCCTAATCTGCCCTTTGATCTAACAACACTTCAAAGAGAATGTAATAAGTATTTTGGATACAGTGCAAAACAAACCCTAGATTATGCCCAAAGCCTGTATGAAAAGAAGTATATTACCTATCCACGAACAGATTCAAGATATTTGACAGTAGACATGATAGAAAGCACTGTAAATAATATTATAGGGAAAAATGATTTTGACACAGAAAGAATTAAGGTAGTTTTTAATTCTGAAAAAGTTACAGATCATCATGCAATAATTCCAACGATAAGTTCATTAAATAAGGATATTTCAAATCTCCCGGAAAGTGAAGCCAAAGTATATAGACTTATAACAAATAAACTCTATGCAAGTTTTGGATATCCACTTGTAGAAAATACAACAAAGATAGTGGCTGAATTTGACGGGTTTGAATTTATAAACACTTATAAAATAATTGCAGAAGAAGGGTTTACAAAATATTTAGAAGAATATAAATCAAAGAAGAAAGAAGATATACAACTTCCCGATGTAAAAATAGGAGATCTTTTATATATTGAAAATAAAGATATAAAAGAGAAATATACAAAACCACCTAAACACTTCACTGAAGACACACTATTAAAAGCTATGGAAATAGCTGGAAATGATGAATTAGTTAATGATGTTGAAGTTGAAAGAAAAGGACTTGGTACTCCTGCTACAAGAGCGGGAATAATAGAAAATTTGATATACAAAGGTTATATAAAAAGAGAAAAGAAAAACCTAATATCAACTAGAAAAGGATTAAACCTAGTTACTATAGTTATAGATGAGTTTAAATCTCCAAAGACAACAGCAAAATGGGAAATGAGATTAAGTGATATAGCAAAGGGTAAGGAAAATAAAGAGAATTTTTTAAAAGAAATTGAAGAAGAAATAAAAAATATCATAGGTAAATACTATAAGTAAACTGATTATAAAAACTTGAATACAGTTATAGAAATGAAGAAAGAAGTGATTTTTGGCTTAAGATAAAAACAAAGCTCTTGATAAAGGTAGAAAAAATATACCAAAAGCAAAAGAAAACAGGAATTATAAGAAGAGCAAATTGCAATTTTTCAGAGCTAGAAAAAGCAATGTTGGACTGGAAGCAATAGGATAAAGGCAGTTAAAGCGATTAGAAAAGTAAAAAATTCTAATCGTTTTTTTATTGCAATAAAAAGATAGCGTAAATGACATTTTAAAGTTATCCTTTGCTTATAGAAATTAAAAAAATAGAAAGAAGAAAGTTTAATAAATAAAGGTATAAAAATATAGTACATTTTTATCACTATAATGAGGAGGGATAAAATGCCAAGATATGATATAGTAGATTTAAGCAGATCAATCTATCTTGCAAAAGAAGAATTTAAGAAAGATATAAAAAAATATGAGGAATATTTAAAGGTATCAGGCAATAATTATAAGTATCCATATATACATCAAATATCTATATACAATATGGATCCAAAAGCAACAGCCTGTGCAGAATTTGATTATTGGAAAAGTATAGGTAGAAGCGTTAAAAGAGGCGAAAAAGGAATACCACTTTTAGATATAGATAGTGGAAGGATAAAATATATCTTCGACATAAGGCAAACAGTAAGTATTAATCATAATATTTCTGAGGTAAAGTTATGGAAATATGATAGCAAAAAGCATTTAAACTTACTAGATGACCTGATAGATAAGTTTAAAGAAAAAGATAGTAAGCTTCTATTAAGCCAAGAAGATAAAATTGATGCCTTAATAGAAAGTAATGTTAGAGGAAAATTCAATAAAATTTTAGAAAGTCTATCTGATGAAAGTTTAAAAAGCATTCAAAAGGTAGACATTTTTAATTTGTTAAAAGAATCCGTAAAAATTTCCATAAGCGAGAGAATGGAGGTCTCATATCAGCTAAAAGGAGAAAACTTATCTTTACTGTCTAAAATATCAAGTTCGGACATAGACAAAGTATTAAGTATAAGTGCTAATATAAGTAAAAATATCTTACTTGATTTGGGAAGTGAAATAAAAAGATTAGAAATTTTAGAGAAAATTCAAGAAAGAAAAGATTTGGAGCAGACAAAAGAGCTTAAGGAGCGTTATAATAAATTAAGTTCTGATATAAACGGTGAAATAAATTTTAAAGGAGGCTTGGAAGATGAAAGAGAAATTAAGATTGGCAGGCAAGGAATACCTCATGGAGGAGGGGATTTACACACCAATCGTCAAGGAGAATTCCTTCGAGAGACAGGGAGGGACATACAAGATGGAAGAATTGGAGGAAGGCATGGAAGTCCTAATACCCAATATGGCAATTCCCAAGGAAATAGATTTAAAGAAACTCAACAGATGGGGAAGGATGAGATTGAACTTTCTCAAGGAGAACAAAGAAGAGGATTATCAGATAATGTATTTGCAAGGGACATTGATGGATCATCTTCTATCAAAGGAAAAAGAGATAGAGGACTTTATCACGAGGGAAGAAGTCAAAATGATGGAAACTTGGGGTCTGACAGAAGAACTGAAAGAAGAGGACTATCTGAAATATCTGAGATTGAAGAAGAACATGGATATGACCCTACAAGAAATAGGGGAAAGGGAGATAATCCTAATCTAAAAAATGAGGAAGTAGAGTCTACTTCCTTTTTTTCTGCTAAAAATCATGGAGAGCAAATATCCTTCTCAAATCCAATAAGTCAAAGAGAAATAGATACATTTTTAATACATGGAGGAAATCATGAAGATGGAAGATTAGCAGTAATAGCAGAATTTTCTAAGGGTAAATCTTTAGAAGAACAGGCAAACTTTTTGAAAGAAATATATAGGGGAGCCAATGGTCTTGAAATTGAAGGAAGAAAGATATCTGCATGGTTTGGAAAGGAAGGAGCAATTTTTAAAGATGGAGATGAGGCAAGATATAGAGAAGGGCAAATAGTTTCTTGGAAACATTTAGCTAATAATATTAATGATTTATTAAATAGAGGAGAATTTGCTAGCAACGTGGAGGTTATAGAAAGTGCCACATATGAAAGAGAAAAAATAGCAGAAAAATTATTGTATTTAAAGAGAGATCTTTCTGATGAAACTAAGGACAGATATTTAGCGATTCTTAATGATATAAAAGGGAGAGGCTTCCCAGATGAAAAAGAAAATCTCGGGAAAAAACTTGAAGATAAAAATTTTATAAATAAACTCAGAAAAGAATACGAGGTATTTTTAGAAGAATATAAGATTAATCCTGATATTTTAAGATTTCATCATTATAAATTATCTAGAATCTACAATGATATCAATGATTTAGAAATAGAAAGAAAATTATATAGGTCAAATTTAAAGGATATTGCACCTATTCAGAGTTTTATAACACAAGATGAAATAGATGAAAGCCTAAAAAGAGGAAGCGGGTTTTCTGATGGAAAGAAAAGAATATATGAATTTTTTACTGAAAAGCATGATTTAAAAGAACAAGCAGATTTCTTGAAAAATGAATATGGCGTAGGTGGAAGTTCTCATGCACTATCTGCTGCAAGAGAAAGTGGTGAGTGGCACGATGCGAAGGGAATAAAATATAATAAAGGTAATGCAAAAGAAATACTACTATCTTGGTCTAATGTTGCAAGAAGAATTAATGACCTTATTAAAAAGAATAGATATATAGATGAAGAAAGTTTTGAAGAAAATAGGAAGAAAAAAACAGATCAGGAAATAAATAAAACAGAAAAAGAAAGCCAGGAGTATATAAATTATCAAGATGATTTGCCTCCAACTGATAATGATGTATATATAGAAAGAACAAATAATAGTTCTATATATTATTATCAAGGACAGTCTGTAGCAAGTATAGGTGATGATGGAAAACTTATCATTTATGATGAATTTATGCCAAACTTTTTAAAAGAAGAAATATATTCCATAGCCTTTGAAAAACAATTAGATATACCATTAGACCAGTTAGACGATGGAATTATTCTTGAGGGAATACATGACACTTTTTATATTAAAGAAAAGGAAGAAATAGAAGGAAGAGAATATTACCTTTTAGAAAGTCAAAGTCGATATGATGATATTCCAAATATTGTAGTTAATTCTAACAAAGAAGTTATAGATGATGATATAGTAAATGGTTTTGAAGAATTTAAGGAATTTTATCCTAATAAAAATAAAGAGAATATAGGTTTTGATTTAGATAGCCATAGAAAAGATGATTATTGGATAATTGAGTTTAATGAGGGTTCAAGTCTAATAGAAAAAGATTATGCAGGACAAAGGCTGACTAAAGAACTATTAGATGAAATAAGGGAAATAGATGAAAAGATAAGACTTCATAATAAGACCTTAGGAGAAGATGAATATGGGCAGATGACTGATAAGTGGGAGGGGTATTCCAAATTCTATTTTAACCATATAGTAGATGGGAAAATAGTTGATCACTATAAGATAGACATAGGTGATGGAAATGAGATCAACCAAAGAGACTTTGAATTTCTTTATGAACAAATAGGAAAAAGTCAGATAGAACTTAATCAAACTATAGAAGGAAATAAGATAGATGAAAAAATAATTTCAATAAATCAAATTGAAGATAGAATTTTTGATGTATTAGTTAAGGATAAAGTTTTAGAAAATGAAATTATAAAGGCAAGAGAAAACTTAGGAAATAATACCTTAGCAAGTTTTAACTCTGTATTCCAAAGAGAATATGTAAAAATCATGAGAGAAGTTGCCGATAAACAGGGAAATCTTCCGGATGATATGAAGGCAATAGATAAGGTTAAAGAATTAGCTATTAGAATAGAAAATAGATATAGAGAATATTTAAATAATTCACATGAAAACAATATAGAAGATGATAAGGAGATACTCTCTATAAAAGTGGGAGATATAGTTAGAACAGAGGATAATAAATATTTAAAAATAAAAGATATTTCCAGTGGATATGATAATAACCATAATCAAATAATATATTATTCATATGATGCCTATTTTGATAAGGACTTAAAACTATTCTCACATTCCTTTAAAGAAAGCGATTTAAAAGCTTTAGAAGTATTAAGAAATGAAGTAGAAGAAAAATTAACAAAAGAGATTGTAGAAGATAAAATAGCAGTAAAAGTAGGATTTTATTATGCTTTAGTAGATAAATATAAAACAAAGGATATAGAATTAGAAGAAACAGGAATTAGAGTTTATCCAAGAAAGGAAAACTCACAAGGAAAGATCTATACTTTATATAAAGGGAAATCTTTTGAAGATAGCAAAAAAATAGACAGTTTGTTTGATGAAATTACTGCCAAAATGAAAGAAGCAAATCTTACAAATTTAAATGATGTATTAGAATTGGAAAGGGAAGGTTTATTTGAAATTACTGATGATAAAGTTACAAAATTTGAGGAAGGCTATGATATAGATGTTCAAAGCTTTAATCAGCAATTTCCAGATTATTATAATGATATATATGTTTTTAATAAAAATCTTGAAATCAATGGAGCATATCAAAATTTAGCACATATAAATGAAGAAAATAAAATTACTTTTAATATAAATTTATCGCAAGAAGAAAAATCCAAAATTGAAGAAATAAGAGATAAAAAAGAAGTTCTTTCCAAGTTAATAGATAAGGATATCAAAGAAAAAAGAGAATACTATTTTGATCCTCAAAATGAAGAATACTTACTACTATCAAAGAAAATAGAAGAAGGACTATTAAAAATCCCAGATAGTATTAAGGAGACAATCGATGGAAAAGAAGGCTTTGATGTAGAGCTAATCTTAGATATAAAAGAAAAAACTCTAAGACAAAATTTACGATACAATGGATATATTTTAAATTCTAATCAAGCAATAAAATATAAAAGTTATAAGGACATATTAAGTAACTTACCTTATTTACTTGATGACAAACATAGAGAAGTGCTTTTAAATGGATATTTAAATCAGCAAATAGAAAATGATAGAACAAGGCAAGAAGAAAATCCATTTAAAGAAGGTATGAGTGTTAGATACAAAGGAAAAGAATACACTATAACTGCCATTAACGATACTACAAGTCCTAAAACTATAGAACTAGAAGATAGCACAGGACTAATGAATGGTTTTATTACCGGAAGTGAAACAATTCTTTTTAATGATTACAAAAATCTTGATTTAGAAGTATATAAATCTAGTGAAAAAGAAAAACAATCTATTGATAAAGGGGAACTAGTAGAACAAATCAGCTTTGAAGATATTGACAATAATAACGAAGAAGAAGTTAAAAAAGACAAAAAGACTGATAGAGAAAATATAGAAGGGGTTTCTGAAGTTTCTTTAGAAAACTATAAAATTATTAATGAAGAAGAAAACCTACCACCATCACAGAGATTAAAAAACAACATTGAAGCTATAAATGTCTTAAAGGCTTTAGAAAAAGAAAATAGAAGTGCAAGAAAAGATGAACAGGAAATTTTGGCAAAATATATCGGCTGGGGAGGACTTTCTGATGTATTTGATGAAGAAAAGGAAGGTCAATGGCTTGATGCAAGAAACTTTTTAAAAGAAAATCTAACTGGGGAAGAATATAATAGGGCAAGAGAATCAACCTTAACAGCTTTTTATACGCCGAAAGTAGTTATAGACGCTATCTATGAAAGTCTTTCTAATCTTGGATTTGAAATAGGAAATATATTAGAACCAAGTGCTGGGACAGGGAGATTTATAGGAAATCTACCTGAAGAAATGAAAGAGTCAAACTTTTATGGAGTTGAATTAGATAGCATTAGTGGACAAATTGCCAAAGAACTTTACCCTAATGCCAATATCCAAATAAAAGGCTTTGAAGAAACTTCTTTTTCTAATAACCTATTTGATGTGGCCATAGGAAATATTCCTTTTGGAGAATTTAAAGTAGCAGATCGTGAGTACGAAAGAAATAACTTTCTAATTCACGATTATTTTTTTGCTAAAACTTTAGATAAGGTTAGAGATGGCGGCATCATTGCCTTTATAACATCTTCAGGAACAATGGATAAAAAAAGTGAAGATGTTAGAAGATATATATCGGAAAGAGCAGAGTTTTTAGGAGCAATAAGACTGCCAAATACTACATTTAAAGGGGTAGCTGGAACAGAAGTAACTTCAGATATAATCTTTTTAAAAAAGAGAGATAGGCTATTAAAGATAGATGAAGACTGGATAAAGCTAGACAAAGATGCAAAAGGACTAATATATAATAAATACTTTGTAGATAATCCTCAGATGGTAATAGGGACTATGGAAGAAATACCGTCAAGATTTGGGACAAGCCTTGCTTGTATTGAAAATAAAGATATTTCTTTAGAAGAAGGACTAAAAAAAGCCATTAAAAATATTCAAGGTAGGTATGAAGAAGCTCAAATAAATGATGATTTAGGAGAAGAAACAATACCAGCTGATGATAGTGTTAAAAACTATTCTTTTGCTTTAGTGGATGATGAAATATATTTTAGAGAAAATTCAATTATGCAAAGAATATCCTTAAACCAAAATGATAAAGATAAGGTAAAAGAATATTTAAGATTAAATGAAAGTCTAAGGAAAGTTATAACCTATCAAAGAGAAGACTATTCAGATGAAGAGATAAAAAAAGAACAAGAAAATCTAAATAAATTCTACGATGATTTCAATAGCAAACATGGAAGACTAAATTCAAAAACCAATAAAAAGTTATTTAGAGAAGATGCCAATTTTTCTTTAATTTCAACTTTGGAAAAATTAGATAAAGAAGGCAACTTTATAGGAAAATCTGACATCTTTAACAAGAGAACTATAAAAAAAGCTGTAATAATAGATCATACAGATAGGGCAATAGATGCTCTGGTACTCTCTATTAGTCAAAAAGGTAAAATAAATTTTGATTATATGGAAGAATTGACAGGAAAAACAAGAGATAAATTAATAGAAGAATTAAAGGGAGAAATATTTTTAAATTTAGATTCCTTTGAACCTAATGATATAAATCCATTTAAGTCTGCTAATGAGCTAGGAGATTTTTCAAGACCTTACGTAAGTGCTGATGAATACTTGTCAGGAAATATAAGAGATAAAATTGAAGTTGTAGACTCTTATATTAAAAACATCGAAAAAGAGTTAGGAAAGGAAGAAAATCTAGAGGATAGTAAACTCTTAAAAAAAGAATTAGAAGAGTTACATTTTCAAAAAGCAAAGCTAGTGGAAGTAATGCCTAAAGCACTAGATGCAAGTGAGATTACAGTTAGAATGGGTGCAACATGGATACCGGAACAAGATTACAAAAAATTTATGTTTGATTTGTTGAAAACACCAGTTTCATCAAGGTGGAATATAGATATTAAGTATTCTGACTTTACAGGAGAATATAGAGTTGAAGGAAAAAGCTCTGATAGGGACAATGACCTTGCTTCTTTTACCTATGGTACAAATAGGGTAAATGCCTACAAATTGATAGAAGATACTTTAAATTTAAGAGATACTAAGGTATTTGACCAAGTAGAAGACAGTGATGGAAAGAAAAAATCTGTGCTTAATCAAAAAGAAACAATGCTTGCAAGAAGTAAGCAAGAGATGATAAAAGAAGAATTTAAAAGCTGGATATTTGATGATGTGGAAAGAAGAAATAGATTAGTAGAAGATTATAACGAAAGATTCAATTCCATAAGACAAAGGGAATATGATGGATCTAATCTTACTTTTGAAGGAATGAATCCTGAAATAGAATTAAGAGCACATCAAAAAGATGCCATAGCAAGAGGTTTGTTTGGTGGAAATACTTTACTTGCCCATGAAGTAGGAGCAGGAAAAACCTTTGAAATGATAGGTATAGCCATGGAGTCAAAAAGACTTGGTATGAGTAATAAGTCAATGTTTGTTGTTCCTAACCACATTGTAGAGCAATTTGGAAGAGAATTTAATGAACTTTATCCAGGAGCTAATGTATTATGTGCTACAGAAAAAGATTTTACACCAGATAGAAGAAAAAGATTTTGTAGTCGTATTGCTACAGGAAGTTTTGATGCTGTTATTATAGGGCACAGTCAATTTGAAAAAATTCCTATATCAAAAGAAAGACAAGAATATGAATTGCAAGGTCAAATTGATGAAATCATTGACTATATAGATGAATATAAGAGAGAAAGGGATCAAAGATTTACTGTAAAGCAATTAGAAAAAACAAAGAAAAAATTAGAGACAAAGTTAGAAAAACTAAATGCTGATTATAAGAAAGATGACGTTGTAACCTTTGAGGAACTGGGAGTAGATAAGTTATTTGTAGATGAAGCCCACGCATACAAAAACCTCTATCTATTTTCTAAAATGAGGAATGTAGCAGGAATTACTTCTACAGATTCACAAAAATCATCAGATATGCTTATGAAATGCCGCTATATGGATGAAATAACTAATAATAAAGGATTAGTATTTGCCACAGGTACACCAGTAAGCAACAGTATGGCTGAACTTTATACCATGCAGAGATATTTACAGTATGATGAATTAAAAAAGATGAAATTGCAACATTTCGATTCTTGGGCGTCTACTTTTGGAGAAACAATAACGGCAATAGAATTAAATCCTGAGGGTAATGGTTATAGGAGCAAAACCAGATTTGCAAAATTTTATAATCTTCCTGAACTTATGAATACTGTAAAAGGATTTATGGATATTAAAACAGTTGATGTTTTAAATCTTCCTACACCAATTGCCCATTATGAAACTATAAAAACAAAGCCTACCGAAGAACAAAAAGAAATTCTTGAAACTTTTTCCGAGAGAGCAGATAAGGTTCGTGATAAGCAGGTAGATGCAAGTGTTGATAATATGCTTTTGATTACAAATGACGGAAAGAAAATGGCACTTGACCAAAGGTTAATCAATCCTTTACTTTCTGATGATCCTAATAGTAAGGTGAATACCTGTATAAAAAATGTATTTAGCATTTGGGATAAATATAAAGATAAAAAATCTGCTCAATTAATATTTTGTGATATGTCTACACCAAGTAATGATTTTAATATCTATGATGATATTAAAACAAAACTTATAGATATGGGAGTACCTGAAAATGAAATAGAATTTATTCATAAGGCAAAAAACAATATGGAAAAAGACGCTATCTTTGATAAGGTAAGAAAAGGAGAAATAAGAGTCTTACTTGGTTCAACACAGAAAATGGGAGCAGGTACTAATGCCCAAGACAAACTAATTGCAATTCACGATCTTGATATACCATGGAGACCTGCTGATCTTTCTCAAAGGGCAGGCAGGATTGTTAGGCAGGGAAATGAGAATAAGGAAGTCCATATATTTAGATATGTAACAGAAAATACTTTTGATGCCTACCTATTCCAAACCTTAGAGAATAAACAAAAATATATTTCCCAAATTATGACGTCAAAGACTCCTGTAAGAGTTGCAGAAGATGTAGACGAAGCCACATTAAACTATGCCGAAATCAAAGCTCTTGCAACAGGAAATCCATTAATAAAGGAGAAGATGGACCTTGATGTTGAAGTTTCTAAACTTAAAATGCTAGAGTCCAATTTTAAATCAAATCTTTACAAGCTGGAAGATAAAGTAGTTAAATTTTATCCAAAGGAAATAGAAAGATTAAAAGAAAGGATAGAGAACTTAAAGGAAGATATTAAAAATGTTGAGCCTTATAGAGAAGTAGATAAAAATTTAAAAGAAGATAATAAATTTACCTCTCTAATTATTGACGGAAAGAAGTATATAGATAAGAAAATAGCTGGAGAGTTTTTGTTGAACAAAATTAAGGGAGTTAAAATATATAGGGAAATGGATAAAGATGGAGAAAAAATAGGTGAATATAGAAATTTTGATTTATCCATAAAATATGATTCTTTTTTCAATAAATATAACTTTATATTAAAAGGTAAGGGAGAATATAGAGGAGAGTTTGGAACAGATGGAATAGGTAATATAACAAGAATGGATAATGTATTAGATAAATTACCAGAAAGATTAGAAAATACAATTTCAAAACTAAAAGATACAGAAGAGCAATTTCAAACAACCAAAATTGAAATACAAAAGACATTTCCACAAGCTGAACTTTTAAAGGATAAGACACTAAGACTTGCAGAAGTAAATAATTTACTAGATATGGGAAAAAGTGAAAATATAAGCCAAGATAATCCATTACTAGAAGAAGTAAAGGAAGAATTGATAGACTTCCTTAACAGAGAATATGATGAAGAAAACAGGTTAGAGGACTTTGATACTATATTTCCTGACTTAACAGATATAGGAATAGCTTATACAACTACACCAGATGAAAAACATGAAATACAAGTAAGTTTAGATTTAATAAATTACAAGATGAACACCTATGTAGATAAGAACCTAATTGACAGCTTTCAATACACCTATGATCCCTTAGATGCAAGTGATTTAAAAGAGCTAGTACAGATAAAGACATCTATTGGCTTTTGGAATTTTAGTGAGCTTGTATCAGTAAATGAAGAAAAACTGAGAGAAGTAATGGGACTTGAAATAGATGATGATGGCAACTTCTATGATCCATTATCTAAAGATATGGATTTAGATGGAATAATAGATAGAAATGATGCTGACTTTAGAGATAGTAAAGTGCAGGAAATAGGAGATTTTGAAAGGAAAGAAAAAACATCTATTATGGATAAATTAAAGGAATATAAGGGAAATTTAGTAGTAAATAATAATATAAAAGAAATAAATAATAGTGAACCATGTGGCAGATAAAACTTTAAATGAGATTATTAGAGGACAAAGAATATGGAATTTGATAGAGATAGATTTAATGAATTTATTCGAGAAAATTTTTCTTTTGATGGTAATACTCAAAGAATAATCAACAATATAGTTGAATATGGAATTAAAAATTTTGCCGATTCAGAAGATAAATTAGTTGAATTTATTCAGACTACAATTGATGATCCAACAGTTGAAGAAATAAAACAATTTATTATTAGTGATGGAAAGGAAGAAGAAATAAAAGATTTAACAGATAAGAAAGATAAAAATAGAAATGGAGGAATAAAAATGAATATAAAAAAGGGAAATGTAATTGAAACTGAATTTGGGGACACTATGGTATTGGATGTGAAAGATAATCAAGCTACCTTATTTGACGGGAAGCAATTTATTTTAGCCACAAGAGTAGAGTTTAACAAAGAAAGTGGAAAGTATGAATGGGATTCTGTTAGATACGCAAGTGATATAAAAACAATAGCAAATATGGGAAATACAAATTTTGAAAGCATGAAAAATACAATAGATTTTTTAGCAGAATATAATCATAAAGAATTTGTAAAAGGTATTATATCTCTTGAAACAGGAGTAGAAAATGAAAATGTTCTTAATAATGCCTATGATAATTATATGAACGATTCAGTTATGGGTCTTATTGATGAAAAGTTTATTGAATATATAGATGAAGAAGAGTTAAAAGAAAACTTAGAAGCTAATCAAGAACAAGGAGATAAAGAAATGAAAGATATAGATAATAAAGAAAAGGATACATTAAATATAGATGGAAATATAGCAACTGATATAGAAATTAAAGATTTAAAATCAAAAGATGGAAGGGACTTTAAAGTAGCCTCCTTTTCTATTGCTGAAAATGACAAGGAAGGAAATGCAAAATTCATCAGCTGCTACGCCTATAATGACAAAATCAATCAAGTAAAAAATTTGAAAAAAGGAGATTTTGTACACCTATTTGGCAAAGAAAAGAAAAGTATGGGAAAGGATAATAAGGAATACACAAGTCTAAAAGTATACTCTGCAAAGTTATTAAAAGCTAAAGAGCATACTAAAGCAAAAGCATCAACACTAGGGAAATTAAAGGAATTTAAGACTAAAGGGGATATGAAAGTGGATGAAAAGAAGAAAAAGGATAATAGCATAGAAAGGTAAAAGATTATAGGGGGCAGGTTTTAGGATTGCCTTTATTTTTTTGATAAGTTTGCAATATCGGTTATACATTAATATTCTTAATATAATAATGTATAAACATAACAACAAGTTTAAATCAAAAAACTATTAGTAGATAATTAAAATTAATCAGCAATGATCATTAATTTTCATATATGTAATTTTATTTTTGCAATTGATATTAATATATATGATAAAATTTCAAAGTTTTGCGAAATTACGTAAACTTAACAGAATTAGAAAATTGTCCTTGAAATAAACTTTTAGAAGAATCGATTATTCAATATCGTAAATATAGAAAAATAAGACAAAAGTAAGCTGACAAAAATAAGATTAAATAATATTATAAAGACAGTACAACAAAAGTTGTATTTGCGTTGTTTACTAAGATTTAGAAAGGAGAACTTTTATGAAATCAGTTAATGAAGTGAAACTTTGGACGGAAGTTGAAATTGAAGAGCTTGAAGAAAGAGAAGAATATATTTCTTGTTTGTGTTGTTGGAGAATTTAGTATAATTTAACGTTTTTAGCTTTAAAGTTGTGAAACTTAATTAGTGAACAACGCAAAAAAATATGGCGGTGTTGTTATTATTAATGGCATCGCCATAATACTACACATTAGGAGGACTAAACATGGCTATATTAACAAAATATATTTCGTTTTATAATATTAACGAAGAAAATGAATTGATGGTGAATGCACTTTCTGGTGCTATTGATATTATAGATTCGGAAACGAAATCTATAATTCATAAGTTTAGTGAACAAGATAACATTAAAGCTTTGAATGCTAGAGAAAAAAATATATATGATTCTTTGAAGAAAAGAGGATATATATTTGAAGATAGAAATCATGAGTTAAATGAGATGAAACGACAAATGAAAATTCATGAATATTTATGTGATATATCTGTGATTCATGTTATTTGTCCTACTATGTTTTGTAATATGAATTGTGTATATTGTTTTGAACCTTCTAAGGTTAGAAATCAACAAAAAGTTATTAGTGATAATCAATGTCAGTCTATTTGTGATTTTATATATAAAGTAAAAGAGAATAAACCAAATATAAAGCATCGAATTCAATTATTCGGGGGAGAACCTATTCTTCCTATTACCAAAGATATAAATATTAAAATTTTGTCGTTTGCTGAAAAAAATAATATTCCAGTTAGTATAATAACAAATGGAAGTCATGTGGAAAACTACATAAATATTTTTAAAAGATTTGAAAATACGATAGATTCCGTACAGATAACTATTGACGGAATTAAATTAATTCATGATTCTAGAAGAGTTTATAAAAATGGTAAAGGAACATTTGACGATATAGTTAATGGATTGGATTTATTAGTAAATACTAAAATAAGGCAAATAAATTTAAGAGTTAATATAAATCAGTATAATATTAACTACTTAAAAGAGCTTGAAGATTTTTTAAAATCAAAAAAATGGATAGATAGCCCTAATTTTAGATTCGATTTAGCACCTGTGACAGATCATACTGCAGATAATGCTGTGGACACAATATCGGAAGATGAGATTATAAAAAAATTAAATGAAAAGTTTCCAAATTATATGGAAAATAGATTATCAATGTTTAGAGTAATATCTCATATAATGAGAGGAACTTCTGAGAATGCAAAAAAAGATTTTGCAAAATACACGTATTGTGAAGCTAATAGAGGACAATATTATGTGTATGATCCAGAGGGTAACATATATGCGTGTCCTGAAGCAATAGGAAATCCCCAATATGCTATAGGATTTTATAACGATGAAAGAGTTAGTCTTAATAAAGAGGCATATTCAATATGGAGTAATAGATGTATATTGAACATTGATAGATGTTTGGATTGTGAAATTGCTCCGTTCTGTGGCGGTGGGTGTGCCTACGCAGCTATAAAAAATAATGGTGATATTAATGACCCTTATTGTAATAATGCTAAAGAAGTTTTAAGAGAATATATAAATTCGATTAAGTATAAATTTTTAGAGATGTAAATATGGTAGAAAATTTAAAGACTAATCATTACGTTAAAGAATATCTAGATGATGGAAGACTACTACTTAGTTTTGATAACGGGAAAAGGGTAAGAGTTACGCCAATTGTAGAAGAAATAATTAAAAAATTTGATGGTACAAAAAGCATAAATAAAGTAAAAAATGAATTAAATAATGAAGGATTTGAGATATCAGAATCAGAATTAGAAGATTTAATAAATAATAGATTAATAATGACTGGGGTATTTAGCGAATATAATGAAAGTAGTCAATATAAATTTTGGTTTCATTTACCAATAATAGATGGTGATAAACTAAAAATGATATTACCTGGATTTATATTTAAACCAACACTTATAATAATTTTGAGTATAATTTATTGTGTAATATCTCTAAAATATATAAAGGAATTTAATTGGATATATTTTATTAACGGAATAAACAGTATTAATTATTTTCTATTTTTTATATCATTTGGTTTAATCTTCGTAGTTCATGAACTAGGACATATATATTCATCTAAGTCACTTGATTGTAAAGTTGGTAATATTGGTATAGGAGTATATATGTTTAGACCTGTTATGTATGTTAACCTAAGTGATTCATGGAAATTAAGTAATAAAAAAAGGTTAATCATAGATTTTGCTGGGATTTATTTACAAATGCTTGTTGGATTATTTATGTATTTTTTTTCGGCGGTAATGATCCGAAATAACACTATGGATGCTCTAATTATATTTAACTTAATTCTTATAATATTTAATTTGAATCCATTTTTAAGATTAGATGGATATTGGATTTTGTCAGATTTTATTGATGAACCGAATATTCATGGTAGATCCATGAAATTATTAAATTATATTTATAATGAAAAAATATATAATAAAAGGAAAGCATATACAATGGAAAGTAGCAAGTGTGTGAAAGTTTATTCTTTGATGTATGCATTAGTGAATTTGATAATAATAATTTTTGGGATTATTAGAGTATTAGAAGTGGTTTTTGGAAAGAGAAATTTACTAGAATCAATTCGTTTACTTTTTTATGGAGAATTGTTTCTATTTCAAAGAATCAAAATTGGAGCAAATTTAATTATAGATATAATATCTTTAGTTTACATATCTTTATTGTTTGTTAAAATCATAAAAAAATATAAAAAATAGTTAGAACATGGGGGGGCCTATATGAATGTAAATAAAAATAAGCAAGTTATTATATATTACTTTACTGCTTTAATATCAGGGTTTTGTATAATGGGAATTGAAACAAGTGCGACAAGAATATTATCTCCTTATTTTGGCTCAACAACTCTAATTTGGTTAATTGAAATTAGCTTAATAATGATTTGTATAGGAATTGGGAATTATTTTGGGGGTAAACGTGCAGATAAATTAGTAAAAACAAGAACTTGTGAGGAAAGGATTGTTAAAAATTTATTAATATCTTTTTTGTTCATATGTACGGTACCACTAACGTCTAAAATAGTTATAATGGGGTCAATAATATTGGCTTCTGAAGTGCAATTAGGGAATATAATTATGATATCTTCTATTATTTGCAGCATAGTATTATTTAGTGTTCCATTAATTTTTATGGGGACAATCTCTCCACTGCTAGCAAAAATAAGTATAACTTCTTTAGATGAAACTGGAAATGTAATGGGAAATTTATATTTATTCAACATATTTGGATCTGTGTTAGGAACAATGATACCAACTATATTAGTAATCCCCAAAATAGGCGTAAAAAGATCTTTTCTATTATTTGGAGCGGTACTAGCCATTATTTTGATATTATATAGCAAAAAAATAAAAAAGAACTTTTTATTAAATTCAATTATTTGTGTTTTATGGCTTTGTATGTCGTTATATTTATCAACAACAAGTCTAGCCTTTGATAAGCCTGTGCACGAAGAAGAGTCAGAATATAATTATATTAATGTATCACAAAATGATGATGGAAAATTAGCTTTAAAAACAAATGTATTTTTTGGCGCACAGTCAATAAAAGTTGATAAGAATAAAAAGAAATCAGGATATTATTATGACGAATTTGTTAAGATTAATAATTTACTTGATGATAAAGTCAAGCATAAAATCTTAATTATTGGTTATGGAACGGGAACTATGTCTACTTTGTTGCATAAAAATTTTGATAATTTTGAAGTTACAGGGATAGAAATAGATAGAAATATTGTCAACTTAAGAGAGCTTTATTTTAATAAAAGTGATGATAAAATTATAATTTCTGACGGAAGGAATTATTTAAATAGTACAGATGAAATGTATGATTTAATAATACTTGATGTTTATCAGAATATATCTATGCCAATAAACCTAACTACTAGAGAATTTTTTGAGGATTGTAAAGCGCATCTTAATAGAAATGGAATTATTGCATTGAATATAGGTTTAGGAAATAGCCTGAATTCTAATCTTGTGCTTGCCTTAAGTGGTACTTTGAAATGTGTTTGCCCTAATGTTTATAAATATAAAACCAAAAGTGACAATAATGTTATTGTATATGGTTCAGAAAAGAATTTAGAATTATCGTTAAAAGAGCAAAACAAAAACCATCTTAAAGATGAGACTAAAAAGTTGTTTAAAGATTCTCAAAAAGTTGAAGATGTAAATAATATTTTATCTGATGATATTAATAATATTGAGAAACTTCAAGATGAAGAATTTAATAAAATAGTGAAAAATCAAATGAAGATTAGAAAGGATTGAGCGTAAATGGATGTAATTCAATTAGAAAATATTTCTAAAAAGTATAAAGAGACTATCGCTCTAGAGAATATAGATTTAAAAATAGAAAGCAATAGAATTTATGGTTTGATAGGAGTAAATGGAGCTGGGAAATCTACTTTAGTTAAAATAATTACTGGAAATATTTTTCCTACAAAAGGTTCTATAAAATTATTTAATAAATCTTTTTCAAAAGAACTGATAAAGAGTAGAGAACATATCAGTGCAACGATTGAAACTCCAAGTTTTTACTCCGGATTGACTGCAGAAGAAAATATAAGATTAGCTTGTATTGAACTTGGGATTGAATTTGGAATGGAGCAAAAGGAAATATTCCAACAACTAGAAATAATGGATAGCTTAAAAAAGAAAGCTAAAAATTTATCGCTAGGAACGAAGCAAAAACTTGGATTAGGAATAGCTTTTTTGAAAAATCCTGATTTATTGATTTTAGATGAGCCAACAAACGGAATCGATCCAATATCCGTATCAAAGCTAAGAAGAATTTTTAGAGATTTCATAGAAAAAGAAAATAAGACAATATTAATATCTAGCCACATATTAACAGAATTGTATGAGATAGCCACAGATTTCATATTTATTGATAAGGGGAAAATAATACAGGTGGTTTCAAAAACAGAATTAACGAAAGATTTAGGCACATCTGTTATAGGATATAGAGAAAATATCGAGGAAGTTTATAATATATTGAAAATAGCATGCCCTGAAAGAGAATATAGATTAAAAAATAATACTTTAGAGGTTCGAGGCATATATTCAAAAGATGAAGAGCTAGAAATTATAAAAAAATTAAGACTAAATAACTGTAAAACAGAAATAAAAAGAGATAATTTAGAAACATATATGATAAAATTAGTGGAGGGAGACAATGAAGAACTTAATTAAATTTAATGCAGAAAGATTGAAGAAAGATAAGTTTTTTTATGTGCTAATTTTAAGTGTAACATTGTTATCAATATTAAGTGGATTTCAAGATACCGTACAGGGAAATATAAGCAGTGGGTATGAAGGTTTTATAAAATCTTATTCAGATATATTTATGTCATTTTTCATTGCGGTTTATTGTGGATATTTTATAGGTAGTGATTTTTCTTCAAAGATTATACAAAGACAGATTTCTTCAGGAATTAGTCGAAAAGACATTGTAATATCAAAATTGATTGTATTGATGATTGCTTCTTTTATAATTGTTAACTTGTATCCAATTATAGTAGGAATAATGGGAAGCTTAAAGTATGGATTTTTACCAATCAAAGACTATAATAATATTCTTGAAATTGTAAGAATAATAATTATTTCTAATTTATGCTTTATGTCTTTAACGAGTATTTATTCTTTATTAGGATTTGCAACCCAAAGTATCGGAGAAACAATAGGGATCTCTTTAGCAATTCCAGTAGTAATATCAATGTTACAGGGAATAATACCTATAGAATTTATAAAAAAAAGTATTACATTTTTTCCGCTATCTCAAATAAAAAATGTAATTATAAATAAAAACTTTATAGACGGAACTCTTAGACCTACAACTATATCCCTAATAGTCTTTTTTATTATGATTACAATAACAATATTAATATTTAGAAAGTCAGATATTAATTAAAAATAACATGATAAATGGAAGGTACTGTATATGATAAATAGAAAAAGTGTATTATTAGTTTTATGTATAATAGTTCAAGGTGTGATTAGTTATTTCGTCCTTAGTCATTTGGGAAATAATAGCATTAATAATATACAACTATTCTCTTTGTGTTTATTTACAGTATACGGATACATAAGCTATAAAATTTTGGTATTAGATAGAGTTAAGGAGACGATTAAAAATTTTATAATAGCTACTTTATGTATTAATATTTTTGTAGTAGTTGACGTTTTTGATTTTTTAAAAAGTAATATGTACACAACATTTAAGCTAATAACGGTGTTTGTAATTACAGCAAATTTACTCAAAGTCGTTAGTGCATATTTAATAGATATAAAAATACTTAATAAGATTATTATATTTTTTACAATTTTAGCTATATTGTTTGAGTCACTTGATTTAGGGTATGCAGAGATAATAAATTATATTTTGTATGTAATTATAACATTTGGTCCTTTTGTTATGGCATACAAGAAACGAAAGATATTATTTGAGTTTGGTGCAAAAATATATGGGGTAACATTTTTATTTATTGCCTCAATATTTATATATATATTTAGCGGAATATTTATAAATAACGCTAAGTTAGAAAAGCTGGAAATATACTTTTTGTTGAATTCAATATATTTGACTACATTATATTTCATACTACTAAAAAAACAAAATTCATCTAAAGTGATAAACAAAAATGAAATGCTCTTGATGATTATAGACTGTATGTTTTTATGTATATTTATAGTATTTGTAAATTTATTTGGACAAGGTCTAAGGAGAGTTATTTATATGGGGATAAGTCTAATAACAATATACAAAGAGAGTATGTTAATGTTTTGCTTTTATTTTGAAAAACAGAAAGATCCAAATGGAGTGATAAGAAATAAAATACAGCAATACAATATAGAAAAGAATTATAACAAAAGAATTTCAAACTTTTTACATGATGATATATTACAAGATATAATAGCTATAAAAATGAATATTCTTTTAGGAGAAAAAGAATTTTTAGATGAGTCAATTAAAACAATAGATAAATTAATTGGAATTACAAGGTCCGAGATTGAATTATATAATCCTACAATTATTTATGATTTACCATTAGCAGACAATTACTATAATTTAATAGAATCTTTAAGGAACAGGTTTAACAAAAATGATATATTAATAGACTTAAATTGTGATAAAGAGTTTTTTGTAAATTATCCATACGATATGGTTATTTATAAGATATTGCATGAATTATGTATAAATATATACAAACATTCAAAAGGAAATTATTCTGAGATTAATATAAAAACGGATAATAGAGAATTATATATTAGCGTAATCAATCATGAAGATGTATTTGATTATGAAAATATAAAGATAGGGAATGGAAGAGGATTAGAGATTATAAAAGATGAAATTGAAAAATTAGATGGGAAAATATTAATTGATCAGTTTTATGACAAAGTTGAACCATTCATTAAAATTAATGTAACTATACCTATAGAGGAGGAAGTGATCTGTGAAAATATTATTAATAGATGACCATACCATGTTTTCTAATAGTTTAAAATATAGTTTAGAGCGTGAAGAAGAAATAGATATTGTTGATTTGATTGATGATATTTTTAATTTGGGATCAATATTAGAAAAAAAAGAATATGATATTATTTTAATGGATATTAATTTGAGTAAAATGAAGGGCAATAAGGATGGATTAGAAGTTGCTAATGAGATATTAATAAAATATCCAAAACAAAAAATCGTTATGCTAACTGGATATGATTTAATAGGCTTTGAAGAGAAAGCGAAGAAAATAGGTACTAAAGGGTTCATATGCAAAGATGAGAATATCAAAGTTTTAGTAAAGAAATTAAATGATGTAGTAAATGGAGAGTTAATATTTAATGCAAACACTAACTTGAATTATGATTTGACAGAAAGAGAAATTGAAATTATTAATTTGTATTGTTCAGGGCTTACAAGAATGGAAGTCGCAAAGGAATGTAATATTTGTAAAAGTTCATTAGCGACAGCGTTAAATCGCATATACGAAAAATTGGGTGTTAGAAATTATCAAGAGATGGTTCATATTGCAATGAAATATGGATATGTAAAACCTGTATATTTTAAATAATAGAATTAAAAAGTTCTTTATTTAATAGAACTAATATTAAGGCACTCTTAGGAGTGACTGTGTAATATTTTATGTATATAAAAGATTAGAAATAAGATTAAATAAAATATCTAAAGTGTTAAATCGAATAATATCGTTCAGAGAAAGTGCAAGACTCACAAGAAACAATAGAAGATATTTTAGGTGAGACAGTGGAACAAATGTTAAAAGCAGAATTAGACGAGTACTTAGACTATGAATATGGTGAAAAATATTATCTTTAAGTATTAGAAATGGATCAAGCAAGAAATAGTAAAATCGTCCTGTGAAAACATAGATCTAAACATTTCAAAATGAAAGACTTAAAAATAATAGCAATGGAAAACTTTAATAGACAATTATTTAATAGACAATTAAGAGAAGTAACAAAAAACAAAATGATGTTTTTAAATGACCATGTTTTATAAAAAAAGTTTGTATTTAGAAGTGGTGGATGCTTCAAGTAAATGGACAAGCAGAATAAGCGGATTGGGTCAAATACTATCACAATTGATTTTATTTTTGAAGATATAATCTAAAATTTATCCTTATTGGTTAATTGTGCCAAATTAGGTTACAAATATTTGAACCACAGAATTTAGTGATAAAAGTGCATTTTTTTGATTAAGAAAAATAGCAGCTTACAGTCTATTGGGAAGAGCAGGTTTTACAGAACCAATTGAGAGAAAGTCATGGTTACAGTACTTCGTAACCTATTTTCTAAATATCTTAAAAATATATTACTTATATTAACTCATTATTAATATACTTATCTGTATTTTTTCTTAATTGAGTAAGCTCGTAAATCAAGGTGTTCTTATTAGAGTAGTCTTTCATAAGAATATCTTTTTTACTTTTATATTCATCGTAAATATTTGATAATTCTTTTATACTTAAATTTTTATACTTGTTTTTGTCTAAAGTAGTTAATGACTTTTCGTATGTGATAATTTGAGTTCTATATTCTGTATAAAATTCTTTATCTTTAGAGTTTGATTTATAGATTTCATAAATAGATTTATTTATTTGTAAAGTGTTTAAAGCTTCAATTGCAGTATAGATTTCGTTCAAATCTTTTTCTATATTCTTAATTTCATTTAAAGTTTTTTGCCTATTAATGGCTTCTTGTTGAAGTTTATTTTCTAGATCTATATTAGATGTCAGCCCATACTTTCTGAGTTGATTTAAAGTATCAGCCATAGTATTCATATTGTGTTTCTTTGCCCATATTTCATAAGCTTCAGAAGATTGTATCTTTTTATTATTTTTTAAGTCTATTATATTGTCGACTTTTTTATATGTTTTCGTAGAAGAATCAAAATCAATTTTTACTGACTTTTTATTCATATTATTCTCGATTCTTTCCTTTATCTTTTCATTGGTATAATCTTTTCCAAGAGTATTTTCTTTAGCACGAATAAATCGTCCTTTTTCTCCTTGTTCTTTATGACGAAAAGATAAGTACTTGCCTAATTTGATTTCGTATCCATATTCTTCCATAGTTTTTAAAAAGTTATCATAGCTATTAGACTTTTGAATAGCATGATCAATAGATATTTGAAGTCTATATTTCCAAGATGTCCCTTTTTTAAATTCCATATATTCCTTATATGATTTCCCATTAGTTTTATATTTATTTTTAAACTTCATATAGTCTTCATCTATAACAGATAACTTATATTTTCTACACAAGTCATCACTATAATTTCTAATTTGATGGTAAGATTTTTTATTGCTTTGATAGGCTTTACCTGTATCAAAAGAAACATTATTAAATAGAATATGGTTATGAATATGCTCCTTATCTACATGGGTTGTTATTACGTATTCATATTTTCCTTGTAGTACCTTCTCACATAATTCAATTCCAATTTTGTGTGCTTCTTCAGGTGTAGTTTCTCCAGGTGCAAAAGCTTGAATTAAATGTCTTGCTAAAACTTTTGCTTTAGAATTACATTCTATTTTTGTTTGTTCAAATTCTAAATGAGCAGTTATAGGGTTACAGTTTAGGGAGGAAATTAGAATTTTTTCATCTGTTTTATCACTATTCATAATGTAATCAAGTGCTACTTTTAAAGTGGATTTTATAGGATGAATTTTAGTAATTGCCATTATTCTTTCTCAGTATTTATGCTATTAGAATTAGTAAGAGAGTATATTTTTTTACGCATAGAGAAAATATCTTTTGCTTGATTTTCTAATAAGCTTTTTAAATCTTCTACATCATCTTTATATATAATTGATGTAGTATTTACCCTTTTAGCAATTTGATTTATATTATTTGAAGTACGACTTATATTTGTTGACATTTCACGAAAGACATCCATATCTAATACATAAATATCTTTTTCTAAAATACATTTCATAATAAATTGCCTAAGAGTTTTGCACTTAGATGCTTTATGTTTTTCATTTAGCAATTCTAACTCCTCGTCAGATAACATTAAATAAATTCCGTTATTTCTAAATCTACTTGTCATAATTTGACCTCCTTAATAAATTTATTAATCGAAATAAAAAAGAAAAACCTGTAAATTCAAGTAGGATAACTTGACTTACAGGTTTAATTTATTCTATATATTTCGTCTGGAAATCTCCTGATTTAATTTTTTAGTATTTATATTTTATCACTTTTTGAGATAATATTCAAGTTTGCGTTGGGGCTATTATAAGAGTTTGTACTGAATTTAATCATTATAAATTTAGGGGTTTGGGGATATTCCCCAACAAGTAAAATGGAAAAAAATAAGCGATATAATAGTAGTATTCTTATTTCATTTTTAGTAAGTGCATATGCACTTACTGTGCTTGCTGAATAAGTGTTAAGGGGTTTTAATATATTTGTAATGTTAGAGAATATATTTTATAATTACCTTAATGGGGTATACATTAAAATATAAAAAAGAAAAGGGGTATGATTTTGGGCGTTAAGCTTCACAGAAAAGTTTTTTCTAAGGAACACTATATTGAAGTGATTTATGTTTTATTGAGAGAAAAAGAGGATGTTTATAATAAAGATATTGTTAACTATACGAAGTTAAGCAAACCATCAGTTAGTGTGGCTATAAATAATTTAATAGATGAGGGGTATGTGTACAGGAAATCAATGTCAATAAAGCTAACGGAAAAAGGAGAAAAAATAGGTAAAGAATTATATAATAAACATATTTATTTTTATAATCTATTTTTAGATTTAGGTGTTGAACCTAAACAAGCAAATGAAGAAGCATGTAGTGTTGAACATGTAATATCAAATGAAACATTTAAAAAGATTAAAGCATTTATAGAAGAAATCAGTAAAAAATAAGCAAATATTTTCAAGTAGGCAGTTTTAATTAAATTATTAGATAAATCTAAGTTGATTTAATTATAATTGCTTTTTTTATGTAGAAATTTATACTTCCTTACAAATTTTAAAATTATTTGAAGTGACATATTGATTTTTATAAATATATATGTTAAAATTAAGTTAGCCAAAACTAACTTAATAAAGGAGGATAATATTCCTAAAATAAACAGAGAAACTTATGGTAAGACCACTATAGATATTTCAGATAATGACAATATGAATTCATTTGTGTTAGCGATATAAATAAAAGAAGATGTAGCTAATGAAATTCAACCTTATGTGGTGTATGAAAATCTCAATGAAATATCAGTTGCTATAGGAGAATATATTGGAATTGAAGTGTATACAGACAAAATCCTAATAACTGAAAATGACGATACTGTAGAACATAAGGCAAACGTTCTAAGTGAAGACATGAAGAAGGTTTTCGAAAATATAAACTTTACTGACTGGAGTATGTATGAAATCGCTGGTTTTAATTATGCAAAGCATACATTTTTGAAAAATTTGAGTGATAAGGGAGCTTTGTTAAAGATGTTTATTCCAAGAACTGACATCAGAATTTTAGAAGGTTCAATAGAAGTAAAATCTGTTGATAATATCGACGAAATAATTTCAGCAGTGGAGAAATGTGCAATAAATTCTACTAAAGAAGATTTGAAAAAAATACTTCCCAGTTGCTTTAGAAAAGCTAAAATCAATAGATAGCGAATACTACAAAGAGAATGTTTCTAAAGGAATAGAAGAAATTAATAATGGTAAGTATGATAAGGTTATTTTGTCCAGAAAAATTAAGTTAGAGAAAAAAATCTTGCTAAAAGATAGTTTTTTATTAGGGAGAAAACACAATCCCCCTGCACGTTCATATTGTCTGAAAATTGGTGATGTTGAAGTTATAGGTTTTAGTCCAGAAATAGTTGTCGAGGTGGATGAAGAAAAAAAGTATATACATTTCCTCTAGCTGGAACCAGAGCATTAACAGATGATCCTATAAAGAATAAGGAATTAAAGTGTGAATTATTAAAAGATCCTAAAGAGATTGCTGAACATGCTGTTTCTGTTAAGTTAGCTTTTGAAGAATTAGAAAAAGTTTGTATAAAGGATAGTATATCGGTAGTTAAATTCATGGAGGTTTTGGAGAGGGGTTCAGTTCAGCATCTAGCATCAAGGTTGAAAGGGACGCTTAAAGAAGAATTCAATGAATGGCATGCATTTACTACTCTTTTCCCGGCAGTTACCGCATCTGGAATACCCAAAACAGAGTGTATAGATGCTATAGATAGGTTAGAAAAAGACGAAAGAGGATTATATAGCGGAGGCGTACTAACTTATGATCAAAATGGAACAATGGATGTGGCATTAGCTTTAAGAACTGCATTTCAAACAGACAAAGAAACATGGATTCGAGTAGGTGCTGGAATTGTAAAATTATCAAAAGCAGAAAGAGAATTAGAAGAAACTAAAGAAAAAGCAGGAAGCATTTTAGACAAGTTAGTTTATATAGAAGATTAAGAGATGGATATATTTATTAACACTACGCAATCTAAATACAAAATATATTTAGATTGCATAGCTTTAAAAAACTTAAATGAATTTATTGCAAGCAAAAAAGAGTACAAGAACATTATAGTAATAACAGATAGCAATGTGGACCATTTTATAGGCAACAGTTTTAATTTAAAAAATTATAAGCTTTATAAGTATGTTATAGAAGCAGGGGAAAAGTCCCAAAATATAGAAACATACTATAAAATAATAAGATATTTGACCTCAATAAAAGTGGATAGGCATGATTTAATTATTGCATTAGGTGGTGGGGTAGTTGGTGATTTAGCTGGATTTGTGGCCTCTACTTATATGAGGGGCGTAGATTATATTCAAATACCTACTAGTCTTTTAGCTATGGTTGATTCATCCATTGGATCAAAAACGGCAATCAATACAGAAGACGGGAAAAATTTAATCGGAAGTTTTTATAATCCTAGAGCTGTGTTTATAGATTTTGCTTACTTAAAAACGCTTCCTCAAAAAGAATTTCTAAATGGACTGTCTGAAACAATTAAGGCTTCTATTATAAAAGATAGAAAACTATTCGAATTAATTATAGAAAGCGATTTAAACAATGAAGAAATAATAAAGAAGATTGTAAAAAGAAGCATTGAAATTAAAAAGGAAATTGTCGAGAGGGATTTAAAAGAAACAAAAGAAAGACAACTTTTAAATTTTGGTCATACAATAGGTCATGCTTTAGAAAAATTAAGTGACTATACCTTACCACATGGCTATGGGGTTGCAATTGGAATGGCAATGATAACTAGAGGATATTACAGAATGGGAAAAACAGATGAGAAAACTTATAAAAGAGTAGAAGAAATACTTAGAAAAAATCATCTGCCAACTCATGGTAGCTATAGTACAGAAGACCTCTACAGTGAAATTTTAAAAGACAAGAAAAGCAATGGAAACAAGATAAATATTATATATCCTAAATTAATAGGTGATTGCAGAATTGATACGGTAGATAAATCTAACTTACTAAAATTGTTAAAACATTGCTTATGAGAGGTGGTTGTCGAATGAATGTAAAAATTAAGCCGAATGCAATTAATGGAGAGCTGAAGTCGATACCATCAAAGTCACTATTACATCGAGCCATCATATTAAGTGGAATATCAAAGGATAGAGAAACTAAATTAGAGAATGTAAACACAATATCAAAAGACATAGAAGCTACGCTTACTTGTATGGAAAAATTAGGAGCTAAAATTAAGGTGGAAGGAGACTCCATTAGAATTGCAAGCCTTGGAAATATAAAGAAATCTAAAGTTGAATTGCACTGTGGAGAAAGTGGAACAACACTTAGATTACTTTTACCACTTGTAAGTACATTTTCAAAAACAGCAACAGTAGATTGCTCTGAAGGTCTTAGAAAAAGACCAATTAGAGAATTAATCGAAACATTAGAAGAATCAGGGTTATATTTCGAAGAGAAGGAATTTTCTATTAAAATATCAGGAAATGTAAACTCTGATTTTTTTAGAATTAGTGGTGATATTAGTTCTCAATATGTCAGTGGCTTGCTTTTGCTTTCTTCGCTACTAGATCAAAAAAGTTCAATATATCTTACTACTAAATTAGAATCTAGGGCTTATGTAAATATAACAATAAAAGTATTAAGAGATTTTGGAATAATAGTTAATGAATTAGAAGAGGGTGTATTTAAATATATGGGGGGAGAGACAAAATACTCCCGCCTAAAGAATATCAAATAGAAGGTGATTGGTCTAATGCGGCATTTTTTATTGCAGGAGGTTGTTTAGGAGACTCGATAAAAATGTATGGTTTAAACTTAGAATCTAGTCAAGGAGATAAAAAGGTAGTTCAAATTCTTAAAAAAGCTGGAGCAATTCTCACCTGTTCTGACGATTGCATAAGTTCTAATGGAAGCCATTTAAACTCCTTTGAAGTAGATTTTTCTGAAACACCTGATTTATTTCCGATTTTATCAGTAGTGGCTGCATTATCAAAAGGACAAAGTGTTTTAAAAGGTGGAGAAAGACTAAAACTTAAAGAAAGCAATCGAATAGAAAGTACATTTCAGATGTTAAAAAGTTTAGGGGCAGACGTAAAAAAAAGAGATGATGGACTGATTATTCAAGGGAGGGAAATTTTAGATGGTGGAATTGTGAATTCTTTTAATGACCATAGAATTGTTATGTCAGCAACCATGGCATCTATTAAATGTAAAGAACCTGTCTCGATAGTAAATGCAGGAGCGGTAAAAAAATCATATCCTAATTTTTTTGACGACTTTAAAAAAGTAGGAGGGATCTTTGATGTCATCAGTTAGTATAGGAGAAAACATAAAAATAAGCCTTTTTGGAGAATCTCATGGTTTTGCTATTGGAGGAGTAATAGATGGATTACTTCATGGACAAAAAGTTGATATGGAAAAACTAGACAAATTTATGACAAGAAGAAAACCAGGTTCTGGGAAATATGTAACTCAAAGAAAAGAAAGAGATGAAATAAAATTTTTATCAGGGATAAAGGATTCTATTATTATGGGAGATCAAAGAATATGCAAATAAGATAAATATTGAAGTGGATACTTTCCAATCTAATCATGAAGGAGAAATAATAGACATAATTCAAAAATCTTATGGTAGATATTATGGAATAGTGATTAATCCAGGGGCCTATACTCATACCAGCATAGCTATTTTAGATGCCTTAAAAGCTGTAGGAATAAGAACAATAGAAGTTCATTTAACAGACATAATGGATAGAGAGGATTATAGGAAAAAGTCATTTATTTCAGAACATGCTGAGATGACAATCTGCGGGAAGGGGTTTGAGGGTTATTTACAAGCCATTGAATCTCTAATTAAAAAGGTAGAAAAGGGGTGATAAAATGCAATACATTCTGAAGGGAAAAAAAGACTTTGAGGCCTGTGTGAAATACTTGAAAAAAGAAGATATTCTATTCCAAGATTATGATATTAAAGATTATTATATCATTAATGTTTTTGATAATACTTTATGTTCAAAGATAGAAAATGAGGAAGAAGCCTTTCTAAATACAAAAAATGTTTCTATTGAGAATGGATATTTAGTAACAAAAAAATATAAAGAGAAAACCATAATTGATGTAAAAGGGATCAGGATTGGAGGGGAAGAACCTGTTGTTATTTCAGGGCCTTGTTCTGTTGAGTCAGAAGAAATTGTGAGAAATATAGCAATAGGTATAAAAAAAGCAGGAGCAGATATATTAAGAGGAGGAGCATTTAAACCAAGAACATCTCCTTATGAATTTCAGGGCTTAGGTAGAAAGGGAATAGATATTCTTAATAAGATTAGTAAAGAGCTTGATATACCTGTAGTAACAGAAATAATGGATATCAGAGAACTGGACTATATGATAGATAAGGTTGATATATTACAAGTAGGTGCTAGGAATATGTACAATTACTCTCTATTAAAAGAATTAGGGAAGGTGGATAAGCCTATTTTACTTAAAAGAGGGTTAAGTGCAACGATAAAAGAATTTTTATTAAGTGCTGAGTATATTATGCTTGGTGGCAATGGAAAAGTTATTTTATGTGAGAGAGGAATTAGGACTTACGAAAATTATACAAGAAACACAATGGATATAGCCGCCATATCTTTCTTAAAAAATATGACACATTTACCAATAATCGCAGATCCAAGTCATGCTACTGGGAATAAAAATTTGATTAAAGATTTATCAAAAGCATCTTTTGTAGCTGGGTCTGATGGAGTTATGATTGAAACACATATAAATCCAAATTCAGCATGGAGCGATGCTAGACAGTCTATAGACATTGAAACACTAAATGACATATTAAATTGGATTAGCAATAATAGAATTAAATAGGAGAAAGGGATGATATTAGTTGTTTTTAAATTTAAAAAAATATAATAAAAATAAAAAATATAGACTTTTTTGTTTTCCTCATGCTGGAGGAAATAGATTGACTTTTGAAAAATGGATTACAGATATAAATAGTGATATAGAAGTAATTCCAATAAGTTTAGATGAACGAAATCCAAACGATTCTTTTAGGGATATAGCTAATTGTATATCAAATGAAATTTATGAGTGCTTGGACGAGAGAAAGTTTTTGTTTTATGGACATAGCATGGGAGCAGCATTAGCTTTCTTAGTAGCTTATTTATGTCAGAATAAATTTAATAAAACGCCAGAAAAACTTATCATAGCAGGAAGACAATCACCACAAGATAAACACAATGAGAAATTTCATAGTAGTATGGGTTTTGAGGCATTATTGGAAACTTTAAGAGAAAATGGAGGTACACCGGAAGAATTATTAAATAGTGAAACATTCAAAAATTTATTGCTACCTGAAATAATGAACGATTATAAATTACATGAGACATTTGAATACAATGGAGAAATTGTTAGTTGCCCAATTGTAGCACATTGTGGAGAAACGGATGCAGAAGCAAATAAATTTATAATGAATAGGTGGGAAAAAGTAACTTCTAATAAGTTTACGATTAGGAGCTTTAAAGGAGGACATTTTTTTCCATATAAGTATGAATGGTATTTACAAGAAATAGAAAAAGAAATTTTATTAAGGAGTGATATTATGAACAACATATTATACTGGTCTCCGACATTTTTTTGGAGTATACAAAATAATAATTTGCATATTGGAAATTTCAATTATGGAAGTAGCTTTAAAGATTTATTTCCTGAATTTTATTTTTTGACTCAAAATGGAATTTCACAGGATGAATTGATAGAAAAAACAGGTCATCAAGGTATTCCAAAGTATAAAGCATTCATACGTGATTTGGTAAAGAAAAAAGTATTAATATATAGTCCACTTGAGATTCAAAAATTGGTTTCAATTCAAAATAAAATAATAGATGCTAAGATGTATAGAGATGAGTTAAATTATAATAGTGATTTATTAAATAAATATAAGAAAGAAAAATTAAATAGAAATCCCATTTCAGAAGAAATAGTGTTTGAGGAAATAGATGTTCCAGAAGTAGCGTTTTCTTCTATAATCGAAAACAGGAAAACTATAAGAAAATACAGCATGAAAAACATACCTAAAAATGTTTTTTTAGAAATAATTTCTTGTTTAAGAAAAAGGAATGAAGATTCAAATTACTACTATGCAAGTGCTGGAGGATTATATCCGATAGATATATATGTTTATGTGAAAGAAAGTAGGATTTCAGAAATTGCTGGAGGACTATATTATTACTCTCCTTGTGAAAATAAATTAAAGAGAATTAAGACAGGAGAAGTTTTAAATAGTGAAAGTCAATTCTTTTTGAACAAAGAGATATTTAATGGATCAGCGTTTACAATTTTTTTCATATTTGATTCTAATGTAACCGCACCTAAATATGGGGGAATGTCTTATTTATATGCTTGTATAGATACAGGATTGATAGTTTCGTTGGTTTCTTATATAGCAAGTACATATAATATTGGAAGTTGTTCGATTGGAGATATGGATTATGAAAAAATAAAAAAAATCTTTCCTATGAGTGACACGATGAGTTTTATTCACAGCATGGAATTCGGTTATGCTGATGAGGAGGATATATAAATGTATTTAAATAATGTTATTAAAGAAGTTTCTAAATTTACAGATTTGGGAGTTACTTTTGTAGGACAAGGAGAAAAAATTTTTTTATCCTATAAAGATATATATGACTATTCGATGAAATTAGGAAGCTGGATGAATGACAAAGGAATTATAAAGGGAGATTTTATTTTAACACAAATAGATAATAATGTTCAGTTTATAATATTATTTTGGTCTTGTTTGATTTATGGATATATTCTGGTTCCATACGAGAATATAAGTATTCAAAATGAAAGAGAAGTAGAAAATCTTATAAAAACATATAGAGGTTTTCAAAATATAAGAATATTTACAGATGGGGATAAAATAAAAGAATTCTTAAATAATGTTAAAATGGAGACAATAGAAATAATAAAAATTCCAACTATAATAGAGTTAAAATCATATGATGAAACTAATAATAAACATAAGAGTATTTCTCATGAAGGCAAAGAAATAGCCTTAGTTATGCATACTTCAGGAAGTACACAATCTCCTAAAGGTGTGATGATAAGCCGTGAAAATATACATAAAAATATGAATCAAATATTAAATAAACTTTATATTAGTCAGAAAGATATTTTCGTAAATTGGATGTCATTGACACATGTAGCCGGATTAATGTTGGCTCATATTTTACCTATTTTTACAAAGTCTAATCAAGTACTTACAACGCCTAAATATTTCATAGGTTCTACTTGTGAATATTTACGTTTACTTAGTGATATTAATGCTAGTGTTACAATTTTACCTAATTTTGCATTAGAATTTTTATTAAATTTTAGTGAAGAGCAATCCATATCTGACATAAGTTTAAGTAAATTACGATACTTAATTAATGGTTCTGAATTAATAAATTATAATAATAATTTGGAATTTTATAGAAAGTATAGTAAGTATGGCTACAGAGAGGAAGCGATGACAGTAGTATATGGTATGACTGAAACAACAAGTGCAGTTAGTATTCATTCATATGATTGTTTAGACAGATATTATAGATGTGATAGAGAAGTATACTTAAATGAACATACTATATCTCCATATAGTCCATCTAATATTAAAAAAGATAATTTTTTTAATATTGCATTTGTAGGAGAACCTTTAATAGAAAATGAGATTAAAATTTTAAATTGCGGACATGAAGTTAAAGAAGGTATGATTGGAAATGTTTATATCAAGGGACCAAGCGTTGCAAAATCATATATTTCAGAAGGGAAAATATTACCTTTAGTAAATGATGATGGTTTTTTTAATACTGGAGATATGGGAACAATTATTAAAAATAAATTAATAATTACAGGAAGAGAAAAGGATATTATTTTTTTTAATGGATTGAAAATTTATGCTGGAGAGATAGAAAGTATATGTAAAAATATAACTTTACTTGAAAAATGTGAATTTGTTGCTTGTGGAATAATAAATTTAGAAACACTAAAAGACGAACTTGTGATATTCGTGCAGAAAAGTGAAATAGATATGAAGGAAGAAGAAATAAAAAAATTAATAAAAAGAGAGGTTGGTAAAGCTATAAATCAATCTGTATCATATATAATTTTTGTTGATAAAATTGATAAAAATAAAATTGGAAAAAAACAGAGGAACATAATGAAAAAACGATTTGAGAAGGGAGAATTTTCTTTATGAAAAATTTAAATAATTTGAAAAACATAGAATATAATTGTGAAATTACAAAGTTAGTTAAATTATGGGAAAATACATTCAAACATGAAATATCCCCTGAAGAAGATTTCTATGCAATAGGTGGTAATTCGCTTATAATGATGAGGTTAATAAAGAAAATAGAAGAAACTTTTAATTTAAAAATTTCGCCAATGAAGTTTATCGAATTATCTAATATTATTAATATTGCAAAATATATAGTTGAAAACGGAGATAATTTGAATAAAGAAAAAAATTTCCCGCTTTCATCTATACAAGAAGCATACTACATTGGGAGAAATAGTGAATATGAAATGGGAGGAGTATCAACACATGTATATTTTGAAGTAAAAACGGAATTTGATATCGAAAAGCTAACAAATAGTTTAAACATTTTAATAGATAAACAACCGTCATTAAGAACAATTTTTATAGATGAACACAAACAAAAAGTGATGGATACTGTTGAAAAATATTGTATTGAGTATGAAGATTGTAGTGATGTTTCAGAAGAAATCATACAACACAGGATTAATAATATTAGAGATGAGTTATCAAAAACTGTCCTATCACCAAATACATGGCCTCTGTTTAAGATAAAAGCTTTAAAAAATGTTCAAGGTAAAACAATACTATTTATTAATATAGATTTATTAATTATGGATGGTGCTAGTATAGGATTATTCATGAGACAATGGAGAGATATATGTGAAGATAAAGACATTAAAAATGTTAAATTTGATTTCTTTAAATATAGAAATCAAGAAAAAGATGATAAAAATACTAAAGAATACTTTGATGATAAAAAATATTGGAAAAACATTTCACCAGAGATCCCCGAAAAGCCAAATTTGAATTTAAAAGACAAAACTAAAAATATAAAAAACTTTAATAGCAAGAGAGTGAGTAAAGAGATTAGTTTAGATTTGTTCAATAAAATTTATATACAAGCATCAAAAAGAAATGTAAGTATTTCTGTTGCACTATGCACAGCATATGCATATATTTTAGGATATTGGAGTAATCAAAATAACTTATCGATTAATGTAACAACTATGAATAGGCCTGTGTATGATGGTATAGAAGAAGTTATAGGAGAATTTACAAAAAATTTAATTTTAGATGCTTCCTTATCTATTGATAATTCATTTTGGGGAAATTGTTATTCCATACAAACAAGATTATTGAGAGGACTATCACATCAAAATTATGATGGAGTTGAGTTTATAAGAGAATTATCTAAAGAGAGAAATCTTTATGATGGTGGTGTTATGCCTATAGTATTTACAAGTATGTTATTTTCCGAAAGGCAAAATAACATAAATGCACTTGGTGAGATATTGTATTCTATAAGTCAGACATCTCAAGTATATTTAGATTTGCAAATATCATATAGTTCTGATGGAGTATTAATTAATTGGGATTATGTAGAAGAACTATTTGATGAATCTATGATAAATCAAATGTTTAATC
>OGRV01000069.1_pt1 | contig 57256 bp, 54 predicted proteins | sample 1573731 | NCBI WGS metagenome assembly OGRV01 (sample SAMN03295828, study PRJEB24534) | human gut metagenome | isolation source: fecal sample 3 from infant 4 | host: Homo sapiens | place: USA: Pittsburgh, PA | collected 2014-07
TCCAGTAATAATAAATTGATAAAAATACTAATTACACAAAACTATCTAAACTCTCTCTTTACTTCTAAAATTAATGCGCTATCTTCCTCTATTTCAACTGCGTTTGCTATTACTAATCTATTTGTTCTTTTTATCAAACTATATTCCTCACGTGAAAATAAAAATCTAATACTTATCTAATATCTACCTGAATTCCTTTATCATAATGTATAGTTGGCTCTGAATTATAAAAATCTGTTCTAGGAACTATCGTCAAACTCTTTATATCCCTTGTATCAATTAAATATCTTAATGTCATAATTCCATTCCTTACTTTTCCTCCACCATCTATATATTCATTACCCTGATCATCTTTAATAATATAATGAACTGGAAGACTATGCGGATTATTTTTTAACTTCACGCTATTAGTTAGGAGTTCTATTCTATAAGGCATTATTTTTATTTCTTTTACAAAAAGTTCATAGTCATCTATTATTATTGACTTATTTATCTCTCTTGTAATACTATCTGTGTCTACCTTAGAACTATCTATAATAAAACTAAATTTCCACTTACCTTTAATCTGTCTAGTTACATCAAAAATATTAGTTACCCCTATTTCATTATAATCTATTACAACATCTAAATCTTTGCTGGTATCTATTCCATCTAATGAAAATGATGATAACAGTGATACGGTTTTATCTTCATTATGAATAATATCTCCTGAATAATCATTCTCAAAAACATCCATAAGCTGATTATTTATATAAACCTGAGGATTTATTTCTTGTGCATAATCACCTCTTCCTCTACTGTCCAAAGTAGTCGTAAACATAATTCTGCCATTGTCTATATAACACTCATCTAATGTGACCTTTATTTTTTTATCTTCAATAGTTTCTCCAATCTGCATTTTATCTTTTTCATCAACTGTAAACTGTTTATCTATAGCAAAATTTCCCAATGAATTTTTTATTTTTTCTATTGAGGCATTTACAAACTTTGAATTTGAAAAACCTAAAATAACAATAATAGTTATTGCTAATCCTATCACTTTCTTATAATTCTTCTTCTTAGTCTCCTTAGTTTTATATCCTTCTTTAATTCCCATTAATATAAAATCGTCTAATTTACTTGAAACATCAATACCATCTATATCTAATTTTTTCATATTCACCTAACCTCCATATGTTTTCTCATCTTTTTTAACGTTCTACTTATGCTGCTTTTAATTGTTCCTAATGGCTTGTTAGCTTTTGATGCAATATCTTTTAAAGACATATCATCCATGTACCTCATTATAATTAAATCTTTTTCTCTTTCTGTAAGTTTGGATAATGCTTCATAAATCTCTTCTTTATGCTGATTTTGTTGAATGTCAGTAGCAATACTTTCTTTGTAATTTTCTATATCAACTAAAATAACTTTACTATTCTTCTTAATGTAATCCTTACATGTATTAATTAATATTTTCATTATCCATGTATTAAAATATTGTGGTTCCTTAAGTTTATCTAAAGATTGTATTGCTTTAATTACAGCTTCATGAATACAATCTAATGCATCATGTTCATTTTCTACATATACATATGCTGACCTATATAATTTATCCTTTATTGGTTCTAGAAGTTTATAAAAACTTTCACTATCGCCCTTTTTTGCTCTTTTGAAAATTATTTCATCAATCAATCTTCTTTCTCCCCTCTGAATCGATTCATATAATAGACGATTAAAACTTTAAAAAGGTTGCATTTTTAATAATATTTTACATTTATGTATATAAAAAAACTAGAATATACAGACAGTTATATATCTGTACATTCTAGTTTTAATGAGATTATTTATATATTAAAATAATCTTTCATTACTCTAATGATATATTAAATTCTTCTCCTGCTTGTTTAAAGTCATTACTCATCTTTCCACTTTGCTCTGGAAATTTCACTGCATATGGTGTTAATGTAAGTTCTTTTGCATTTTCCTCTAAATTTCTGTCTATATTGCTATATCTAAGTACCATAGAATCCTTTGAGCCTCTCTTTAAATAGAATTCTACTTTATTGCCTAAATCATCTGTACCTCTTAACATCACATCATAACTTTCATTTTTATTATAATTTTCAATCTTACAAAAAATATTTTGTCCTAAGGCATTTGAAGTATACTTTTCTAATATTACCTTTTCTCCATTTTCAAGAACAAATGAATTATTTAAGTTTATCTCCTTAGTATCTATTTTTAATGCATCACCATTTGCTTTAAATTCAAATACCCATTTCCCCCTTTTAGGATTTTTATAATTAACCATAACTTTTGAATATTCAATTTTTATATCTAAGTCTCCACTTAAATCCATATCCTTTAATGAACTTAAATCATACTCATATACTGACTGATATGAATAATCACCTGATTTCCAACTTTGTCCACTTCCAGAAGTAAATTTAACTTTTCTATTATTAATATAAATTGTTTTATTTGTATCATATGAATCATTTTCTTTTAAAACATTTGTCGAACTTATAGTATCAGATATTATTAGCTGATTTTGAGATTTATCTAATATTACTTCATTAAGCTGAATAGTTATTCCATTATCAGTAATACATTTATTCACAACTGTATTATAACTTTCTAAATCTTTGTGAATTCCAATTGATTCTGAAATACTTTCACTCATCTTTGCCATTATTTCAGCTCCAGCATCAGTTCCAAATAATCCTATACTTCCAACTACAATTACTACAGCTGCTGCCACAGCTATACCTTTTCTATTTTTTCTCTGTGGCTTTATAGATTTTCTAAATTTGCTTTTTAACTTTTTCTTTTCGAAATCATTGAACTCTTCTTTTTTATAGTTGTCTATATCTATATTCATATCATTTAACATTTCATATATATTCTTGTCCATACGGCTAACACCTCTCGCTTTCTTTTAATTTAAAAATATCCCTTAGCTTCTTTTTGGCCCTTGAAACTCTGTTATAAATCACATCTCTTTTAATACCCGTTTCCTGACTGACTTTATCCACTTCAATCTCTTCCACATACAATTTATAAAATAATTCTCTATCTTTTTCCTTTAATGAATTCATCATTTCCTGCATTTCTAAGCTCAATTCATTTTTTAAAAGTTCATTAATAGAATCATCTACTGTTATATTTAAATCATCTACATTCTCATTATCTAACTCTCTCAGATATTTTCTTTTATAATCTATTGCTTTAAATTTAGCTATTCCAGCTATCCAGTTCTTAAATTCACTTTTGTTTTCATCAAATTTATCAATATTATTCCAAAGTCCTAACAATACATCATTTATGCATTCATCTTGAACACTCTGTAAATTGTACAAATGTTTTTTTATAACAGATTTAATAATCCATCCATAGGTATCTATAACATAATCTAATGCTTTTTCGTTTTTCGTTTTTAATTGATCGAGAAAATTTTCTTCATTTATTTTCATTTTTACCCCTCTTTCTAGCAATCCTTCATAGTTAACTATCCCTTACACTTAATATTTCGTAATATGGTTTGCCATATCTATCAAAACTACATAATTATTTCAATATAACCATATCCTTATACTCCACAAACATCTGTAAGCATAAAATTTAGTTTATCAAATTTAAATTCTTAATTATAAGATATAATTTAAATATTTTCACACTAAAAAAGTGCAGCATTTTTTCTAATACGCTGCACTTCTCTCATTATTAATATTATCTATAACCTATTCTAAAAATTATTAATTTTTATTACTTCTCTACAACTTGGAATTTCTTTTATAATATTGGTACACAAATTTCGCACTGATGCTTATTTATCATTTGCATTGCATAGCGCTCAACAATAGGTCTTCTATCATCAAATTCATATTTTCTTTTTGATAACTCAGAAAATATCTCCATCCATGCATTTTGTACAGCATCAACAGTATGACTTATTATAAATACACAATATCTTCCACCAATAGTTTTTCCTAAATTGATATTCTTATTATCAACCTTAAATTTATCTGAAACAACTAAACATGTATCATAACGACAATCTTTAGGCTCTGTAAATTGAGGATTATCTTGGGCTATTCCTAATATTATTGAACTTTCATTAAATAACTCTTCTTCTATAGCCCAACTTTTTAATTGTTCCATTACTTGTACATTTTCTGAACCGTAAGGCCCTATTTTTCGTATATAAGCAATTTTATATTCTGGTATCATTTCAGTTTTAATATTCATAGATTTCCTTCTTTTTCATAGAGTACATCGATGCCTGAATTCATCATATAATGCTTTAAAATGTATTTCAACTTATTTTTTAAATTAAACCTCATTACAAAAATTGAAATAGTCTATTTCATCTTGAAGCATCAAGAATACCTTTGAAACAAGATATCCATCAGCTGCTGCATGATTCATTCTTACACTAACAGGCATTATTAATCTTCCATTTTCATTCTTGAACCTTCCCCAATTTATTATTGGCATAAAGTAGAGATATCCATCTGGAAGCTCAATATTTAAAGAATCATAGGAAAGCCATGAAATATATGATGCATCAAACCAATTGGGATACTTTGCTGAATCAATAACATATTCTCTTGTTTCCTTTCCTCTTTTTATATCATCTTCACAAGCCTTATAAAAAACTTTATAATCACTAAAATATTCTGTGTAAACTGGTATACATGTTTCTGTATCTTCATGAAAAACATACTGTGTTGGATTAATCTTATTATATACTATAAGTTCATTGGTATTGTATAAATAAGACATTCTATAATCTTCTCTTGAGTTTAATACCTTTGAAAGTATATATAGAAAATTTATATAGAACTTTGTTCCTGATTTTTTAGAAACTTCAACAAGTCTTGTAACATCAATTTTATTAGTAATTGATACTGAACATTTACAGTCCTGTGAAAAATGATTAAATACTCCTTTTCTATAATACTTCTCCATATCTATAACTTTATAATTCATGTTTTTATCTCCCCATTTATTGTGTATTAATAAGATAAATGCTATTTTTACTACAAGCATATATCTTATATTAATATTCTAAAGCTAAAACATTTGAAATTATATGCCATAAATTTTTATAATAAAAAATTACAATGCCATCTGTAATAAAACTATTACAGATGGCATTGTCTAATTTGAATATATAATTTTCTTTATAGTTTCAACAGAAAGGTAATATTTTTTTGAAAGTTCATCTAATGAATATCCATTTCTGTATAAATTTCTAATTTCATTATTTCTCTGTCTGCATTTAATTTTAGCACCAGTCTTTTCTCCCCATCTAGTGCGTTTTCCCGATTTATTGGGAATATATATTATATTACCTTCTACATATTTTTGTATTTCAGAAATAAGCTCTTTAGGAAGTATTTCCATAGCATTTACATATTTCATAATAAAACCCCATTCCTCAATTAATATTAAGGATATAAAGCCTGCTTATTTACTGAATAAAATTGATGATAATAATTTTTCTCCATATAAAGCATCATCAACTATTCAACAGACTTTATATGGAGATCTTCCACAGCTATTACTCTCACATTTCTCCCTCATTTCTATAAATTACTTTATAGAATAATTATATCATATATCCATACTTGTAAATATTTATAAACCACATAGCTACTTATTAATAATAATGCAAAAATATTATATAAATATATTAAGCCCCTATACACATAACATATGTATAGGGGCCTTCTATAATTGGCGGAGAGAAGGGGATTTGAACCCCTGATAAAGTTGCCTCTATACACGCTTTCCAGTTAAGTTATCTAATATTTAACCTCTACGCCCTGATATTATCTAATTATTACATTATTTATACAGTATATAAATTACACACCCAATATAAGTAGATATTAACATAAGTCGCCCTTGTATGCAACTCGTGGAAAAATTTCTACCGTGTGGAGATAGAGTAGATATAGCCAAATCAACGAAAAACAATCGCCAATAAATCCAAAAGTACCCCCATACCCATTTAGATTCTGACACGATTTAAGATTTGAACTCGTTTCAAACTAGTATTTGTTTGGTTATGTAAACGTTCGCACTTGAAAAGAAGAGGATTTAAAAATCACCTCTTCAAAATCTGATATTATCTCTATTACTCATAATCTTATCTTCCTTTATTATTTCAATGTATTTCTTTAATGTATTTCTACTAATATTATGTTTATTCATTAAATCAACTTGCTTTATACTTCTGTCATTAATAAATAACTTTATATCCTCTCTCAATTCATCTGTTAGCTTGTCCAAGTTTCCAACTGGTCTGCCACTCTTTTTATCACTTGCTTGGATTCCTTGCTTAACTCTCTTAATAAATATTTCACGCTCTTGCTGAACTCTATCCAACTCAACTATTAATAATAACTTTATAGTGCTATCTAATGCAGTTTTAACAACTAGATTATGGCTATTGGCAATATTACATAAGTTTTTTATATATTCTGTACTTACTGTTGGATTATCTATAAACACAAGATTTATTCCTCTATCCATTAACTCCATATACTTCATATATCCTTCTTCTGCTTGCCTTGTAAATCTGCTTATATCTTTAAAAATAACTGTATCGCCTTTTTGTAATAGCTTTTCCAACTTAATCCATTGAGGTCTATTAAAGTCTTTTCCGCTACAATCGTCTTTAAACTCTAACAAATAATCAATATTGTGCGATTCTGCATAAGCTTTTAATGATTTCTCTTGACGACTAAATTTTTGAAGTCCCCTTTCTTCACTTGTTGATATTCTCATATAACTATATGTATTCATAAATTTTTCTCCTTTCTAAACCGTCATTTAAACGTACGTTTATTTGATACTATTATTATACTGTCATTTAAAACCTTTGTCAATATATTTTGACACTTTTTCATAAAACATTTTATCGTAGGGTTAATTTGACACTTTTACACAAATAATTATCGTAGCTTTGCCAAATATTACTTTATATCCGACCACTTTACTCATAATTATTGAACGTTTATTCTTTATTATACCAAAACATTATCGACTGTTTCCTCTCTTACTTACTGGCGACATTTTATGTTTCATGGGAAATAATTTTGGGAAATATTAAGCGAGTGATTACTAATTAATAATTATTATCCGTTAGTAGTTATTACTTGTTACTCGTATTTAAGGCTATTTGTTGGGGAACTTTCGGAAACTCTTCCAAAAAAAATTTCGTTTTTATTCAGCTCGTACAATAAGTGAACATATGTTTGCAGATGGTTATATTATTTCAAACTAAAAGATATATCCTTTCTTTAATCCAAAGTCAAGTTGTAAAGTTAGATGCGTGTAAAAAATTACACCTCTCTTATGTATCTGTCCGCCACGGACACTTACGATGATTTACCCAAAGATTTCTAATTGTACATGGAGTACACTTAAAGATTCAGTCCGTAGATATTTGCGGAACAATTTTTTTCTACCCACCAAGGGTAATTACGATAATTTACGTGGTTCTACAGTCCGTGGTAACTCAGTAATAGAACCATTCCTACGGTGAGTGGTAAATCTCCATTCGCCATAAGGGATAACTTAACCTACGGTGTTACGTAGCCACTAGGGAACAATACAAGTACAATCGCTTTGCTCTTGTGTATTGTTAACTCTTGCAAAACCAAATATTTATTAAGGGGGAAGAAATATCGTCCGCACATTCTTTACAATTTAATACGTACGGTGTCCCGAATGGACTACCAACCCAAAACTATAATTGTTCGAAATTCGTACTTCGGTGTCCGAACTCTCGACACCATTCTATAATCTCCACACACTAATTCTAAGAGGCTTTTGTTTGCCAATGATAAATTAGTCATCCAAAACTTTACAACGCACTTAGAGTTGACGTATGGCTCTTACACAATAAAAGAAGAGGGACAAACGCCCTCTTTATAATCCAAATGGTTTCTTAACTTTTCCAGTTGCTAAATTTCTTTCCTCTCGCCATCTGCGTAAATCTCTGTCCACAAACATATCCTTATATGGATTAAGCTTATACTGTTCTTCCAGTTCCGCTCTTTTCTGTGCCTCTTCATCAGTGCCAATTTTGGCACTAGTGTGCACCACCTTGGAACTCCCGCTATTTTCTTGTGCATATGCAATAACAAATTTCTGTATGTCTTCCAAAGTAGTTCCTGTGTGGGCAAATTGTATAGGCTTATCTCCGACACATAACTCTTCTTAAAGTATATTCCTTATTATAGCCATTCTCCACCGCCTTATATTCCTTGATATAATAATCTTCCCAATATAACAATTTTAACTCTAATTTCTCTTTATCCTCATACCAATCCAAGAATGGCAACTTTTTCAACACCTCGAACTCGAACGCCTCTAAACCGCCAAGTCTGTACATCTGCCAATAAGTCCTTATTATTATGTTCACCATTCATAAGGTATTTTTTGTGGCTTAATGCTCTAATATAGAGGTCTGTGGATTCCCCTATATAAACTTTACCGTGTAAGTGTGTTAGATATCTTATAAACTCCTGCAATTCCTTCAAGTCTTTTATCTATTTTTATCATATTTAATCAATTCCTTTCTAGCCTACGGCGTTACTATTTATTAGTGGTTCGCTATCGCTCCCACGGTTACTCTTGCAAAACAATAAATTAATTATTATTACAATTAAACTTTTATTCCTGCATAAGCTACCGCGACACTTGTGGCGCTACGAACAATACCCACGTTAAATAATGTTATTTATTCATGTATTAATAGTTAATAATAGTTGTTATTTTGTTAAAACAATAGATAATTAATGATACTTTTAACAATTTTATCAAATTTGAGAATTATTTTATTTTTATATTATATAAGAGATTTTTTTTGTGATTTCAGCTATTTTATACGATATTTTATCATGCGTATTGACTATATTTTAAATACGCATTTTGGTCATTTTGAACCCCATTTTGACCACTTTTGCGTATTTGCAAACTCAATTTTAGTCATTTTTACCCTTAAAACATTCGATGATTAACGTAAGTTTTAACAAAATCTCATTTTTGCTATTTTTTGAATCGCAACGTTTCTCGATATTTTCTCGAAGAATCTTAATTTTACCCCTCTAATTTTTACTCACTTTTATTTTTTGAAGTCATTTTTGGAGAGGCAAAATCTTAATTCTTGTGTAATTTAACGTAAATAATTGTTATTTAGTTTTTTGCATTTTTGTGATTTTGTTAATAAACTCTCGAAGTTTTAGACCTACATTTCAAAAAATTTAAGTCCATTAAGTCTACCGCTATTTCCTACGTGATATATCATAGAAATTGTTCGTCTTACATTATCGCTAATTTGTTTTAAATAGTCATTTGCAAGTTTTTTGTCTGCATTATCGCCTTTTACAAAATAAGTTTCTTGTTGGTTTGTGTCATAACAGTATAGACTTGTCTGTTTATATCCTTGTTTAGATATAATTGATTCAGCAATATTGTTTATTTGATTATCTGTAACTTTTATTTCTGCTTTTTGCGGTTAAAAAATCTCTTATTGTAAAAAATCGCAAAACCATATTACTGATTTACTGAGAAAATAACGTATAATTTATTATTTTTTTATAAAAATTTTTACAACTAAATTTATATATATATAAAGATATAGTTAAAAAATTCTGCCTCAATTTTAACGTTTTTCTCGATATTCTATCGCTATATTACCAAAACCATTTTGCGATTTTATATTCATTTGAGGGCTCTTGTAAACAATTTCCATTTTTTATTTTTGTAATAAATTTAGATGTATTTTATCGCAATTATTAAACCTTATCCATTTTTACCCAATTTTCATTTTTTTATTTTTTTTTAAAATTTTATTTTTTTGAATAGTGAAGAGGTGTATTCCAACCTCTCCAAAATTATAGTTGTTTAAGTTTATTTAATCTACCACTAGCACTAACTTCATATAAATTTTGTATAAGTTCATTAAATTGTTTCTTTAACTTATTATTAATTGTATTGCATTTGCCCTTTCTTTTATTTTTTACAAAATAAAATAAATGTTTATTTCCTTTCTTGTCTTTATCTTCAACTATTTTCCATCCCATCTTTTTTGCATACATTTTAACCATTTCATCAAGATTTTTGTCACTAATTGAATGGTTATTTTTAGCCACTTTATCAGCGACTTTTCTGCAAGAATAATACATATAATCTTGTGTAGCAAGCACTTTATTTTCCATTTCAACATCATCAACTATATACATATTGTCGTATTCTGTGCTATAAATTAATCTTTTAAAAACTTCTAAAGCTTGGTCACGTTCTTTAACGTCTTTATGAGTTAAGAATATTTCATAGACACTATTTTGATATTCTTGGACAGAATATTTTTCTTGTAATAGAGAATAGTTATTATACATATTAAAGTATTTTCTAAGGGAAGATATATCTTCTTTATTATTGTCGCAGATATCTTTAATTTCGCCATTTTGTATTTGTTTGTCATAAATTTCATGTTTTAAATAGCTTTCAAATTCATTTTGTAATGAAGGGAAGTTTAATATAATAGATAATTTTTCTGCAAAAGTTTTATCGTCCTCTTCTTCTTCTTTAACTTCAATTATTTCAACGTCCTCTTTATATATTATTGGATTATGCTTTATTCTTGCCTTAACGCCTTCACAAGCTGTTTCAACGATATATTTGTCATTGTAATATAAAGACCTGTGTATAGACATTCTGCATCTTTCCTCTACCATTTTAAAATCAACTTCAAACAAGTTATTGTTTAAGTATATACAGTCAGAAATGAATTTAATTCCATCATTATCTTTTCTTTCTTCAAATAAGCTATTTGCCTTTCTTACTTTTTCAGCCATTGGAATTTTTAATAAATTTGTATTACTGTCATAACTGTTAAAATATACAAGGTTTAATTCATTAGCTTTATCTATGGCGTAATCTTGTAAGAACTTTCTTTCTTTTTTGTAATCATTTTTAGATGGGAAATATTCGCCATCATCAAGAATTAATATACAGTCGTTGTTTTTAGTGCTTCTAATACGTCCCATAAATTGAATCATAACTTCTGGGTCGAATCTATTTTTATCCATTCTTACAATAGTGCAGACATTTTCATCATATATTGATACACCTGCATCTATAATTGTTGTTGTTAGTGTAAAGTCGTTTATTAATCTTCCATTATCTATGATAGAGGTATAATCTGTTATAATATCATCATCGTCTTTATTATCAGAGTTAAAAGCTTTTGCGGTAAATCCGTGTTCTGATAAAGTTTCGGCTTTTTTAGTATTTCCCTTTTTATCATTTTCAAGGTACAATACTTTTTTATGTGTCTTTTTAGCCTCTTCCATGATGGCGATTATTTGAGAATATTTGGTGTTATCTTTCTGCTCCTTTGGTAATCTATAAATAGTTAATGAATCTGCTGAATAATTTGCTTGTTTTGGTTCAGCTTTAACATGAAATAATTTATCATCATTCTTTTTAATACGCTGATTATCTCTTTCACTATTCCATGCCCTCATATATCCATCTGTGCTGGCAGATAAATATATTTGATATTTTGCCCCTTTAACAAAATCCTCAACTGTTCTAGCTTTATTATTACCATTCCTAGTTACTAATCTTCTTTTATGCAATAGTTCGTGTGTTTCGTCAACGATAGTTGTGTAAGAGATAGTTTTTCCGATTAATTGTTGTGACTTACCATTGAATAAGTCGTCAATATCAAATAAGTTTCCATATACTCCCAATCTATAATTATCTATGAATGACTGAACAAGTGAAGCTTTATCGTATGTACATACGAATTTATTATAGTGTTTATAGTCTGGAACGTATGAACTTCCATAGAATAACCCCCAATTAGGATATAATTTTCTTACTTGCTCTGCTAAAGAACGATTAGGCACAAATAAAAAGGCAAAATCTGTTTCTAGGTTGTCCACCATTTTATCAACTGAATAAGTTTTTCCAGAACCTGTTGGTGCTTGAATAATAACCTTTTTATTATTTTTAACGATTTGTGTTAATTCTTCATTCTTTTCAGAAATTTTATCATCAAATCTTATTAAATAGTCGCTCTTTAATGGTTTTGGAAGAGTTTTTGTATAATCGCTATATCCATATTCTATAGGCTCAATATTATACTTACCGTAAGTATTTACAATATTCATTATGTTATTGTGTTCATAAGACCCCTCTAATTCTTTTAATAGGTCATAAGTTCCTGTCAAGTTATTTAATTCGCAATTTATATTGGCACATTGAACTTGGTTTTTTTCATCATTTACATACATCATATATGGAAAGCTCTTTTTTAAACCATTTTTATTTTTTAATACTTGTTCTCTGTGTTTCTTTTTACATAGTGGACATTCATATAAACCACTATCGCCAACTTTTATTTCTATGTTTGCATAAGATTTTAAATAAAATTGTATTGGAAGTGAATTAACGAATCCTTCTTGCTCTTGTTGTGTTCTTAGTCCCCATTTTTTATTATAGTTTGTCATTTTGCAGTTCCCCATTTCTTTTATTATTATTTATTGTTTATTTTATGTGTAGAGGCTCTTACCTCTTGTTGTTTGTGTCTTATTACCTCCTCTCAATAATGTTATTTATTTTTGTGAGAAATCGAATCCACTTAGATATTCATTAAGCTTTTTTAATTGGTCTGGCATTAGATTTCTCCAATGTCTGTTATCTCTTGGTAACATAAATCTGTATATTCTATTTTTGTTAGAGCCGATTATTTTAGCTATAAATACATATGTTACTCCATAATGTTCTTTTATATATTTTAATTTTTCTGCGATTGTCATATTCTCAAATCCTTTCTTTTTGTAAGTCCAAAGTATCACTAATAAAAAAAATAGTTTAAAAAAATATTAAAAAAATATTGACACACCTTATACGCTGTTATATAATGTACTTAGAGATAAAGATGTGATATATTGGAAGTTTTATACTTTGTACCGCTATTATACCACACCTTTATTATGTTGTCAATAGTAAATTTTTAGATTTTAGAAAATTTGAGCGTGTCAAAACCTCTCCAAGTTAGTATTTGTAAGAGTTTGAGCCTGTTCAAATTATTTTTTTTGTCAGAATGAAAGTTTTTATCTTAGTGGAACACCTATTAATCTCTGTCCCTCGTCCGAATATCCGTCTATTGTTTCTCTGTTAACGCTCCAATCGAACCCATCTTGCGTAGAATATTCATAAGTGGCGTTTTCTACAATAAAGCCACCACTAAAAGATTCCATTACAAAATCTGTTTTAGCGTTAATATTAAGGACATCAAAAGTTCCTTCGACCCAACAATCCTTTATAAAAACGCCTTCTAATCCAGTACCGCTAATGTCTTCTATTTCTGCATATAAGTCGAAAATAAATAACTTACCTTCCTTGGCACTTGCCAATAGTCTTGGTTTAAAGCGGGAAGATGTTTTTGCAATAGTAAAGCTAAATGTCCCATTAACACCAGTAACTAATTTTGCATTAGAGGCGGAATTTGCAATTTTATAAGGTGTTGTTTCGTAATTTATCTTTATTTCCAAGTTTTGTAATTCTGCTATTTCAATGTTATTTATTAACAATCTACCGTTTATTACTTAAAAATATATGGTCTGTATTAATCATTTTTTTACTTCTCCTTTATATATAATTGTGGAGAGGTATTGTCCTCCCCTATTTTTCTAATAATTGTTAGAATCTGCCTCGGTTATTAATTTAACAAATACTCTTTGCATTTCTTGTTCAAGTTTCTTTTCGTCAATTTTACCGCCCGCAACATTTACATTAATTTCGTAAGTGTCCTTATTGTCCGATTTTATTACGTTTATTGCCTTTTCTGCCTCTTCTTGTGTAAGTCCCATTTCTTCCGCTTTTTCATTTAAATAAGTAATTGCAACTGGGTCGGAAACGTTCTCTACTGTTTGTCCATCTTTTGCATAACCTTTTCTTCCAGTAAGTCTTGCAAGTTGCATTTTATCTCCATAAGAGAGGTCGTTTGCCTCTGTTACCGCACTTTTAATATTACTTACCTTTTCTTGCCCCCAGTTTGCTATACTGGACACTTTCTGCAAAAATGCTGTTATTTTGTCCATGAACATAGTTAACGTTGGTATATATGTCTTAAATTCCATAGCCAATTCTAATTTAGCGTTCTCATATTCAAGGGATTCTTGTAAAAGCTTTGGTAAACCTTCTAAAAAAGTTTCGAAGCTTGCACTATCGCTAAACCTCTTTATCATATCTGCAAAGGCATCTCCCGCCCCACAAACCGCATCAACTATTTTTTCAAACACATTCATGCTATTAGCTTTGTCTAAGAGGTTCTTAAAACTTGTACCAATTCTATTAAGAACACCAGTAAATTTTTCTAGGTTTGGAACTGTTATTACTTGTTTTAATGAATCTAAGACACTTCCAACAAAGTTACTTAAAGTATTTTGAAACTCTGTAACAACTGGAGATTTAGTAAAGTCGTCAAAAGTCTTCATGATTCCAGTTAGCGAGTTATCCTCGTTTATCTTACCAAGAAACTCTCCAATCCTTGTATAAGCACTATTCTCTATTGTGTCCCCCTCGTTATTTATCCCAACCAGTTTATTACCAAATAACTGCAATTGGTCGCCGAAGGTACTAAAACGCCCCGCTAATGTATTAGATTGTGTAGAGGCGAGATTACCATAATTATCTGCCACATAACGCATTAATAAATTATAGGCTTGTTCTTTATCTCCAACAGTACCCTTTTTTGTAAATGCTTTGGCAAAGTCTTTTTTGTCTGGTAACGTTTTTAAATAACTTTGTAATATTTCTGTACTAATACCATAGTTCTGTTTAAGTGATGTAACTCTCCCATTTAACCAACTAAATATAGAGAATCCAACGTGTTCCGCCCCTAGTTTCGGATTTAATGAGGCTAAATTTGCCATCTGTTTTAAATCGTCTGCGTTAGGCATTAAATTAGATTTAAGAACGTATTGAGCCATACTAGTAGTGTCTTTTTCTGTAAATGAAGTATATTTTGCTAGTTGTGTAGCATTTCTAAATACTTCCGCTCCCTTTTCTTCACTCTTAGCCAATACATTCATAGTTGCTCTTATTTGTTCAAAATCCATAGCATTATTTAACATTTCTTTTGGATTTAAATTAATAGCTTTTATAATACGGTTTCCTACTTCTGCGAATTTGTCTGTAACTTCGTCTGCAATTTTATCATTAAACTTTAAATATTTTTCCACTCCTTTAATTGCTAAAACTGCTCCACCAATCGCTCCACCAACTTTACCAAGTTTACTTATTACTGCGCTTCCGCCTCCATTTAAGAACGAGTTTATTATGCTTGTGGTAGACACTCCACCATTTTTAGAGCCACCGCCACCAGTATTAACCTTTGGCATATTAACCTTAGTTTCTGCGAATGTCTTTTTAATTTGCTCTTCCAATGCCTTATATTTCTTTTCTAAGTCTTGGACACCTTTTCCAATCTTTGCATTAGTTTTATCTGTAGTTTTGCCAACACTATCTTGTGTCTTAGCCACACTATTAGATAGTCCAACTAAGTTTTTAGAACAATTATTTAGAGATTGTGTAATAGCCTTTTCATTTTCCAATACCTTTTTTGTTAGTTTGTCGAACTCACTTTCGCACCTTTTTATTGCTTGTAAGAATGAACTCAATTGTGATTTATAATTTCCGATTTACTCGTATTTCTGCACCAAGTACATATCTGTTTGCCATCTTTAAATCTTCCTTTCTGTTATAATTTTAAATTTTAAATTTAACTTCTTTTTATTTTAACAAGTGTAAAGGTTTTAAGGCGTTCAAATCCTTTTAGTGCCTAGAATTGAACCTTTTCCACTCTTGCATACAATCTTCTATTAAGAATAAGTTGTTTTTACTTAAATCTATTCGTTTATTTAGCCACGCAACAAGAGTTACTAATGGAATCCCTGTTTTAAGTGCCACATTCTTAGTAGAGAATCTGTCATCTGCATCTAACATATCTCTAAAATCTGTGCGAATCACATTGTTTAGTGTCATTATTTATCACCTCCTAACTTAATTAATTCCTTTTGTATTTGTATTAGTTCGCCCTCTTTTAAGTCTTTATTACCTCTTACAAAAGCGACTATGCTTGTACATGGTATAGTTGTTCTTTTGGCTAAGTACATTATTAAGCCACCATTACATACTCTATCCTCTATACATTTAGTTAGTGCCATTCTTACAATATTGTTAAAACTCATTTTAATTATCCCCTTTTAATACATAGTACCAGTCGTTAGTTTCTTCATCATATTCGATATGAGAAATATTATTATTGTCTAAATAGCCACTTATCTTCATAATGTTTTTAATTAATGGCTCTGTTAATATTAATTTCTTTTCCAAAGGTATATTTTTCTTATAAATAAACTTAACCTCTGCATCTATTACTTTAAACACATCTTCATAGTTGTTTTTATCTATACGTGTTATTTTTGCTCTCTTTAATGTATCCTTCATCGTTCTGCCTAAAAATACTGCGTTGCTTTTGTTCATCATCGTTAATCTACTCCTTTTTATCTGTTATTGTTTGTTTTGGAAGAGGCTTTAAAACCTCCTCCGCTAGAATATAGAACCGTCCTCTACTTCATTTGATTCTGTACATAATTTGTACATTTCGTCACAATAATTTTGCATTTTATCTACGCTCCATATATTAAAGCTCTCTAAAGCTATTAGAGATATTAGTTCGCTAATTACTGGTCTAATAAATTCTAAGTCCAAATCCTCTTCATTAATTGAATCTGCATTATTCCACATATAAACTGGTATTAACACTCCTTTTTTATCTGAATATTTTGTAAAACCGCTTGTACATAATCTTTGCTTAGAATCCATTAACATAGACTTTATATAGAAATTCTTACCGCCCATACTATTAATATAAATTTCAACACAAATTATCATTTTATCTATTTTCTTGTTAGTGCAAAATTCCTTATAGTCATTCATTATTATTTCTTTTTGGTCGTTTGTATCTCCATATTTCTTATTTAAATAGTTTATCCCTTCTCTATTCATTTCCCAAATATAGTTTGCTCCATTAAAAATTCCCTTCATTTTACATTCTCCATTCTTTAAATTATTTTTATTGATTTTGATTCTTAATTAGTTTTTATTTATTAATTATTTCTTTTACAAGTTCTATTAATTTTGTTTCCATATATACGCTAGAACTTAATAATCCAAGTGCTAAGGCACTAAATATTATGTTACCCATCTTTCGTACTTACCCTTTCTCCTCTACTATTTAATTTTTTGTTTAAGTTTTATATTTTCTCTTTGTAAACGGTCACATTTTATGTCATATTCGTTTAATTCCACATTTACATACGCATTTATAACCGCTAATACTGGAATTGCATATAATAGCCACATACCCACTTGCCCCCTGTCTTATTTTATTTATATAGTGCTAAAATGCACCACAATCAATTCTAAGCCACTTCTAACTCTCTTGGCTATAAATTAGTCGCCTTAATTATAAAGCCTCTCTATCAAGCTGTTAGGTAGCTTAAAATAATTAACCATATTTCTTCTCATACTTTGCCATAATGTTTTTTCAAAATTGAACTAAAAAATAATATTGGAGAGGCTACCCACACATAAATAACCTCTCGCCACAAACATGACAAAGGAGAACTGTAAATGATTCTAGTTATTATTAACTAGTTACGCCATACATATATAGAACCAAAGGCAAATAAAAAGTTATAGAAGACTAAAATAACTACAAAAGGAGTGCCTTATATGTATGGTCTAATTAATTAATAATCTTGGTGTTATACCGCCCCTATTCCCACAAATAGAGGCAATACGTTTTACCAAATAAGAAGTTAAATTTATAAATTTACAAAGAATAAGATAAAAAGATTCTATTATTTTTATTTAAGGTTTAATAACCTTATACAAAGAAACTGCTCTTAATTTCCTTATATAAAGCTATTAGATTGTGATATAAGCAATTATTACGTCCATTTATTTATAACCGCCTATATCACGTTATTTCTGCTCTAATATACATTAAATTTATCCAAATATCTTTCCAATACTTTAATTTCTCTATCTTTTAAATGGTAATATTCTCCTCTTAACCATTTATAGAACGTTTGGACGTGACTATGTTTTAAGACTTCTAACGCAATAAATGATTTATTAACGCCACATTCTTTAACAACTCTTAATGTTTTATCTCTTAAAAATTGTTCCTTGTCTTGTCTTAACATGATTTATCATTCCTTTCTTAATTTTTAGTTGTGAATAAAACCTACTCATTTAACTTCATTATGCGGTCATAAATTTAGACACAAATCATCGTATAACCTCAAAATGGTGTTGGCAGATATTTTATCAAAATTGAAAATTTGTACTCACCAGTACACCTATTAGTGTATTCATATAACTTCATTATGCGGTCATGAATTTAGACACAAAACATCGTGTAAACTTAAAACCATGCTCGGTCAATATTTCACCTTTTGAACTTGAAAAAAATTTTTGTATCTCTATACGGAGGATTTACCACCACTAAAACACTAGATAATATATCAATTATATTGTGGTCTAATTTTTGCCCAAGTCAGAAAATTTTTTGAGTTTGTAATTTCTCTATCATAATACAATTTTCAAAAATCCTCTTAACGCCAGTAAATATCGTGCTTATAACGATTTTGACCTTGAACGAAATAAAAAATCTTAGCTTAATATATACGTTGTTTGTCGTGTGTAAACTGGGTTTCACGTTCTTCTCCCACTCTCTTCTCTCCCCTTATACAATTTTGCAAATGCTTACAACCCGCACCATTAAGCCATTCTGTTTAAAAATAAAAAAGTGCCACCTTTAACAAATCGCATAGCTATGCGATTTTACTGGGATTTCTGAATCGCAACATCTCTCAAAACTCCATACATCCATTTTAAGCACCCTCTACTTTTCAGACGACTAATTTATCGTCCACAAGTTTAAAACCTCTCTAGCGAGCTGTTAGGGGCATCAGAATTGATTTGAGAGCCATAACTATACCCTACCCACAATATGTGTATTAGCCACAAACTCCATATCGCCATTTTAAGAGCCTTAACATATTAGGTAGACTAATTTATCCTTGAGAGAGTTAGAGGGGCATTAGAGAGAGCGTATGGCACATTAGAATTGATTGTAGAGGTCTTGAATATGTCTGTAGTGAACTTTTTACAATAGCTTGTACAAGGGAATAGGAGCGGTCTATCTTCTTCTCTGTATATTATTCTTTTTAATATTCTTCTTTGTATATATTCTTTATAAGTAATTTTTACGTATACCTATACGAATTTTTTACGTATACAGATAAGTAATTTTTACGTATCCAATAGGTAATTTTTACGTATAGGTGGATAACTTTTTGCATAATAAAAGAGTAGATATTTCTACCTACTCAATAATAATTAATTCCCCTTTACTCTTATTCCTTCCTCTGCTAATGGTCTAAACTTGTCCAAACTACTTGGTATAAAGTCCCCTGTCTTTATATCTATATCAGCAAGTATATATAAATTACTAGTCTTTCTATTACTCTCTGTTATTCTATTTATTACAAGTAAGCCACCTAACTCTACCAATTCATCTAACACTTTCTTTACTGTTTTAATAGTTACACCTAATTGCTCTGCTAATGTCTTTTGGCTTGGAAAACAATCTATTTTTACACCGCAATAACTCTTTAATAATAAAAACACCGATTTTTGTTTCATGTCATAATTTTTATTCTGTAAAAAACTGTTATAAGCTATCACAAATGGTTCAGCTTTTTGTGTGCTATATACTCCATATTCATTAATTAATTCGTCCATTATATTCATATTTCATACACTCCCTTTATTTTTCTTTTGAAGTGTGATAAAATAACCTTGGTTAGTTGGTTATAATACCACAAATCGAGAGGGATTGATTAATTCGCACTTAATCGCCCTCTATTTTTTTACCTCATTTTAATTCTTTTATTCTGCTTTAACATACTCTCTAATGGATTTAATTCGTTATATCCCCTCTTTAAGTCGTTTGTAAATAGTTCCACATAATGTTTTGTTATGGTTATATCCCGATGGTTTAATAACTTCATGAGTTGAAATGCTCCCCCACCATTTAAAATAAATTTCTTTGCAAAAGTGTGACGGAACGCATGAATTGATGTCCTCTCAACGCCTCTACTCTTGTTATAAGTGCGGATTGCATTATTTAAGCTATTACGAATCATTTTATCACCATAAACACTACAAAATAAATAATCTGTGTCTTTTCCGCCCCTAACACGAATATATTTCTTTAATATTAATGTGAGGTTTTCTGACAATGGCACTATATAAGGTGTTCTATTTTTACTCGTTGTAAAGGTAACTAACATATTATCTAGGTCTATATCTTTCACACGCAAATTTAATATATTGGAACAACGACAACCAGTACCAAGTAAAAAATTTACAATTGTCCAGTTGCGATATTCTGCAAAGGAACTCTTTTTTGTTGGTGCGACTAATAATTTTTCCAACTCTATATCTGTATATGTTTCTATTACTGGCGTATCTGCTTTAGGAAGTCTTATTTTAAAACTTTCCATATATCCCTCTTCCATAAAATAATATAAAATTGCCCGCAACCCCTTTACATAGGTAGAAACAGTATAATCGCACACACTTAATTCGTTTTTACAATACATTATAAAGTTATTTACCGTATTTATTGTAATAGTCGATACTGGTGTTTTTGGTTCTATAAATTTATACAATGTTAAAACTGTATTCTCATAAAACTTTATTGTAGCAGGGCGTAAATTCCTTGCTTTTTGGCGTGTTATAAATTCGTCTACACCTCTATCAAACGTTATTTGTTCACGATTAATTTTTATTACTTTTCTTTTCATACTTACCTCCTTTTTTGGCATAAAAAAATACACACCCAACAGTTTTCTTACTATCAAGTGTGTAATCTTATATACTATATGAATAATTGCTCTAACACTAGTTATAATGTGGTTTGGCGGAGAGAAGGGGATTTGAACCCCTGATAAAGTTGCCTCTATACACGCTTTCCAGGCGTGCTCCTTCGACCACTCGGACATCTCTCCATTAAATGTTTATACCAAATTATTTTATCATAAATACCTATTAATCACAATAATTATAGTATCTAACACCATAAGACATAATATTTTTCTTCTAAAAATTTATTTATATCTATTACTCCTATTCTCTTCAAAAAATTTAACAAGAAGTTCAGAGCACTCTTTATCATACAGCCACTTTACATCTACAAAAGAATTTAATCTTCTACTATCTAATAAACTTATAACAGATCCACATGCTCCCATATCTTTATTAAAAGTTCCTATATAAACTTTTGAAATTCTACTTTGAACTATAGCACTTGCACACATAGGACATGGTTCTAAAGTTACATACATTTCTGCTCCATCAAGTCTCCAGTCTCCAAGCTTATTTGAAGCCTCCTTTATTGCTAAAATTTCTGCATGTGCTGTTACATCATTTAAGGTTTCTTTTAAATTATGTCCCCGACCTATTATTACCCCATCTTTTACTATTACAGCCCCAACCGGAATTTCTCCTTTATCATAGGCTTTAATTGCTTCTGCTTTTGCTTCATCTATAAAATTCATTTATAATTTCACGTCCTTTCTAGGCAGATATCAATGTTATTTCTGTTAAAAAAACTGCTGAAATAATTCAGCAGTTTTTTAAATTAGTCTTCTAATTCATTGTTTTCAGAATCATCTACTTCATAAATAAACATTCTTACTTTCTTAACTCTATTTTTCTCTATTTCTTCAGCAACAAGCTTTAGATTGTGAATTAAAACTTCTTCATTTTCTTCAGGCATTCTTCCTAGCTCTCCAATCATTAAACCTCCGATTGAATCAAACTCTTCTGAATCTACATCTACTCCAATTAATTCACTTATATCATGAAGCCTTACACTTCCATCAAAGACATATTCATTTTCTTTTATAACTTCAACTGATTTATCATAGTCATCATATTCATCTTCAATATCACCAACTATTTCTTCTATTAAATCCTCTATTGTTATTATTCCAACAGTACCACCATATTCATCTAAAACTACAGCAATATGATTTCTGCTTTTCTTCATTTCTTTAAATAGTTCTACTATTTTTTTAAATTCAAATGTATAAAATGGTTCTCTTATATATTTCTTAACATTAAAATCCTCACGTGGATTTTCAACCATAGCTAAATCTTTAACATTTAAAAATCCAATAATATTGTCAATAGTTTGATTATATACCGGTATTCTTGAAAACTGCTCACTTTTAATAACACTCATGACTTCATCATAAGTTGCTTCTTCATCAATTGAAATAATATCAACTCTTTGAACCATAACGTCCTTTACCTGCTGGTCAGCAAAGTCAAAAACATTGAATATCATTTCCTTTTCAACGTTTTCTAAAACTCCTTCTTCTTCACTTACACCAACCATAGTCTTTAGTTCTTCTTCTGTTATAAATGATTCAGCCTCATTAGGATCACATCCAACAAGACGTATAAAAAGAGAAGATATTGCTGTAAAAATATATATAAATGGTTTAAATATAACTACTGTAAACTCTATAAACCTTGCAACCTTTAGTGCAACTGCTTCAGCTTTTTGCTTTGCAATTGATTTAGGTGTAACCTCACCAAAGATAAGTACTAAAATTGTCATTACACCAGTTGCTATTCCAACTCCGCTACTTCCAAAAATATTTGTAGCTAAAATTGTAGCAAGAGATGATGCTCCTATATTAACAATATTATTTCCTATTAATATAGCACCTAAAAGTTTATTAGGGTCCTCAGTAAGTCTTTCAACTCTTTTTGCTCCAGGCACTCCTTCTTCAACCATATGTCTCAATCTAATTTTGCTTAATGACATCAATGCTGTTTCTGACATTGAAAAAAAGCTAGATAATGCTATTAGTATAATTAGTATGATTATCTGCCACGTATAACTAGGGTCCAAATACAATCACTCTCCTAAATAATTTAATTTAATATTACTTTAAATTATACCATATTATGATTAAAAGTAATATAAACCCTTTCATTTTATGATGCTCTAAACTCTATTTTAAAATTCATATTTTTTGATTTAATCGAATAAATATTTGATATTAAAAAAAGCTCCCATAGAATAATCTATGAGAGCTTTTCTGAATGTCTAATTTATATATTAATAATAGGTAATAACTTTTTTATTTCTTTTTGTTATCTTTTTTTGATTTGTTGTCAGCTACAGCCTTAACATCATAAGCGTTTAAGTACATTTCTTTTAATTCGCTCATTAATGGGTATCTTGGGTTAGCACCTGTACATTGATCATCAAATGCTTGCTCAACCATTGAATCTAAGTCTGCTCTGAATTTATCTTCTTCAACACCAGCTTCTTTAATAGTCATTGGCATATTTAATTTTCTTTGTAATTCTTCGATTGCTTTAACTAATAATTCAACCTTTTCAGCATCAGTGTTTCCACCTAATCCTAAGTAATCTGCAACCTTAGCATATCTACATGCTGCATTTGGATATTTGTATTGAGCAAATGCTGCTTGCTTAGTTGGAGCATCACATGAGTTGAACTTAATAACTTCATTGATTAATAATGAGTTAGCCATACCATGTGGTAAGTGATGGAATGCACCTAATTTATGAGCCATTGAGTGACAAATTCCTAAGAATGCATTAGAGAATGCCATACCAGCCATACATGATGCATGAGCCATTTTTTCTCTAGCTTTAACGTTAGTTGTTCCTTCACTATATGCATCTGGTAAGTATTTGAATACTAATCTGATTGCTTCTAAAGCTAATCCATTAGTGTATTCAGATGCCATTATTGAAACATAAGCTTCTAATGCGTGAACTAATACGTCAACACCAGCACAAGCTGTTAATCCCTTAGGAGAAGTCATCATTAATTCAGCATCAACGATAGCCATATCTGGAGTTAATTCGTAATCAGCTAATGGATATTTTACTCCTGTTTGTTCGTCAGTTATAACTGCGAATGGTGTTACTTCTGATCCAGTACCAGCTGATGTAGCTATAGCAACCATCATAGCTTTTTGACCCATTGTTGGGAATTTGTAGATTCTCTTTCTGATATCCATGAATGTCATTGCTAAATCTTCGAATTCAACTTCTGGATGTTCGTACATAACCCACATAATCTTAGCAGCATCCATAGCTGATCCACCACCAAGTGAGATTACAACATCTGGGTTGAAGCTTAACATTTCTTCTGCTCCAGCTCTAGCACATCTTAAAGTTGGGTCTGGTTCAACATCACAGAATACTTTAAATTGGATTCCGTTTCTTTCTAATACTTCTGTAACCTTGTTAGTGTATCCTAAGTCAAATAATACCTTATCTGTTACGATAAATGCTTTCTTTTTGCCCATATCTTTTAATTCATCAAGAGCGATTGGTAAACAACCGTATTTGAAGTAAGTCTTTTCTGGAACTCTAAACCAAAGCATGTTTTCTCTCCTTCTAGCTACAGTTTTAACATTAATTAAATGTTTTGGACCAACGTTTTCTGAAACTGAGTTTCCACCCCATGATCCACATCCAAGAGTTAAAGATGGTGCTAACTTAAAGTTAAATAAGTCACCGATAGCTCCTTGAGATGCTGGCATGTTTATTAATGTTCTAGCTGTTTTCATTTTTTCACCGAATGCAGCTATTCTGTCTTTAGATTTTATTTCGTCAGTGTAAAGTATTGAAGTATGACCCATACCACCTAATACTATTAATCTATCAGCTTTTTCTAAAGCTTCTTCGAAATTCTTAACTTTATAAAGAGCTAATACTGGAGATAATTTTTCGTGTGAGAATGGTTCTTCTAATTCTACTGAAGTAACTTCTCCAACTAAAACCTTAGCAGTTTCTGGAACTGTAACTCCTGCCATTTTAGCTATCTTATAAGCAGATTGACCAACCATGTCAGCATTTAATCCGCCTTTTTCGTTTAAGATTATCTTTCTTACTTTATCTATTTCTTCGCCTTTAAGGATATAAGCTCCTCTTGCAGCTAATTCTTTTTTAACTTCATCGTAAACTTGTTCTAAAACAACTAATGATTGTTCTGATGCACAGATTACACCATTATCAAATGTTTTAGATAATAATACTGAGTTTACAGCCATTTTTATATGAGCTGTTTCATCGATTATTGCTGGAGTATTTCCTGCTCCAACTCCTAAAGCTGGTCTTCCTGATGAGTAAGCAGCTTTAACCATTGCTGGACCACCTGTTGCTAATATTATGTCTGATTCAGCCATAACATTTTGTGATAATTCAACTGATGGTTGATCTATCCATCCGATTATTCCTTCTGGAGCTCCTGCTTTAACTGCTGCATCTAAAACAACTCTTGCTGCTTCGATTGTAGCGTTCTTAGCTCTTGGATGTGGAGAGATGATTATTGCATTTCTAGTCTTTAATGCTATTAAAGTCTTGAATATTGCAGTTGAAGTTGGGTTAGTTGTTGGAACGATAGCAGCAATAACTCCTATTGGTTCTGCAACTTTAGTAACTCCATAAGTATGATCTTCTTCTAAAACACCACAAGTTTTCATATCCTTGTATTGATTGTATATGTATTCTGCTGCGAAGTGGTTTTTAACAACCTTATCTTCAACGATACCCATACCAGTTTCTTCTACTGCCATTTTAGCTAATCTTATTCTTTCATTATTAGCTGCGATAGCTGCTGCTCTAAAGATTTTGTCTACTTGTTCTTGAGTGAATGTTGCAAATTCTTTTTGAGCTCTTCTTAGTTCAGCGATTCTTTGTGTTAATTCTTGAGCGTTTGTAACTTTCATTCCTATGTTCCTCCAAATCAATTTATCTTAAATTTTGTTGATTTCAATTACCTATTTTATTATTCCCATAAAATTATGTTAAATGCTTGTTATTTTTTTAACACATCTTACAAGCTTATTTTAGTGTATTGTTTATTTTTTGTCAAACTTTTTTTAATGATTTTTTAGTTAAATTGAATTATTCTCCATATTTATTTTTACAAAAAACCTGTTAACCTCAGCCTTTATCACTCTATTTCTAAATTTAAAATATTTTCTGAAAATTAAATATTTTGTTCAACTTTGTTATTTTTTATTCATCCACATTTTTACTTTTATGTATTTTTAATTATAATTGTTATTTTTTTATCAATTTATTCAAATAAATTTTATTTATTACTTAAATTACGATTTCAATCAAATAATTTATAATTTATAGAGTTTAAAAGTTTCCTATACGCTCAAATTCCTTTCTATATTTAGTCTTATACAGAAAAATAAAAAGCAGTTCAATTACATTAAACTACTTTTTATGTATTAATTTTTTATAATTAATTCTTATTAAAAATTCTCTGCAATAACTTCAGCAATTGCTTCTGCTACAAGTTGTTGACTGTTTGAATCAGCACATCTCTCAGCTTCTTTCTCATTACTTAAGAATCCTGTTTCAACTAATACCGCAGGCATATTTGTATTTCTTAAAACAAATAAACTTCCCGATGCTGATTGTTCATCAGATTTCACACCTCTATCTGCTGCATTTAACTTGTTAACTATATTATCATTGATTAATTTTGCAATCTTTTTAGATTTTGCCACTCTTTCAGCATCTACTCCACTTCCATAGTTATCATCTTTAGCTGCAACACTGTAGTATGATTCTATTCCATTTGCTTCTGGAATTCCATCTACTGCATTATGATGAATACTTATAAAAAATTCTGCATCAGCTTCGTTAGCCACATCTACTCTGTGAGATAAACTGTCATTAAGATCTGTAAATTTCTGATTTTCAGTTCTAGTCAAAATTACAGTAAAGCCTCTTTTTTCAAGTTCTACCTTTAACTTTTTAGCAACCTGCATGTTTAAATCAGTTTCAATATAATTTATGTCATCTATTGTTGTTTTAACCCCTTCATCTTTTCCATAAGCATGTCCCGGATCTACAACTATAACTTTACCTTCTGTTTTTATATTATCATCCTTATTATTATCATAAGTTTTATCTTCTTTAGAACCTAATACTGCTTTTCTCTTTCCATCAGAACCAATCTCATATCCATCTACAGTATCATTTATAATCATTTTTCCACTTGATTTATCTAAGTAATAGTATGACATACCATTGTCATCACTAAACCAACCAGTTTTCATACAGCCATCATTATCAAAAAAGTATCTATAATTATTTATATTTACCCATCCTGTAGCCATACTTCCATTTTCACTTAAATAATAATTTTTTCCTTCTATACTTCTTAATCCAGTAACCATACTTCCATCACCTTGAAGGTAATACCAAGAATTATTTACAAGCTTCCATCCTCTTGCCATAGTCCCTGATTCATTCATATAATACCAAGTATCACCATCTTTAAGCCATCCAGTTACCATATTCCCATCACTGTTTAGATAATACCAGTTTCCATCAGGATTAATCCATCCAAAGACTTTTGTATTATCATCTTTATAATAACTCCAAGAATTATTTTCTTTTTTCCATCCTATATTCGATGTTACATTTATTGAATTATTAACATTTGTATTTATAGATAATATTTCAGATTGTAAACTCACAACTTCTTCTTTTTCAATACCAGCAAAAACTAGTAAACTTTTATATAACTTATTTACTTCTTCTCCATAAGTTGCACTTGGTGCCCATTTTCCTGATCCTCCAAGTTCATTTATGGTTTTACATCTTCCCATTATAGTTTTAAAATGCCTTGGATCATAAGTATCACTCTTTGGATATCCCTCTGCACCAGCATATAATGCTAAATGATCCAAATGAGCTTGTACTCCTTCTTTCCATGAATTAAATTTTTGATGAGCATCTGGATCATTATCCTCTCCACCCTTTTCTATTTTGAGCCCACATGGATTGCAATAACTTTCATCTAAAACACCACCAAAATTTCCATATCCAGTTTCTTTAGCTGCCTGAGCATATGCTATTGCAGGATTTACTCCTCCACATTCTTCTGCATATTTCCAATACAAATCTGCTAAATCAATAAATGTTTCAGTTGCATTTCTTTCTTTTGCCCATTCTTTTGCTTGTTTTACAGTAACTGCACAATCCGATAGTATATTATAATCTTTTATTGTCTCTGCCTGTACTTTCTTAGGCTGAATAAATAAAATAACTGTTATCAAACACATTAGTATAGCTATAAATCTTTTCTTTATATTCACTACTATTACCTTCCTTAATATATTTCCTTTTATTCTTCATAGTTTGATAATATTAAAAAGCAAGCTATTATTTTATTCTTAATAATAGCTTGTTATAAATATATATAATTTAAATGCTCTTTTGAATACTACTTAAACTTTAAAAGTTAACATCAGTTCCATAGTATGTGCATTCAAATAATTTTTCCATTGTTTCTTCATCTATCTCTCTTGGACTTGATCCTGTACATGCATCTAGAATTGCATTATGTGCTATAAACTTAACATTAGATTTAAAATCAGCCTCTTCAACTCCATATTCTTTCATTGAATGAGGAATACTTAAATCATCATTGAATTCATTGATTAATTTAATTAACGAATCTGTTAATTCAGCATCTGTGTTTCCTTCTAATTTTAATGCTCTTGCAATATCAGCATATCTATCTTCACATACTTTTCTGTTATATTTTATTACATATGGTAAGAAAATTGCATTAGCACATCCATGAGGAATATGGAATACAGCACCTACCTTATGTGCCATAGAGTGAACTATTCCAAGCAATGCATTTGAAAAGGCCATTCCAGCTAAGCACTGAGCTTCATGCATTAAATTTCTAGCAGTTTTATCTCCTTCAAATGATTTTACTAAATTTTCATTTACCATTTCTATAGCTTTTATCGCTAATGGATCACTAAAGTTTGATCTTAATGATGCTGTATATGCTTCAATTGCATGAGTTAATGCATCCATTCCTGTGTGAGCCACTAATTTAGCAGGCATTGTTTGAGCTAATTCTGGATCTACTATAGCTATATCTGGTGTTATATTAAAGTCCGCTAAAGGATATTTAATTTTTTCTGTATAATTTGTAATTACTGAAAATGCTGTAACTTCTGTAGCAGTACCACTTGTAGATGGAATAGCTACAAATTTAGCCTTTTGTCTAAGTTCTGGTAAACCAAAAGGAACAACTGCTTGTTCAAAAGTAAAGTCTGGGTATTCATAGAATATCCACATAGCCTTTGCAGCATCTATTGGTGATCCTCCACCCATAGCTACTATCCAGTCAGGCTGGAATTTTCTCATAGCTTCTGCACCCTTCATAACAGTTTCAACTGATGGATCTGGTTCTACACCTTCAAATAATTCAACTTCCATTCCAGCTTCTTTTAAGTAATCTTCAACTTTTTGAAGAAAACCAAATCTTTTCATTGATCCTCCACCAACTACAACAAAAGCTTTCTTTCCTTTTAAAGTCTTAAGTACTTCTAATGAACCTTCTCCATGATAAATATCTCTTGGTAAAGTAAAACGTGCCATAAATTGTCCTCCTAATTTTTATTTATATATAAAATAGACAATATAATTATATCATATATTTTTAAAATTAAATCCATTTTTAGAAATAATATGTAATTAATGTTTTGTAATATTTTTATCATTTAATCAACAAAAAAGAGAATCCATGATTGAATTCTCTTTTTTATTGAATATAAATATATATTTATATCAAATAGTTTGTGTATGTTTTATTTTATGATAAATTAATTATGAGCATTATTTAAAATTTTATTATTTAAGATATTCATCAATAGCAGCTGCTGCTTTTTTACCAGCTCCCATTGCTAAAATAACTGTTGCTGCACCAGTAACTGCATCACCACCAGCATAAACGCCTTCTTTTGTAGTTAATCCATTTTCGTCTGCAACTAGGCATTTCCATTTGTTAATATCTAAACCTTCTGTAGTTGAAGATATTAATGGATTTGGTGAAGTTCCAAGAGACATAATTACTGTATCAACATCCATTACAAATTCAGAATTTTCTTTAACAACAGGTCTTCTTCTTCCTGAAGCATCTGGTTCACCAAGTTCCATCTTAACGCACTTCATACCTTTAACCCATCCATTTTCATCTGTTAAGATTTCTGTTGGATTAGTTAATACATCAAAAATTATTCCTTCTTCTTTAGCATGATGTATTTCTTCAGCTCTTGCAGGAAGTTCCGCATCACTTCTTCTATAAACAATGTGAGTTTCTGCGCCTAGTCTTAAAGCAGTTCTTGCAGCATCCATAGCAACATTACCGCCTCCGACTACTGCAACTTTTCTTCCAGCTCTTACTGGTGTTTCATATTCTTCCTTGAAAGCTTTCATTAAGTTTACTCTTGTTAAGAATTCATTTGCAGAGAATACACCATTTGCATTTTCTCCATTGATTCCCATGAATTTAGGAAGTCCTGCACCTGATCCTATAAATACAGCATCAAACTTTTCCTCTTTCATTAATTCATCAATAGTTATTGTTCTTCCGATAACTACATTTGTTTCAATCTTAACTCCAAGCTTTTTAATATTTTCAATTTCAGCTTTAACTACATCTTCTTTTGGTAATCTAAATTCAGGAATACCATAAACTAAAACTCCGCCAGCTTCATGTAAAGCTTCAAATATTGTAACATCATATCCTTTTTTAGCTAAGTCTCCAGCACAAGTTAATCCAGCAGGTCCACTACCTATAACTGCAACTCTCTTACCATTTGGAGCTTCAACTTCTGATAAATCTATGTTGTTTTTTCTTGACCAGTCAGCAGTGAATTTTTCTAATTTTCCAATTGCTACTGCTTCACCTTTAATTCCAAGTACACATTTACCTTCACATTGACTTTCTTGAGGACAAACTCTTCCACATACAGCTGGTAATGCACTATATTTAGCAATTTCCTTAGCAGCAGCTTCAAAATCTCCTTCTTTAGCTTTTGCTATAAATCCTGGTATATTAACCGATACAGGACAACCTTCTACACATTTAGGGTTTTTACATCTTAAACATCTATTAGCTTCTTTTATTGCTTGTTCTTCTGTATATCCTAAGCATACTTCTTCAAAGTTCTTAGCTCTAACTTCTGGAGCCTGTTCTGTTACAGGTGTTCTTTTCATTCTATCTTGCATATTCATTATTTATCACCTCTGCATCCACAACCACCATGGCTATGAGTGTTCCCTTCTTCTAATTTTAAAGTTGCTCTGCCTTCTTCTGATTTATACATTGCTTGTCTTCTCATAGATTCATCAAAATCAATTAAATGACCATCAAATTCTGGACCATCTACACATGCAAATTTAATTTCATTTCCTACAGTAACTCTACATGCACCACACATACCTGTACCATCAACCATTATAGGATTTAAACTAACAGTTGTTTTTATTCCTAATTCTTTTGTAAGCATAGCCATAAATTTCATCATTATCATTGGTCCAATTACAACTGCATGATCATATTTATTACCGTCATCAACTAATTTTTGAAGACAATCTGTAACTCTTCCATTGAACCCATATGAACCATCATCTGTAGCAATATAAAGGTTTCCTGCTACTTTTTTCATTTCTTCTTCTAATATTAATAATTCTTTATTTCTACTTCCAACTATAACATCACATGCTATTCCATGTTCATGCATCCATTTTACTTGAGGATATACTGGTGCTGCACCAACTCCACCAGCAACAAATATTATATTTTGTTTCTTTAATTCTTCAATATCTTCATTTACAAATTCACTTGGAACACCTAATGGTCCAACAAAATCAGCTACGAATTCGCCTTCTTTAAATTCTGCTAATTGTTTAGTACCTGCGCCAACAGTTTGGAAAACTATTGTTACAGTTCCTTTTTCCTTGTCATAATCAGCTATTGTTAAAGGAATTCTTTCACCTTTTTCATCATTTTTTATTATTATAAATTGACCTGGTTTTGCTGATTTTGCAACTCTAGGTGCTTCTATATCCATTAAATATATGTTATTTGTAAGTTCTCTTTTACTAACTATTTTAAACACTCGTATTTCCTCCTATTTATATATACTAACACGTAATTACTTTGTTTTACCGACTTTAATACTTCACATAAGGTACTCTAAAAGGTCCCATAATATCAAAAATGAAGTCTCTTTCTTTTAATAATTCTAATTTTTTTATATTATCTTTTATTCTTTGCAAAACTACAGTTATAATTTTCCTTTCCTTATTGTAATCTATTATTTCCAAGGAAATATCATTATCTTCATTATTATTTTTCACAATAATAAACAGCCCTATCTTTGCAGTTTTAACAATATCCGGTGCTTCTATATCAATTAAATATACTTCATCCATAAGTTTTTTCTTTCCGAAAATTTTATATGACATACGCCCCACCTCAGCACCATAATATAGTACTTTTTCTTTTTATTGTATATATTATTTACATTGACAAAAGCTCCCTTAGACAGAGAGCATTTGCTTTACTAATATATTTTGAAATTATATATTAAAGATTTACTTCAGTTCCATAGTATGTGCATTCAAATAACTTAGCCATTGTTGCATCATCTATTTCTCTTGGGTTAGATCCTGTACATGCATCTAATACTGCATTATGAGCTATAAATTCAAGATTAGCTTTAAATTCAGCTTCTTCAATTCCATATTCTTTCATTGAATGAGGTATGCTTAATTTATTATTAAATTCATTTATTAATTTAATTAATGAATCTGTTAATTCAGCATCTGTGTTTCCTTCTAATTTTAACGCTCTTGCGATATCAGCATATCTATCTTCACAAGATTTTCTATTATATTGTATTACATATGGTAAGAAGATTGCATTAGCACATCCATGAGGAATGTGGAATACAGCTCCTACTTTATGAGCCATAGAGTGAACTATTCCAAGTAATGCATTTGAGAATGACATTCCAGCTAAGCATTGTGCTTCGTGCATTAAATCTCTAGCTACTTTATCTTCTTCATATGATTTCACTAAGTTTTCATTTACCATTTCTATAGCTTTTATTGCTAATGGATCACTAAAGTTTGATCTTAATGACGCTGTATATGCTTCAATTGCATGAGTTAATGCATCCATTCCAGTATGAGCTACTAATTTAGCAGGCATAGTTTGAGCTAACGCTGGATCTACTATAGCAACATCTGGAGTTAAGTTGAAATCAGCTAAAGGATACTTAATCTTTTCTGTGTAATTTGTAATTACTGAGAATGCTGTAACTTCTGTAGCAGTACCACTTGTAGATGGAATAGCTACGAATTTAGCCTTTTGTCTAAGGTCTGGTAATCCGAAAGGAACAACAGCTTGTTCAAAAGTAAAGTCTGGGTATTCATAGAATATCCACATAGCTTTTGCAGCATCTATTGGTGATCCTCCACCCATAGCTACTATCCAGTCAGGTTCAAAGTTTCTCATAGCTTCTGCACCCTTCATAACTGTTTCAACTGATGGATCTGGTTCTACCCCTTCAAATAATTCAACTTCCATTCCAGCTTCTTTTAAGTAATCTTCAACTTTTTGAAGAAAACCAAATCTTTTCATTGATCCTCCACCAACTACAACGAAAGCTTTCTTTCCTTTTAAAGTCTTAAGTGCTTCTAATGCACCTTCTCCATGATATAAGTCTCTTGGTAAAGTAAAACGTGCCATAAATTGTCCTCCTAAATATATCTGTGGTTTTATTTTTCTTTTCACAGAATATATATAGCAAAACCCGTGCCAACTTGTTATTTTTTTGTCAAGCAAGTGTTTTTAAGGGTTTGTGATTTCAAGTTTCTATAATAAACAAAAAACTGTCCTAAATCAAGACATTTCTTTTTGTTTTTATGTCTTATTTTAGGACAGCGTACTATTTTAGGACGTTTTTATTCCATATTTCTTTATTTTTAGATATAATGTGTTCCTACTAATACCTAATTCTTTTGCAGTTTTAGTCATATTATTTCCAAATTTCAAGATTGCTTTTTCAATAGTTTTCCTTTCAAGGAAATTTAAATTCAAATCATTGTTTTCATTTTCACAAAGTTGATTATTATTCTCATTTACATTACATTTATATATATTCTCATTGTTAAAATCTTTTTTAGGTTCTTCATCCCATAAATTAAAGGAAATATTCCCTTCTAAATTAACAATATTCTCAATATAATTCTCTAACTGCCTTATGTTCCCAGGCCAACTATATGATAATAAATTAGAATATAGTTCATCATTTATTTTAGGTATTGGCTTATTCAATTTAAATGATTTTATTGTCAAAAAATATTCCATTAATTTTTGCACATCATCTTTTCTCTCTCTTAGAGGAGGTAGTGTTATTGGAATTACACATAATCTATAATATAAATCTTCTCTAAAATTTCCTTTGTTTACTTCTTCTTTTAAATTTTTATTTGTTGCTGCAATAACTCTAACATCTATTGGAATTTCCGTACTTCCACCAAGTCTTGTTACTCTTGATTCCTGAAGAACTCTTAAAAGATTAACCTGCATATCTAGTGGCATTTCTCCTATTTCATCAAGAAATATAGTTCCACCATTAGCAACTTCAAACTTCCCTGGCTTTCCACCCTTTTTTGCTCCAGTAAATGTCCCATCTTCATAGCCAAAAAGTTCACTTTCTATTATGTTATTAGGTATAGCTCCACAATTTATAGCTACAAATTTTTTATTTCTTCTTAAACTATAATTATGCATTGCTTGCGCTAGAACCTCTTTCCCCGTACCACTTTCTCCTTGTATAAGTACAGTTGAAGGACTATTAGCTATTATTTTACTATTAGTAACAACATTTTTTATTGCAGCACTTTCCCCTATAATATCATTAAAGGTTAAAAATGCACCTGTAGCAGATTTAATATCATAATTTTCTTTCATATTACTCATAGTAATTACCATACCTATTACCTGGTCTTTATGTGTTATTCCCTTAAATACAAGTTCTGTCTTATAGTTACTTGAATGACTAATCTTTACCTCTTTAATGATTGTACTATTATCATTATTTAGTTCATCTAAAATATTGCCTAGATTAGGAACAATATGATATATATCTTCTTTTATTAAAAATTCCTTTTCTTTCTGGAATATATCTACGCCAAACTTATTTATGTTAGTTATTTTCCCTTGCTTGTCTACAATCATTATTCCCTTTTCAACATTGTCTATTATACTTTCCATATAATTATATGTTTGATTTAAGATATCATTAATTTTATTTTTATCAATCTCATTTTCAATTGCTTTCACACCAAAAACTACTAAACCTAATGTATGTGGATGTTTCATGCTACTTTTTCCTGTTAAGTTTAAAGTTCCTATAATATCTCCATTCTCATTGTGAATTGGAGCTGCTGAACATGTTAAACTATGAAGACCTTCTATATAATGCTCCTGAGCAGTTATCTGTACACATCTATTTTCTTTAATTGCAGTTCCCATTGCATTTGTACCAATACTCCGCTCATCCATGTAAGCTCCTACTTTTAAATCCATACAATTTAGGGATTTAGTTATTTTTTCAGCTCCTCTAATATAAAGAATGCAACCTTCATTATCAGTTAGTACTATAATAAACTCTTCATCTTCAACAGCAGAAAAAACCATATCAATATATATTCTTGATATTTCTATTAATTCCTTATTTCTAGCAAGGATTCTTTCTAATTCTTCACCATATAATATTTTTCGTGAACATTTAGATTTCTTTTCAACACCATATACTCTGCTTCTTTCATGTGAGTTTTGGATTAATATTTGCATATTTTCCATTTTAATATTCCACCTTTTATCTTAAGTTTCATTTATAGAATATATTTAGTACTCTGTATTATTTTACAAAATAACTATAATCATTATATCATATTGAACACTTATATAAGTGTAAATGCTATGATTTTAAATTTGAAATTACACTATTGCAGCATGCTAAAATCCCATAAAAAAATAGAATCTACCTATTTAATATTTTTTATAGGAAGATTCTATTACTATTATATTTATATTAAATTGCGTTAACTTCAGCTAAAGTTGGCATTGAAGCTATAGCACCATAATTAGTGCAAGTTATTGCCCCTACTTTATTAGCAAAAGCTATTATTTCTTTCCATTTATCCATGCTGATGTTCTTTTTATCCTCAATATCAGATACTTGCTTTAATACAGCACCAACAAATGAATCTCCTGCTCCAGTTGAATCAACTTGGTTTATCTTTATTGAAGGGATTATTACATTTTCACCATCAACACTTAGGTAAGTTCCCTTAGATCCTAAAGTTATAGTTACAACTTTAACCCCTAAGTCATGTAAAGCCTTAACTCCTGCTTCTAAATCTTTTTCACCAGTAATTAATGTTAATTCTTCATCACTTAGTTTAGTAAAATCACTATGTTTTAAAAATGCTTTACTGTCTTCAACGAATTGAGGTAACATATCAGGTTTTATTAACGCATCTCTGTAGTTAGGATCAAAAGATACATATAAATTATTTTGTTTTGCATAATCCAATAACTTAAAATAAGTCTTCTTTAATTCACCTTCTAAGAATCCTGTAGCCGATCCAAAGTGAATTATATCTGTTGAAGTTATTTTTGATGTATCAACATTATCAAAAGAATATTCTCCATCGCTTCCTCTTAAGAAATCAAAGTTACGTTCTCCATCAGCATCAATTCCTACCAATGCCATTGTAGTGCTTCCTTTTTCTACTGTCATTTCAGTATTTATGTTTAAATCCTTTAAGATTTGAACTAAAAATTTACCGAAAAAATCATCTCCAACTTGACCTAAAAACGCAGCATTACCTTCTAATTTAGTTATGGCTGCAGCAACATTTGCAGGAGCTCCTCCTGCTTTTTTTTCAAATTTTTCTCCATCCTTTAAACCTTTGTTATCAACACATACCATGTCGATTAATAGTTCACCAATACAAAATACATTCTTATTCATATTTAATCCCCCTTAGATTCCAAATATTTAATTCACTCATTTTAACTTTATTATCACTTTTTATCTCTATTTTAAAATCATCAAACTTAGGGAAATACATTAATGTAGTTGTCTCTAATCCCTCTTGATAATATATTTCCATAACAGAATTGTCAATAAACATATGTAATTTTAATGTTTTATCAACATTCAGCTTAAATTTCCTTATTCCTTTTCCACCAAGTTTCATATTATTTCTATCAATAACACAAACTCCATTTTCTTTATTATAAGTTAAGTTTATATATTCATCTCTGAATATAAATTTAAAATCTATAAAAGTAGATTCTTCTAATAACAACTCTAAATCTATTTCTATATTTCTAGAATCTAAATCTAGTGAATATTCATTTATATCTAAATCCTTAACTGATACAATCTGCTTTTCTCTTAAATTTTCAACTTCTTTAAGTGGCTTTTGATATAAAACATTATCTTTGTATTCAAGAACTCTAGGTAACGTTAATGGGAACATCCATCCTCCATTTTCTCCACTAGGATATTCACTATCTTTATCTGGCATTCCAACCCAGCCAATCATTATATTCTTATCATTATGAGTAAACACCTGAGGTGCATAAAAATCAAATCCCATATCTATTTCTTTAAATTCCGAATGATTTTTTAATTGTGGTACCTTAAACTCTAAATTTCCTATAACATATCCTGATTGATATATATTTTGATTTTTAAATTCTTCTGCTTCTAACCCTTGTGGTGAAAATAAAAATGCATATTTATCATCATTAACCTTTATAATATTAGGACATTCCCACATATATCCGAATTCTTTCATGTCAGTTTCTAATTCACCAACAAGTTCCCATTTTTCAATATCATCAGATTTATATATTAAAGCAGCTCCACTTAAGTTTTCTCTTTGTACTCCAAGAACCATATAATATATACCTTCATTTACAAATATCATTGGATCTCTAAAATGTGCTGTATATCCATCAGGCTGCTTAGGTATTATAGGTCCTCTTTTTTCAAATGATCCATCTTTATTATAGTCAACTATACATTGATAAGATTCTCTTTCATCTTTTTCATTTTTAACATTACCTGTATAGAATAATTTTAATGTATCATCCTTTACGTATGCTCCACCTGAATAGCATCCATTTTTATCAAACCAGTCTTCAGGTTTTAAAATTATTTCAGGTTTAGTAAAATTCACAAAATCAGTAGTTTTAACTAATGCCCAATGCTTAGTTTTGTGTTCACATCCAAATGGATTCCATTGATAGAAAATATGATACTTTCCATTAAAGTAACTTAATCCATTAGGATCATTAACTAAGCCAAACGGCATTTCTATATGATTTTTATTTCTCCATATATTGCTGTCATTATTACTATAAAAATTATCTAAATCTTGTTTTACTTTTTCATATATATTCGTCATAACTACCTCTTTTCTTAAAACTTTAAGTCTTTATAATTAAATCTTCAACACTTTCTCTTTCAATTAGTTTTAATGGTATATCATTTTTTTCCTCTAATTCTTTACCTTCAATTAAATCTAAAATTCCTTGAGCAGTTTTTTCTCCAGTAAGCTCATAATTAAAAGCTACTGTTGTTAGTGCTGGATATGCAACACTACTTATTTCATATCCTCCAAATCCTGCTACTGAAACTTCTTCTGGCACCTTTATATTGTTTTCATGTAAGTATCTAAGTATCCCAAGACATATATTATCTGTTGCGCAAGCTATTGCTGTAGGACTATACTTTAAAATTTCAGACGTCATTTCATAAGATTTTTTAAAAGCAAATCCAGTTTCAACAAAATTTACACTACTATTTTCATTTTCATCTGTAAAAGCATCTATAAATCCTTGTTTACGTTCAATACCAACAGCCTCATCACTTTCTGTAACTCCAGCAAACACAACACTCTTATGACCTTTTTCTTTGAAATATTTCCCTAGTACAGTTCCTGCTTCATAATCATTAATCTTAATTGAATCCACATATTCACTCTTTTGCCCAGTAAATATGATAGGAACTGATAATTTACTTACTAATTTAATATGCTCTTTTGTGATTGATATTGAGTTAACTATTATTCCATCAACACCTTGTTGCGCTAAACTCTTAATATTAGATAACTCTTTTTCAATACTTAAATCACTTATTAAAATAATTCCCTGATAATTGTTTTCTTCTAACCTTCTATTAATTCCAGTAAGCAATTCACCTACAGTAACAGAATTAATTCTCGGAATAACAATTCCAATTAATTTACTTCTCTTTGTTTTTAACCTTTTAGCAAAAAAATTGGTTTCAAAACCTGTTTTTTCGATGGCTTCTTTTATTTTTTTTGCATTTTCTTCACTTACATAACCATTATTTAAATATCTAGATACACTGCTTTTAGATACATTAACCATATTAGCAATGTCTTGAATTGTAACTTTCTGCTTCATTTTAACCTCCATATAAGACTTACTCACTATAATTATATAGTCTTATTAAAACAATAAACAATGCACAATTCAAAATTCCTAATAAAATTCTACTGTTTAAAATTCATATAAATTCAATACCTACCCAATAGTTGAAATCTGATAATTATAATACCTTCAGCTCTAATTAAAATTTATTAGAAATATCAAACATATTATCTGCATTGCTATAAATTTAGATAATATATTGTCTGAATAATTTGGTATTATTACAAAATATACTGATATAAATAACCTTATCAATATACTTTGTAATAATAATCTTAAAAGATCATTATTCTTTTCTATAACACGATAGATTTAGTAGAAATATATATTTCTACTAAATCTATTATTGTTTTTATATTAAATTATCTTCTATTCTTCAGTTTTAAAGAAGAAATAAGTTAAACAGAATGCCACAGCCATAGCTACTCCATTTATTAAAAGATATCCACCTATATTATTCATATATAGTAATATACCTGGTATAGCTGTTATTCCCATTCCTGTACCTGCCATATGAAGCATACCTGCAAGCATACCACCTACTGCTCCACCTATACATCCATATACGAATGGTTTTATAAATCTTAAGTTAATACCGAATATTGCTGGTTCAGTAATTCCTAAAAACGCTGGAACTGCTGATGAAATATATAAAGAACGTTTCTTTTTATCTTTTGTTTTTAATGCTACTGCAACTGCAGCTGCACCTTGAGCAACTATTCCACAAGTTATCATTGCATTAAAAGGATTTAATCCTGTAGTTGATATAAGTTCAACTTCTAAAGCACTTAAAGCATGGTGAACACCAGTAACAACTATAACTTGATGTAAACCACCAACGATTGCTCCACCTATTCCAAATGGAAGTAACATAAATGATCTGATAGCACCAAAAACTATTAGTTCTGCACTATGCATTATTGGTCCAACAATTAATAATCCTAATATCATAGAAATTAATAATGTTATAAATGGTGTTACAATTAAATCTAATACATCTGGTATTACTTTTTTAAGAGCCTTTTGTATCTTAGCTGCAAGTATTCCAAGTACTAATGCTGGTAATACTGAACCTTGATATCCTACAACAGGAATTGTTAATCCAAGTAATGAAAGATATATAGGCTCTGCTGTTCCACCAGCAACTGCATAAGCATTTGGAAGACTAGGAGATACAAGCATTAATCCTATTACGATACCTATAACTGGTGTTCCACCAAACTTCTTCATTGTTGACCATGCAACTAATGCTGGTAAAAATGCAAAGGCTGTATCTGTTAAAACTTCAGTGAATAAGTAAAAATTAGTTCCTGTTTGTAACAATCCTAGGTTTGTTAACAAGCCTCTTAATCCCATAAATAATCCTGTTGCTACCAATACAGGTATTATTGGAACAAATACATCGCCAAAAGTTCTTGAAATCTTTTGTAATAATGACATATTTGCATATGCATCTTCCTTGGTACTACTATTTGCTAAATCTTCTGATCCACCAACTATTTCTGCATATACTTTATTAACAAATCCTGTCCCTAAAATAATTTGATATTGAGCTGCCGCAAAGAACTGTCCCTTTACTCCGTCAATATTTTCTATTGCTTTTTCATCTATTCTGTCTTTATCATTTACGATAATTCTTAATCTAGTCGCACAGTGTTCAATTGATTTGATGTTTTCTTTCCCACCAATATGTTCTAAAATCTGTTTTGCTACTACTTGTTCTTTCATACATATATCCTCCCACATTTTTCAAAAATCGTTTTCATGAGTATATGATACCAATTCCACATATGCAATGTCAATGGTTTTCAAAAAAATTTTTTTGTTAGTTTTTTAACATATTTAGCTTTTATTTTAATATTTTTTCATTATTTTCTAATATTTAATATTTAATACCCATTATTTTTTCCAATAAAGATAAATTTTATGATTATTTTTAATAAACTCAATTAAAAAAATCCTATCTTTTGATATCCATTACACAAGTGAAGTATGATATCAGTTCCACAAAAAAGTGTTTTGTACATATTCCTTTCTCATTTAGTTATTATCAAAAAATTAATATTTATTCTCTAAAAAAAATAGTTTTTTGATTAATAAATCAAAAAACTATTTTTTTTATCTTATTTGCATTTTTCCTCTATATACAATTTTCACTATCTTCTCAAGCTCTTCATTTAATGCAAGCTGGACTTTTTTCCTATCTTTAAATTCAAAGGTATATATTTTTAATCCCTTTATATTTTTATTGAAAAGAGCATCTTTACTAATTGCATTATTTGAAGATTCATATACAAATTCAACATCCTCAGAATTTATCTTCTTAACAACTTTTCTTCTACTTCCAGCATATATTTTGCTTACATCTATATTTCCATTGAATAATTCATACTCATAGTCTATGAATGAAAAATATGTAACTAAAAAAAATATAACTGCAGCTATTTGCATCAGCAGTGCTATTAGTGGCGAGATTAAAAAAAACATTAATACTCCAAATACGAGTACTGCTATAACAGCAGTCTTAATAGTTTTTAATGTGTTCCTACTCTTATCACATGCTATAAATTGTTCTAAAAATACCTCCATAACGCTAACATCCCCTTTAAGTATAAAATTTACTGTAATTAAACTTTATTTTTTATTTATACGATTTCATTATACCTTATATTTAGCTATCTTTCATATACTTATTACTTTGTTAACATAATATTTATATATACTCACAAATCTTCTAGTAATTTTATATGAAGATTAACTATCCTTATTCGAATAAAATTTTAATAATTATATAATATCTGTGATATAATATACATATATTGGTAATTATTATAGGAGGGTTAAATTCAAATGGGAATTAATGAGATAATAAAAGTGGGTAATAATATAAAAAAAATTCGTAAGGAGAAGAATATATCTCAAAAAGATATGGCAAAAAAATTAAATATGCCTTCTTCTACTTATTCCAATTATGAAAATAATAATAGAGAACCAAATGCATTAACTCTAAAAAAAATAGCTGATGTACTGTCTGTAGACGTTCACGACTTATTGAATGTGCAATCTTCTAATAACAATGTGGGAGAAAAATATTTATCAGATGACAGCACTACGATTAACGTAATTGAAAACTTAATAAAACTCTGTGAATTTACAATAAACTTCAACAAGCTTCCAATTGATGATGCAGAGTTACAGTCTTCATTAAAACTTGCAATAGAAAATAATACAATTCCTTTAACATATATAAGTAATGGATATGGAGATCTCGATTTAACTAATGAAGAATTTAGGGAGTTTACAGATAAAATATTGCGTTTTGTTAAATTTGAAGTAAATGAGCTTATTTCAAATAAATCTTCTTAATATCATAATTTAGTTCAAAATATAAATCAAAGTGAAAGGCAAACTATTTATGAGCTCAAAACAAAAAAGCATCTATGTTTAAATTAATTTCTAAATTTAAACATAGATGCTTTTTTATAATTTAAATTCTTAATTCTCTTTTTCACCAATAACTTTATATATATATTCTAAGTCAAGTGATTCTCTAAGTGAATTTGCTAATATATCATATTGGCTTTCCTTATATTCTTTCATATTGAAAGTCTTTATATTTTCCGAACTTAATCCCTTTAATTCCAGAAGTGTTTCTATAATTTCTTTAGATACTGTTTCTTTATCAAAAATTCCATGAATATATGTTCCATAAACATTACCCTCGTTAACAATATTCTTATTATTAGTTGTATCACCCATATGTATTTCATATCCTTCAAATACTACATCCGAAAGGCTACTGAATACTCCACTTACTTTTTCAAGTTTTCCTTCAACTCGAACTCGTGTCTTTTCTTTTTCGAATATAGTTTCACAAGAAAGTAATCCAAGACCAGATATTTCTCCACCATACTCTACATTGTGGGGATCTTTTAAGGTAAGTCCAAGCATCTGATATCCTCCACATATTCCAAAGAGTGGCTTATTCTTAGATACATGCTTCATTATAGCCGCTTCTAATCCACATTCTCTAAGCCAAATTAAATCTGATATTGTATTTTTAGTACCTGGAAGTATTATTAAATCTGGATTTTTTAATTCTTTTACCGAACCAACATATCTTACAGAAACTCCATCAATATATTCTAAAGCATTAAAATCAGTGAAATTAGATATTCTAGGGAGTCTTATTACTGCAATATCTATTAGGGCAATCTCTTCTCTTACATTAAATCTTTCAGTTAAGCTATCTTCATCATCTACATCAATATTCAAATATGGAACAACACCTGTAACTGGTACGTTTATTGCATCTTCAAGCATCTTCAAACCAGGCTCAAGTATAGATTTATCCCCTCTAAATTTATTAATAATAGTACCCTTAACCATGTTCTTCTCATCTTCTTTTAAAAATAGCATAGTTCCTGCAAGGGAAGCAAAAACACCACCTCTATCTATATCTCCAACAATAAATACTGGAGCTTGTGCTAACTTTGCCATCCCCATATTTACAATATCATCGTCATTAAGATTTATTTCAGCAGGACTTCCCGCTCCTTCAATTACGATAATGTCATTTTCTTCTGCCAATTCATTAAAAGCCTTCATTATATCGGGTATAAGTTTTTTCTTTTGTGCAAAATAATCCTTTGCACTCATATCTCCTACAACTTCACCATTTACTATAACCTGAGATCCAGTATCGCTTGTAGGCTTTAACAATATTGGATTCATACGTACATCAGGTTCTATTCCTGCTGCTTCAGCCTGCATCACCTGCGCTCTCCCCATTTCAAATCCATCTTTAGTTATAAACGAATTTAATGCCATATTCTGCGATTTAAACGGTGCTACCTTGTACCCATCCTGCTTAAAAATCCTGCACAATCCTGCAACAATAAGACTTTTGCCGGCATTTGAAGCAGTTCCCTGTATCATTATTGTCTTTGCCACAATCTTTCCTCCATTATCTAAAAGATTAATAAATAATTCTATTTTAATATGTTCTTATATAGATTCTAAAACATTAACTCTTTTATTATTTTTTATCCACAAAGCCTTATCTATTTCTATTAAATATCCACAGCAATTATCCACTTGCCAACAATAAAATTCTTTATTAGGATGCGAATACTTATCTAATATGGACATTATTGTTCCACCATGGACAATTATTGCTGCATTATTAATTTTATTATCTATAATATTCTTTATTACCTTATCAAAACCTCTTATACTACGCCTTTTAAAAGCTTCAGTATTTTCTCCATTGGGAAAAGGCATTGACCCATTGCTATCAATCCATTTTTGATAATCCTCATTTCCGTCTAGGTCTTTGTAATTTTTATTTTCAAAATCACCAAAATCACATTCTCTTAAATCATCAAATATTAATGGTTCACAATAATTGTATATTATCTTTGAAGTTTCAACACACCTCTTTAAAGGACTAGAATAAACCTGTTCAGCCTTTGGAAATTCTTTATTTTTAGCAATGATAATTCCCTCATTACAAAGATTTTCATCTGTCTTTCCTATATATCTTCCATGAAGATTCCCTTCAGTTTTAGAATGTCTTATTAAAGCTATTTTAATCATTTTCTTCACCTTTAATTATAGTTCCTATACCGCATATTACCCTATGCACCTCTTTAGATTCTTTTGCTATTTCACAGCATATTCTCCCTGTCAATTCACGATATCTTCTTTCAAATTTATCTATTGGAACTATACCATAGCCTATTTCATTAGATATAATAACGGCTTTTCTATTTTCTTTTATCATTTTTTTTATCTTTTCTTTAACCTTCTCTTCATCATCATACACTACTAGAAGCTCTTTTATAAGATTATTAAAATTATATATAACAGGCTTATTACTCATTAAAATTTCTTCTGCTTTTAACCCATCAACATTCAAGCAATCTACCACATCTTCTTTTTTGAATCTACTTATATTAAACAAATATTCAAGCTTTCCTTGATTTTCTCCTCCAATTATAAAAATCACTTATTCCATCTCCTTTCCATAAAATATTCACTTTACTTATGATTATTCAAGAATACTTAAAATCTATTATTCTTTTTTGTATATCTAATATTCTACATCCTAAGTTCAATAAATCCTGTAATGAATTTCATCTACTCGTATATTATTAATTGTGAATTAATATATATTCATATTTGAATACAATCATTTTATAAAAGTATAATAAGCTTTTCTCCTAAAATAACACTTGCAAGCATAAGTAATTCACACATTTGAAGAAAATATCCTGCTAAGTCACCTGTAATTCCAGAGAATTTTTTTATAGACATATGTTTATAATAAATAAACATTAGAAATGCACTAATAATACATATGCTTCCCAAAATAGAATTAATAAACAACATAATGCCAATACAAAAAGCAATATAAATATACATAGTTATTTTTACAGTATTTTTTTGTGCTGCATCTGAAAAGCTGGCTGCAAGTCCATTAGTCTTTGCACATGGGAATGTTACTATTGAAAGAGCGCTTAAGGCTCGTGACAACATAAATCCAACACACAATATAAGTATTGACCTTAAACCAATTTCACTCCATAAGCCAAAATCAACTATAAAGTATACAACACAACTTATTAAAGCAAATGCTCCTATATGAGAATCTTTTAATATCTCTAATTTTCTTTCTACACTTTGATAGGAATTTATCGCATCCATAGTATCAACAAATCCATCAAGGTGTATTCCACCAGTTATAAGAACTGGCAAAACTGTAAGTATAGATGCTTTTAAAAGATTACCCATCTGTAGTGTATTACAAATCAGGTATACAGTAACAACTAATAATCCTATAGCTGCTCCAACCATTGGGAAAAAGCACATAGCATATTTCATATTATCCTTATTCCAATCAGTTTCAGGCATAGGTATTTTTGAATACATTGAAAATGCTATTTTAAAAGAACCCCACACTTTTAAATACCTCCTTTATGAAAAATTGGAATAGAATAAACAACTTCAACTACATTGTCAGCTTTCTTTCCAATTTCTTTATTTATTTCACCTAGATTTCTTATATATCTCATTGTGTCATCATCATAAACAATACCATCTGAGAATACTTCATTCGTCACTATTACTAAATTTTCTGCTTGATTATTTATTGATTCTATACCTCTTATTACTTCTTGTACTGTCTTATCTTTTGCTCCACCTTCAAGATACATCTCATTTGCTACTAGATTTGACATACAATCAATAAGAACTGTTGAATTATTTGATATAAATAATGACTTTAAATTTTTAAAACATTCTATGGTCTTAAAATTTTTATGGTCTCTCATTCTTTTATGTCTTTCAACTTTTTTTAAAGACTCATTATCATAGAGAAACATAGTGGCAATATAAATTAAATTATTTGATTTATAAGATACTGATAAGTCTTCAGCAAACTCTGACTTACCACTTCCACTTCCTCCAGTTATTAATGTTAACATTAAATTCCTCCAAACTCTATAAAGGTTTATATTGTTCTATTCCAATATCATTAAAGCTGCTCATTTTATTATATACAGTGCAAGCCATATCTAAAATTGGAAGCAAGGCTACTGCACCACTGCCTTCTCCAAGACACATTTCACATGTAATAAATGGTTTTAAATCAAGAGCTTCAAGAAGCATCTTTCCAGCTGGCTCTTTTGATACATGTGAAGGAAGCATATACTCAATTGTTTTATGTTCAATTTTAGATGCAACAAGAGCTGCAACTGCTGATATAAATCCATCGATTACTATTGGAATATTATATACTGCTCCGCCAATAAACACTCCTGCGAGTCCTGCAATATCGTATCCTCCAACTTTAGATAAAACATCTATAGGATCATTTAAATCAGGATCATTTAATCTTATAGATTCTTTTATAACTTGAATTTTTCTTTCAAGACCTTTCGATGTTAATCCCGCTCCTTTTCCTGTTACTTCTTCTACAGGTGCATTTAATAATACTGATGCTATTGCACTGCTTGTAGTTGTATTTCCAATGCCCATTTCACCAGTTGCTATAATATTGTATCCACATTCCTTCATATTTCCAACTAGGTTTATTCCTGTTTCAATAGCCTTTATCGCATTTTCCCTGCTCATTGCAGGTCCCTTTAATATGTTATCTGTACCATATGCTATTTTTCTGTTTAAAATATTAAATGGAATCATCTCTTCATTCTTATTTAAAGTTCTATCCATATCTCTATAAATTCCAATATCAACTGGAAAAACATCAATTCCTATTGATTTAGCCATTATACTTACGGTTGCCTTTTCATTTGTAAAATTTTCTGTTACATTTGCAGTAATTTCTTGACCTGTTTGAGTAACTCCCTCTTCAACTACACCATTATCTGCACACATTATAATTAAAGCTTTTTTATTCAAGCTAACTCTACTACATTTTGTTATTCCAGCAATCTTAATCACAGCTTCTTCAAGCAATCCAAGACTTTTTAATGGTTTTGCAATACTGTCCCATCTTCTAATAGCTTCATCTATAGACCTTTCATCCAAGTTATTTATTTCTTTTATAGCCTCTTTAAGCTTCATTGTTCTCCCCCTGTTATAAAACTATTTGTATTGAATTTACTCTTTATACTCAATACAATTATATACTTTAAGTCTTATTATAGCTTATCATTAGATACAAATATATAATATTGGTTTATACTTAAAACTCACATACTTTCAACAAATAAAATCTACCTGACTTAAAACGCAAAAAATGAGCCAACTCTATCAGTTAACTCATTCATTTAATATTATTTAAAGAGAAGCAATCCATCCCCATACTTCAATTTGTTTTAAAGCTGGGAATTCTGAATCATCTTTATTTTTTATTAGATTTGATAATTTTATCCACTCCACTTTACATTTTGGGATATCAAAGCATTGACAATCTGGACTATTAGTTGTTTTTAATATCATTTCTTCTCCATTTGACAATGATAGTTTAACACTTGTCCAATAACTATCGTGTGGATAATCAGCTCTTAAAAATAAACCAATTTTATTTATTAAAACCTCTCTTCCAAATTCAACGGTTATTTCTGCATTCTCTTTTTTATTTATCCCCCATGATTCATATGGCCATCTTCCATGTCCATCTGTTACACAAACACCATCTATTACATTGTTAGCATAAAATGCTGATTCATTTCTAGTTTCAACATTTGCTATAACATGCGGATAAATACCAATTGCATTTTTATGATCAGTAGGATTTAACGCCACATTTCTATATTGCATTAATTCTTCCTTACTAGGTTTTTCTACTGAAAAATAATGTCTATCTCCTTCAAACGCTCCATCTGGATAAGCCAATTTAGCTTCTTCAGTAAAAGGGAACTCATAATTCATTTCAGTATCTTTAAAATAAACTAACGATTTATCAATACACTTATTTATCTTAATCCATAAATATTCTCCAGGATTATAAGTTATAATTTTTACCGATGCTCCATCACCTAGAGCTCCCTTATATCCTAAATATACTCGTTCCTCACCGAATGATTCTTTAATTATATCTCCACTTCCAGAAATTAATTGAATCTTTAACATTTTACTAGACTCCTTTTTAATAATAATTAAAGTTATTTTATAAAAGCTTAATTCTCTTATTATCTTTATTAAAAACAGTTAATTTTCCAAAAATGCCTTGTCCTTTTTCGCTATAGTAAATCTTATCACCTTTAAAGGTATCAAAAGCACAGTAGAATATTGAAAATTCTTCATCACTATTTAAACTTTTCACTTCAAAGCCAATCATCTTATCCTTCTCAGCTTGTTCAGATTTACCATTTTGATGAACATATAAAGGTTTAATCTTAACAGTATCCTTCTCATAAAAAGCTTCTATCTTAATTCCTCTGTCTATAAAAGAAGAATTAGATACTAACTTATCATTATTACACAATTGGTTATATTTAGTTGAGAAAACACTCGTTAATTTAATGAAGGGCTCTCCATCTAATGAATCGACTACAAAATTCATGTTTTCTGATTCAATAACTGCTTTGTCACCTGTTTTAATACATCTTGCTGTTGGGTGAATATTGTATATTGAACGCCATTTATGCTCACCAGGATAATCAATTGCTGTAAACACAATTACAATATTCATTTTGTTTTCTATAAAAGAAGTTCTTCTGATTGTATATAGATTCTTTTCTAAAACATCATGGTCCTCTTTGACATTAGCCCTTCCAGACCATACTCCTTCCAACCCTATATAATTGCCTTTTTGATTATAAGAATTACCTATTGGATCTTGTACTTCTGTATATGAAGAATCTCCACTAATTTTAAAATCTTCTCTATTATCAACATCTACAGTGTTATGCATCCATTGTTTCTTTAAACCTGTTCTTAATGGAGAATTATATAGGTAAGTAAATCTCCCTGGATCTCCTATAATATCATGTTTATTTAAATTAATAGTCACACTTCCAACAGTAGCATGTCCATGAGCACTTCCATGTCTTCCATTAAATAATGTTATTAAATGGTTATCATCTTTATATGCTAGAAATCCACTATCTATTTGTTTAAAGCATCCATTAATCGAACTATTTTCATAACTTATATACTTGTCCTTATACATACTTCCAACAAATAATATTCCTTTTTCATTTTCAGAATTAACTTCATTTGCTAAGCCCAAACATCTATATATGCTATATACATATGAAAAGTCAACATTATCACTATCATGTAAAGAAAGAAGATCTTCATTATGATTTTTGTAAAATTGTGATGCTGCCACTAAAGGTTTTAACTTTTCTCTAATATTAATTGGAACATGATGATTTGTGTATTCAGCATGCATCATAACATATGCACTGCTTAATACAACTTCATGATGATACATAGGGCTCTGTTCCCATTGTATTCCATCTTGATAAAATTGGATGTCAAGTTGATCTTCCAATAAGCTCCATGACCATTTTCTATGCTCTTCATCTACTAATTCAGGGAACAAAATAGATGCTGAAAGTACACCTGTGATAAGTAAAACTCCCCAGTTACTTAGTAATTGCTTTGGTGTGTACGCTTTATATAAAAATTCTACATGTATCTTCAGTGATTCTTCTAACATCTCTATTTCTTGTTCAGTTAAATTTAAATCACTTCCTAAATATATAAGACTTCTCATCCAATTAGATAATCTTATACCAGTATCAAGACTACGCCACGAATCTTTATTATATTCAGAAGGAGTTCCATTATATTTAATAAATTTAAAAAGATACTCCTTCCATTTTTCTATATATTTTTTATTTTCAGTAACCCTATAAGCAATTGCTAAGTCAACCATAAATCCATTACGGTTTAACATATATATCCATTCCGGATCTGAATTAGCGCTTATATTCCATTCTACGCCATCGAATTTATAAGGAATAGAAGTCGCTTCCATATCCATAGGATCGTTATAAATTATTATGTTGTTACAAAGTAAATCACCTTGAAATTTTGCTCTTTTTATTTCTTTTTTGCAATTCTCTTTAACAAAGCTTTTCCAATCATTTGATAAAAATTCATTGCTATATTTATTAATTAGATCAAAAGTTATCATAATTTACACTCAACCTCTTCCTATAATACTAGATGACAAAACCTTTATTACAGTACTTTTGCTTATCTCAACAGAATAACTATCTTTATTTTTATCTTTTAAAGTTCCAAAAATCCCAGAGTTTAATAATACTTTATCACCAATATTAAGTTCATTAAGAAACTTTAAATGCTTCTCATTATTTTCCTTAATTCCCTTATACCTAATAATAGTAGAGATAACAATGTAACAAATAAATACTACTACTATTAAGGATATAAAAAGTATATTTTTAGCATCCATCTTCATTACATCCTATTAGATAATAAAGTCATTGTTTCTTTGCTATCATTAACAGAATCTAATAACATTGTTTCAAGCTCTTCTTCCTCAACCTCACTAAAGCAACATTTCATTGCTAAGTCTACAACTAAAGCAAGATTAATTCCTGAAATAATATATTGATTCATTTTGCCTGATTCTAATATTAATCGAGCAGCTATTTGATGTGGTGCTCCACCAGTTAAATCAGCAACAACTATAACCTTATCATTATTATCTAATAACTCTTTTATTTTTTGTTCGAATCCTTCATGTGTTTCGTTCTTATCTAAATCAAAAGCACATATATTTTCATTATTTCCTACTAATAAAGATACTGCTGATAAAACTCCACTTGGAAAATTACCATGCCCTACAATTACTAATTTACACATTTAAATTCCTCCTAAACTAAAATACCAAAATATGAAAGTCCAATACCTAATACAAATAGTAAAGCTAATAACTTATATGTTGACCATTTGTATTTCTTTACTAATATGAATACTATTATAGTAATAACAGCAGGTAACATGTTTGGAAGTATTTTATCTAAAATTGTTTGAATAGAAACAACTTGCTCTTCACCTGATGCAAGAGTAGTAGCATATTGAATACCTATTTTTGCTTTTACAAAACTAACTGATAATGCAGATATAACTGTAACACCTACTATACCAGCAGCATGAGAAACTTGACCTATTTTCTCACTCAATGTATCGATTACACTTGTACCTAATTTATAGCCTAAATATCCCATTAATAACTTAATAGTTAACATAGAAATTATCATAGTTATCCAGAAAGCCATAGGAGCAAAAGTTAATCCGTTCATAGCTAATCCAGCAAATATAGTTGAAAATAATGGTGCTAAACCAAATTGTGCAATTGAATCACCTATTCCTGCCAATGGTCCCATTAATGCCATCTTTATACTACGTGAATTTTCAATATCTTCACCATGATCATACATTGCCATATGCATACTAGTTTCAAATGGTAATGTATGAGGATTTATATTGTAAAATTCTATATTTGAAATTGCAACTTCTTTTAATTTTTCTGGATCATCCTTATATATCTTTTTCAATACTGGTAGGATTACAAATAAATATCCTGTTCCTTGATATGAATTATAGTTAAATCCATTTTGTAAAAAATAACTTCTAAGGGTTGTATTTAAATAATCTCTTTGTTTTAATACAGGTTTTCTAGATTCCATTTGAAAAATCCTCCTCATCAGAAACATTAACATAGCTCTCAGCTACTACCTTCTGAGCATTACTAGAGTTTAAATTATAAACAATTAAAGCAAATACTGTACCAGCTAACGCAATAGCCATAGTTGGTAATTGTAAATATGATACGCATATATAACCTAATAGAACATATGGTATAAATTCCTTCTTAAGCATAACTGACATTATCATTGCAAATCCGATTGCAGGTATAAGTCCTCCAGCTATTGATAATCCTTTTATCAACCATTGAGGTAAAACATTTACAAACGATTGTAATGCAGGTAAACTTACTGCTGAAATAATTCCTATAATAAATCCAACTACTAAAAATGCAATTACTGTACTATTTGCAAGTAAATTAAATTTACCATACTTTCCTTGTTTTAATAATTTTTTAGCATTATCTGTTGTACCTGATAATGCAGTATATATAGCTGTAGTAACTAATTGGAATAATACTGCAAATGGGAATGATAGAGATAACGCTGATTCAGGAGTAACTCCTTGATTCTTTAATGTAATTGCCATAATTGTCCCTACTATACCAGGCCCTAATTGATTTGGAGGAACTGTTCCACCTGCACCTACACCAAATCCCATGAATGCTAATTCAGCTAAAGCTCCAAAAGTTAGTGCTGTAGGAATATCCCCTAAAACAAGTCCTACGAAAAATGCCATAATAATTGAACGATTTGTATATATACCAAGTAATTGTCCTGCATAACAGAATGCAGTAATTAATCCTATTAAAATTGCCTGAGTTAATGATATTTCCATCTTTTCTTCCTCCTACTATAGAGCATTATTTAAAGCTTCTATGGACTTAACTCCATCATCTGATACAGGTGATGTCTTCGTATTAAACTTCACATTATATTTATCTCTTAATATACGCAATGCTTCTTTATCATTTTCTCCTAAATAAATAAATTGAGAAATTTTTTCTTTGCCTTCTGCTGCATGAACATTACCTATGTTTAACTCTTCTATAGGGAATCCACCCTCTACTAATCTAAGAGCATCTTCACAAGATTTAACAACTGTGAAAATAGTTTGATGTGGAGCTGCTTTCCAAATTACTTCATTCGTTCTATCAATAGTCCAAAAACGTACTCCAATATCTTTAGATACAATCGATTTCATTAAGGTTTGTTGAATATTATCTGTTGACACCTTATCATTTGCAACTATTACTAAGTTAGCACCTAAACTTTTAATCCACAATTGTCCTTGTCCATGTATCAATCTTTCATCAACACGCACCATTTTTATATTTGGTTTATTTTCCATAGTTAATTCCTCCATTTATAAAATAATTAATTATTTTTTACCAATACATTTCCCAACTTTTATAAAATCTAATTAAAGATTCCATATAGAAATAATCTCCCCAAATATTACCTTCATCTACACCTTTACCTGAATGCCAAGAATATACTCCATGATTTATAAGTGCTGTAGCTCCATCAGTCAAATCATCAGTATAATTATTTATTAAACTAGCTAACATTGAGTGCTGTACATATCTATAAACACTCTTCAATTCATCAGTCTCTAACAGGAACTTGTCCATTAAATTAAAACCACAAACTGCTATTGCAGCTGAAGATGAATCTCTTGATTGTCCAGAGCCATCATTAAAAATTAAATCCCAATAACATATAAAATCTTCTGGTAATCTATTTATAAAATAATTTGCCACTGCTTCAAAAGTATTTATATTTTCTTCATCTATATTGTGAAAATGATTTAATGCTATTCCGTAAATTAACCAAGCTTGACCTCTTGCCCAGCTAGAATCATCTGAATATCCTTGTCTAGTCTTACCACCAACAGGATTTCCAGTTGAAGGATCAAAATAGAATGTGTGATATGCAGAAGCATTATCTCTAACCGCATTTGCAATCGTTGTTTTAAAGTGTTTTTCAGCAATTTCTTTATATTTTTCTTCTTCTGTTACTTCTGTTGCCCAATATAATAAAGGAATATTTAAAAGGCAATCTACAATTAATCTATAATTGTCAGCAACACCTAGTTCACCCCATGCTTGTATGAATTCACCTTTTTCTTGATAACGTTTAATAAGTGCATCTGCAGCCATAATTGCTGCATCATACGCCATCTTATTTCCTGTTAATTTATAAGCACTAACGCATGATGGTATATAAAGAAATCCTAAATCATGGTGACTAACTTCAATATTATTTACAATTCTATTGTAAAATGACTCAACATTTTTCTCTGCCAATTCCTTATATTTATTGTCTTTTGTATATTCATATGCCAACCATAAAATTCCTGTCCAAAATCCATTGGTCCATTCAGTATTATCCATGACACCATAAGTGTTATCTTTAGTTGCTGGTGTTGGAAAATTCTCTCCAAATATTTCTATATTTCTATCTATTTTTCTTATACATTTATCTAATGCTACTTCAATTGTTTCTTTAGTTAAGAAACCACGATTAAAATAACGTTCACTACGAATCAACGGTTCTTTTATAATATTGCGCATATTTTCCAAAACTCCTTAATGTTAATTTTTAATTAAACATTATCTTCAGTTTGAATTTCTATAGAGTAAAATTTATAATGTATATAGCTTCTTATAAATTCAAATGGTATTTGAGCAGGATAATAAGTAATTCTTTCTAATTTATATAATGGTGTATTTTCATCAACTTTTAATACATCACATAAACTTTTTAACGAAATTGGAAACTCTACTTGTATTTTTTGTTTCATAGGTAAAGTCATTAAATTTATATCCAAAGCTTTTTTTATTTCATCAGAAACTCTATCATTTTCATTTAAATTATTATAATCAAATTTCTTTAAATACTTCTTTGGAATATAGCTATTTTGAACTTGCCATGGTGTATCATTAACATAACTCACTCTACAAAATTTAACTAAAGTCTCATTAGCTCTAACTTTTAATTTTTCAGCAATCTCCGCATCTTCTATTTCTTTTACAATTAATATTTTTTTACTTTCTATTATCTTTTTCTCATTATACTCATTCTTAAATTCTTCAATTATTGGACTTCCCTCATCAAAGAAAGCACGTCTATGCTTAAATGATTTCCTTACATAAGTTCCTTCTCCTTGTTTTCTAATAAGGTATCCACTTAAAACTAAATCTTGAAGAGCTCTAACAACAGTTGTACTACTAACATTGTAAATTTTTTTTAACTCTCCCTCAGAATAAATTTTATCTCCAGGCTTAAACTTTTTTTCTTCAATCATCTGAATAATGTCTTGTTTTATAATTTCATATTTTGCAAGCATCTCTATCTCTCCCTAATCATATAACACGTTAATGTATTAAGTATATTATTATAATTATATGTTATATCATTATGGCTTTCAAGTGTAATGAAACTTATAACACTTTACCTTAATTCATTCATAGAAACCATATCCATATCATCATATGTGATATTTTCTCCACACATTGCCCATATGAATGTATAATTACTTGTCCCTACTCCTGAATGTATTGACCAACTTGGAGATATAACAGCTTCCTCATTTCCTACTATAATATGTTTAGTCTCATCCGGTTTACCCATCATATGAAAAACCTTCGTTTCTTCATTCATATCAAAATACAGATATGTTTCCATACGTCTTTCATGAGTATGACACGGCATTGTATTCCAAGCACTGCCTTCTTCAAGAATTGTATATCCCATTTGCAATTGACAACTTTCACATACATTGGGATGAATATATTGGAATATTCTTCTCTTATTTAACGTTTTTCCTTCACCAACAATTCTTGGTGTTATATTATCTATGCTTATTTTAACATTTGGATATTTATAATGTGCAGGTGTTGAAACAACATAGAATTTTGCTAGATTATTTAAATCCTTAGATTTAAATATTACTTGCTTTGTTTCTTTTCCAATGTAATATCCGTCTTGTTTTTTCATTTCTTCTTCTTTACCATCAATAATTATTGTTCCCGGTCCACCTATATTAATAATTCCAAGCTCTCTACGCTCTAAGAAATAATCTACTCCAAGTTCTTTCGAAAAAATTATTTCTAAAGGCTTGTCTTTAGGTGTCACTCCTCCGAAGATCTGACGATCATAATGCAAATACGTCAAACAAATCTCACCAGGTGAAAATATTCTTTTTTGTAAAAATTCATTGCATAATTCTTTAGTTGAATAATGCTCTATATCTTTAGGACTATGTGCATATCTAATTTCCATTTCTCCTCCTCCTCTCCATTTATAAGGTTAACCACTTAACATGTTAAGATGTTAATATAATATTACTACTTTATGAAATCGTAGTCAATAAATAAAAAAAAATATTTTCTATAAATTTCTATGGATAAAATAGACCTGATTTTAATATTAAGATACGAATTTAAAGGCTGGCTTTCTTAACTGCACACATAATAAAAGGCCTAACCTTTATAAAATGTACCCTTTGTCAAGGACAGTTTAAAAAAAGTCTAAGCAACATTAAGAA
>OGRV01000071.1_pt1 | contig 56455 bp, 54 predicted proteins | sample 1573731 | NCBI WGS metagenome assembly OGRV01 (sample SAMN03295828, study PRJEB24534) | human gut metagenome | isolation source: fecal sample 3 from infant 4 | host: Homo sapiens | place: USA: Pittsburgh, PA | collected 2014-07
AACTCCATACGAGGTTTATCATTCAGTAGAGTTGCATTTGACTTGACAATTCAAGACACAAAAAACCGCCCAACCTAAGTTGAGCGGCTTTCACCATTCTATAAAGAATTATATATAGTTTACATAGTCCCAGTACTACCGATACCACCTGTACGTACGCCTGTTGCATCGTCGTCATTAGTAATAAGGTATTTAGAGAAAATGCCTTGTGCAACGCGTTCGCCTTTTTCAAGGGTAACAGGTTCGTTGCCAAAGTTTAGGAGGGCGATCATGATATGACCTTCATTCTCCTCATTATTATAGTAATCGCTGTCGATAATGCCTGTGCTATTCACAAGAGCTAGTTTACGTTTGATAGCCATGCTAGAACGGATGTGGATAGCAAGGTATTCGTCGTATGCCATGAAAGCCTTAAGACCTGTTGGCACGAGAACTACTTGGTTTGGTTCTAATGTAACAGCTTCAGCGCATTCAATATCATAGCCTGCGCTTTCTGTGGTTTTACGTGTTGGTAAATTGATATTTTGTTCTTCAAAAGCAGAAACTACTTCAAAGCCACGAATATCCATGTAACACCTCTTATTTCAAACAATCTTTACGGGACAAGTTAATACGGCCTTGTTTATCGATTTCGATAACCTTAACCATAATTTCGTCGCCTACATTTACAACGTCTTCTACATTTTCAACGCGTTCTTTTGCAAGTTTAGAAATATGTACAAGACCTTCTTTGCCTGGTAATACTTCTACGAAAGCACCAAATGCCATCAAGCGAGTTACTTTACCAAGGTATACTTCACCTACTTCAACCTCTTTAGTAAGGTTTTCGATGATTTGTTGCGCTTTTGCAGCACCTTCTTGGTCTACAGAAGCGATGAATACAGTACCATCATCTTCGATGTCAATTTTTGCACCTGTTTCATCAATGATGCTACGGATTACTTTACCGCCAGAACCGATTACGTCACGGATTTTATCTGGATCGATTTTCATTGTAATGATGCGTGGAGCGTATTGGGACATTTGTTGACGAGGTTCAGCAATGGTATCTAGCATAATGCCCATGATGTGCATGCGACCTTTATGAGCTTGTTCCAATGCTTCGTGAAGGATTTCACGAGACAAACCAGAAATTTTAATATCCATTTGGATAGCAGTTACACCCTTAGCTGTACCAGCCACCTTGAAGTCCATATCGCCAAGAGCATCTTCCATGCCTTGAATATCTGTTAAGATTGTGTAGCGTTCACCTTGCGTTACAAGACCCATTGCGATACCTGCTACAGGAGCTTTAATAGGTACACCAGCATCCATCAAGGACAATGTGGAACCACATACGGAAGCCATGGAGCTAGAACCATTAGATTCTAATACTTCAGATACTAGACGCAATGCATATGGGAATTCTTCTTCACTAGGAATTACAGGTACCAATGCGCGTTCTGCCAAAGCACCATGACCGATTTCACGACGTCCAGGACCACGGGAGGAACGAGTTTCCCCTACGGAGAAGGATGGGAAATTGTAGTGGTGAATATAGCGTTTTTCTGTTTCTACACCGATGCCATCAATAGTTTGTTTTTCAGACAATGGTGCTACAGTAGCTACGTTCAATACTTGAGTTTGACCACGTGTGAATAGACCAGAACCATGTGTACGAGGCAATACGCCTGTACGGCAAGAAATTGGACGAACTTCATCAAGTTGACGGCCATCTGGACGGATTTTTTCAACAGTAATCATGTGACGAACGATTTCTTTCGTCATAGCATCGAATGCTTTATTTACATCACCCAAGTTATCTGGATAAATTTCTGCGAAGTGTGCTAATACGTCTTCACGTACTTCTGTTTCTTGTGCATCGCGTTGTTGTTTATCGGCACAACGAACGGCTGCGTCAAGTTTATCGTGACCATATGCGCGAACTGCATCAGCGATTTCAGCAGGTACATCTTTGCTTTCAAATACGCGTTTTTCCTTGCCTACTTTAGCTTTTACATCTTCTTGGAATGCAACGATTTTCTTAATTTCTTCGTGAGCAGCCATGATAACTTCAAGAATTGTTTCTTCCGGAACCTCTTGAGCACCACCTTCAACCATGAGGATAGCATCTTTAGTACCAGCTACTACGATATTAAGGTCAGTTTCTTCTAATTGTGTTTTTGTTGGGTTTACAACGAATTCACCATTTACACGACCCATGCGAACACCAGCGATAGGACCAGCCCATGGAATATCGGAAATAGATAATGCTGCAGACGCACCAATCATACCGCAGATAGCAGGATCACAATCTTGATCTACGGACATAACGGTAGCAACAACGTGTACTTCATTACGTACACCTTTATCAAATAGTGGACGAATAGGACGGTCAATCAAACGGCTATTCAAGATAGCAGATTCAGGTGGACGTGCTTCACGTTTGATAAAACCACCTGGCAAACGACCAATAGCATACATTTTTTCGTCATAATCTACTGTAAGTGGGAAGAAATCGATATCCTTCGCCTCTTTAGAACCTGTAGCGGTAACGAGTACGCGTGTATCGCCATAACCAACCATTACGGCACCGCCAGCTTGTTTTGCAAGTTCCCCAGTCTCGATCGTAAGCGTACGACCAGCTAGGTCCATTTGGAATTGTTCCATTCCTATTCCTCCTAAAAATCTTCTTATACGTATACCTTATTATTATATATCATCTAATTAAATTAGGCTATTTTTTCTATCCATATGATATACTTTAATTGTTGCTAACTCCTATTCTGGCAACAGAAAGGAGGTGTTTCTATAGTGGATTATGTTGTTTCCCTTATAATCACTATCATAGGTGGTGTAACTTGCCATTACATCATCAAGTGGCTAGATAGTAGATTTAAATAGCAACTAGCACAATAAAAAGGACAGAGTAGCCGCTCTGTCCTTTTTTCTGTGTTTCCACAATAGATTATCGGCAGTTGTTTCCCTTTGCCTAAATTCATTATAACACAAGGAAATAAAATAAAAAAGCCGTCCAAAGGGACGGCTAGTTTTATTATTTACGAAGACCAAGACGTTCGATAAGGGAACGGTAACGTTCGATATCTTTACGACGAAGGTAGTCAAGCATGTTACGGCGTTGACCAACCAATTTCAACAAACCACGACGGGAATGATGGTCTTTTTTGTGTTCTTTCAAGTGTTCAGTTAAGTATACGATGCGGCTTGTCAAAATCGCAACTTGTACTTCTGGAGAACCAGTGTCACCTTCATGAGTAGCGTATTCTTTAATTACTGCTAATTTAGCTTCTGTAGTTAACATTAATGTTACCTCCTATAAAATAATAATCCCGATAAGCTTAAGTAACCGTTGGAGATTCGAATACTTCGCTTACGATATGTCTAACGACTTAGTTAAGTATACAGTATAATCCCCTTAGTGTAAAGGTTTTCATAAAAAAAGAGAAGATAATATCCCCTCTTTTATTTAGACTATATATATTTCAGCCCCTTATTTAGAACCGAGCATCATACGGTCGCTTAATGCACCTTCGCCAGCTACTTCAAATTTTTGTAGTAGATCTTGAACGGTTAATTTTTTCTTTTCTTCCCCTTTTACATCATAGATGATACGACCCGCATCCATCATGATGAGACGATTACCAAAACGCAATGCATCACGCATGTTATGAGTAATCATAAGGGTGGTTAAGTTATGTTCTGCAACGAGCTTTTCTGTCAATTGCAATACATTTTCTGCAGTCTTAGGATCAAGAGCAGCCGTATGTTCATCCAACAATAATAAATCAGGACGAAGCATAGTAGCCATAAGCAATGTAATGGATTGGCGTTGCCCACCAGATAATAGGCCCATCCGTGCAGATAGACGTTCTTCAAGACCTAAGCCTAATAGAGCAAGGCGTTCTTTAAAGAATGCTTGTTCACTATCTTTGAAAGCCCATTTAAGGCCTAAGTTTTTACCACGACGCATAGCAAGAATCAAGTTTTCTTCGATTTGCATATTGCCTGCAGTACCAACCATAGGGTCTTGGAATACACGGCCAATGTATTTAGCGCGTTTGTATTCTGGCATTTTTGTTACATCAATATTATTGATGGTTATGCTCCCTTCATCAACTGGAAATACACCAGCGATAGAGTTTAACAATGTACTTTTACCAGCACCATTACCACCGATTACTGTACAAAAGTCCCCTTCTTCTAAACGAAGATCGATACCTTGTAATGCAGTTTTTTCATTAATTGTGCCCTTAAAGAAGGTTTTTACCATATTTTTTACTTCTAACATAGTGTCCTCCTTAGCGAGCTAGCCATTTGGCTTTCAAAGTAGGCAAAGAAAGCGCGATGGCAACGAGAATTGCAGTGAATAATTTTAAATCGTTTGGTGGCATACCCATGTAGAGTACAGCTGCGATAACGATACGATATACGATGGAACCGAGTACTACAGCAACGAGGCTACGTACGAAGGATTTTGTACCGAATACAACCTCACCGATGATTACAGACGCCAAACCGATAACGATGGTACCAATACCCATCCCTACGTCGGCAAAGCCTTGGAATTGACCGATAAGAGCACCAGACATGCCAACGAAACCATTGGAGATTAATAGACCAAGAACGATCATATTATCTGTATTAACACCTTGTGCACGAATCATTTGAGGATTCACACCAGTTGCACGTAATGCTGTACCAATTTCAGTGCCGAAGAACCAAAACAATAGTAAGCATACAGCCACTGCTACTAAAACACCTACGATAGCAGCAGACCACATATTCGGTGTATGTAATAAACTACCAAGAGTCGTATAAATTGTATCCATACGAAGCAAGGACACATTTGCTTTACCCATGATATGAAGGTTTACTGAGTACAACGCAATCATTGTTAAAATACCAGCCAACAATGCCGGAATTTTTAATTTAGTATGAATCCAGCCTGTTACAGCACCGGCCAACATACCGCCTACGCCAGCCAGTAAAATAGAAAGGATGGGGTTCATACCACTAGTAATTAAAATGGCGGAAATGGCCGCCCCCATAGGGAACGTCCCTTCCACGGTCAAGTCAGCCACGTCAAGAACGCGGAAGGTGATGAATACACCGACCGCTAACAAGGACCATAATAGACCTGTTGTTATGGTGCCTACCACTAAATCTAACATCAAAATCTCCTCTATTATTTCATATCTTTACGAAGTGTATCAGGAATTGTAATTCCTAATTTTTTAGCACGTTCTTCGTTGACAGTTAATTTGATCTCTTTTTGCATTTCAATAGCCATGTCGCTAATTTTAGCTTCACCAGAAAGCACTTTAGCTGCCATTAAACCTGTTTGGTAACCTAATTTATAGTAGTCTACAGAATATGTCGCTACGCCACCAGTCATGGTCATGCCTTCATCAGCAGCAAATACTGGAATTTTAGCAGCATCTGTAATTTGTGCTAAGTTTGCCATAGCAGATGCTAATACATTATCTGTTGGTGTGTAGATAGCTTGTACATCTTGATTTACAAGATTTGTCGCTGCTTGTTGGATATCGTTTACGTTGGAAACGGTCGCTTCTACAACAGTAATACCTTTGCTAGCTGCGTAAGCTTTCATTTTTTCCACTTGAAGTTGGGAGTTGATTTCGGACGATGTGTAAATTGCACCAATACGTTTTACATTAGGTACTAATGCGATAATAAGATCTACCTCTTTTTCAACAGGTGTCATATCAGATGTACCAGATACATTGCCACCAGGATGTTCATTGGATTGAACGAGTTTAGCTGTTACGTAATCTGTAATAGCGGTCCCCATAATTGGCATTTCATGAGATGCATTCGCCATTGTTTGTGCTGCTGGCGTTGCAATTGCTAGTACTAAATCTTTTTTATCAGATACGAAACGTTGAGCAATACTATTCAAATTAGATTGGTCAGCTTGTGCATTTTGTTGGTCGATTTTAATATTTTCACCATCTTTAAAACCTTTTGATGTAAGGCCATCTACAAAGCCTTTATTAGCAGCATCAAGAGATGGATGTTCTACCAATTGAATAACACCGATTTTCTTTTGATTGCTAGTAGCGGTATCGGAACCACAACCAGCTACCATTGCCATAACAGTAATTGCACTAAGTGCCACTGCGATACCTTTTTTCCAGTTCATGTGTAACTCCTTACCAGTTGTTTATTAAATCATAGTCGCTTTGTTCATCAAGTCCTCTGGTAAGGTGATGCCCAATTTTTGTAATTTATCTTTGCTCACAACTAATTTAAATTCTTTTTGCATTTCGATTGGCATATCTTCAATTTTAGCTTCACCAGTTAAAATTTTAGCTGCCATCAAACCTGTTTGATATCCAAGTTTGTAGTAGTCTACGGACAAGGACATAACGGCACCACCTTTAACGTGGTTATCTTCGCCACCAAATACAGGGATTTTTGCAGGATCAGTAATTGCTACAAGGTTGCTCATGGCAGATGCTACTACATTATCTGTTGGTACATATATGGCATCTACATGTTGAGATACGAGATTTTGAGATGCTTGTTGAATATCATTTACGTTGGAAACAGTAACCTCTTCAACCTTAATGCCTTTTGTTGCTGCGTAAGCTTTCATTTTCTCTACTTGAATTTGAGAGTTTACTTCACTAGAGCTATAGATTGTACCAATTGTTTTGACATTCGGCATAACTTGTAAAATCAAATCTACTTGTTGCTCTACTGGGTTCATATCGGATGTACCAGATACATTACCACCAGGTTTTGCATTAGATTTAACTAATTTAGCCGCTTCGTAATCTGTAATAGCTGTACCCAAGATTGGAATATCATGAGTTGCATTCGCCATAGATTGAGCTGCAGGCGTTGCAATCGCTAAAATTAAATTTTTACGATCAGATACAAAACGCTGTGCAATACTGTTCAAGTTAGATTGATCAGCTTGTGCATTTTGTTGGTCAAAGGTAATTTTGTCAGCTAAGCCCTTTTCTTTAAGAGCGTCAACAAAACCTTTGTTTGCTGCATCTAGTGCAGGATGTTCAACCAGTTGTACTACGCCAACCTTGTATTCACCATTAGATGTAGTTCCATTTGTGCCACAGCCCGCAAACGCCATCAATGCTGCCGCCGTGAGTGCTAAGGCAATACCTTTTTTCAAGTTCATGGGGATTTCCTTCCTATCTGCAAAGACTATAATACTTCTATTATAAACAAATTTATCCACTACATCAATGTAGCAGAGTAAAGTATTTTACATTTGTCTTTATGTAGAGTACATAAAAATAGAATTTATATTATCTATCAAGAGATGCTAACATATCCTCTGTTAGTTCATTTGCCGCCAAAATGTAGTCTTTAAGCGTTCCTTTATCAAGGGCCACCTTCATAACAGGTACTTCAAATGGGTCGAGAATGACACACATTAAAATTTCTCCTGTTACATAATAGCCTACCACGGCTTCCCCTTCATCTTCGTCCAACGTTTCTCGTTTTACAGTTACACAATACGGTTTCATCACCTGTGCAGCCGCCTCAGCAACAGCTTCACGAGTTGCAATATATTCTTCTGCTTGTGTTTCAGGAATATCAAAGATATCGACCTTCACAGTCTTAACCTCTGTCGCCTCTCCTTTTGCCGCCTCAATAGCAGCACCTAATTCCGTTTGATTCATCATATACCTCACATAGAATGGACTTTCACCAATGGTGAAAGCCCCATGACACTAGATTGTTTCATCTGCTGCATTCAAGAATGCCACATAACAACGTTTTGCCTCATAAATATCGGCCTTAGATGTAACCTCCCACGGTGCGTGCATGCTCAAAACTGCTACACCACAGTCGATAACATTCATACCATACAACGCCATGATGTACGCAATGGTACCACCACCACCGAGGTCTACCTTACCGAGTTCAGCCGTTTGGTACGTTACATTATTGGCTTCCATTACACGACGGATAAAGCCCATATATTCAGCATTTGCGTCATTAGAACCAGCTTTACCACGAGAACCGGTAAATTTATTAAACACAACGCCCATACCTAGGTAAGACGCATTTTTCTTTTCAAAAGCAGCTGCGTAAAGTGGATCATAACCAGCACTTACATCAGAAGATAACATACGAGAATTCTCCAATGTTCTTCGTACATTAACGGAATTTGGTTTTCCCATTAAGGTTAAAATCTCTGCCACTGCGTTTTCAAAGAAACGAGATTGCATGCCTGTAGCACCGACGGAACCAATTTCCTCTTTATCTACTAATAAACAGCAAGTCGTACGTTTTACCTTATCTACTTCGAGCATCGCCACCAAGGATGTATAAGCACATACGCGGTCATCTTGGCCATATGCAATAATCATAGAGCGGTCAAAGCCCATATTGCGCGCCTTGCCAGCCGGTACGATTTCAAGCTCTGCAGATAACAGATCGCGTTCTACAAATCCGTACTCTTTTTCTAATAGAGCGTTAATAAATTTAGTAACCCCCTCTTTTTCTTCCCCTTTAACAGGTTGACTGCCGATGAGAAGATCTAAGGATTCACCTTCGATAACCTTAGCTGCATTTTTCTGCATTTGTTCTTGCCCTAAGTGAGGCAATAAATCGGTAATGCAGAATACGGGGTCCGTTTCTTTATCACCAATGTTGATATTAATGCGAGTACCATCTGTTTTTACTACTACACCATGAATGGCGAGTGGCATTGCTACCCAATGGTATTTTTTTATACCACCATAGTAATGTGTATCCCAAAATACTAGATTGCTATCTTCGTATTGTGGATTTTGTTTTACGTCAATGCGCGGAGAATCGATATGAGCACCGAGAATATTCATACCCAAATCCATATCGTCTGTACCAATATTAAAGAGAGCAATCGATTTATCCATATGCGTATAGTAAATCTTATCGCCAGCCTTAATCGGTGTATTTGATTTAATCAACTCTTTTAAATCTACATAACCAGCTTCTTTTGCAACGGCTACGGATTGAACCACACATTCACGTTCTGTTTTGCCATTATCTAAAAATTGACAATATGAATCGCCTAATGACATTACATCTTGCAATGTTTGTTCATCATAATTATGCCAAGCATATTTACGTTCCATATTCACATTCCTTTCTATTTAGACCAAAATTACTATGTGTAGTAATCTGGTCTTCTAAGTATTTAATAATTCCTTTCGACGATGCTCGTAATAGAGGCGTTCTTTTTCTCGGTTAATTTCCGATTTTTCTGTATATAGTCTACGAATTTCATCGGTGCTATGACTTAGTACCTTTGTTACATAAAACTTAGTATGTCCCGACTTAATCGTGTATTTTCCTACTTTTAATTGTATGGCAAATTCCCCATGTTTTGGACAAATGCCAATGGATAGGTGCTTATCCCCTTGAATGCGTTCCGGTCGTGTCGTTTCTAGACGACCTTGGCAATAAGGACAGAATGACAATCGCACCCGTCGATCATGGACGATGCGTTTTTTCTCTTGAAAATTATCATACATAAAGAAGGTCAAACCCGGTGGATATAAAAATGGATTTGGCGCCTCTTTTCGTATCGTATCATAATCCAACAATGCCTTCGGCAAATCTAATTTTTGGCATATATGAGCCGTAAATAAAGCATCATGCAATGCATTATGGGCTGACAGCTCTTCAGTCGATATTTGTAAATCCTCCATCGCATGGGCTACAGAATACTGTTGCGTCGTACCATATCTGTGAAAGCTATATATCATCTGTGCATCTGCCCAAGAGTCATAGTCGATACTCTTTAATTTATGGAGAAGTAAATTTTCTCGCAATATAAGAATATCGTCAGCCCCCCAAGAAAGTAGCTTATAGTCCTTGCCACACCACTGTTGAAAATGACTATAGGCCATTCTAAAAGGGACACCTCGATTTAAATCTTGATTAGTAATCCCCGTAAGGGCCTTTACATGCTTATGCATATGTAATAAATATTTTGGTTTAACATACATTGTGAAGGAATCCACAATTTCAAGCTTTTCATTGAGCTTAATTGCTCCGATTTGAATGATTTCGCCCGTCAACGGCATACGTGTTCGCTTCATAAAGCTAATATCATTGCTATAGGGTTGGTTCCATTCTAAATCAAAAATAATATAATCCATAACTTACGATTCCTGCAGTAATGTTTCAGCTGCCTTAATCACTTGTTCTTCGGTAATAACAGAAATACCTTTGTATTTGCCTTCTTTAATGACCTTTTTCATGCTTTTACCAATTTCATAATGATCCATCGATTCTAGTACAATCGATTTAGCTTGGTATGGGCCATAGAAAAAAGGATTTGATGGACCATAGAGTGCAACTATCGGTACACCTTGACTGATTGCTACATGCATAGGCCCAGAGTCATTTGTAATAACAAGATCACACCATTTCATAGCAGCTGCTAAAGAGCCAATTTTAAATGCTCCCGTAGCTACAATCGGAGTGGTCTTCATATGTTCCACCACGGGCTTAACCATCTCTAAATCCATAGGGCCACCAAAGAACACAGTTTTATAGCCTTTGTCAGCAAAGTAATCAGCTACATCAGCAAAGCGTTCAGCTGGCCAACGTTTTTCAGGTACTGCACTTCCGATGTTGAAACCGATAAGCTTATCATGAGGCATAACGCCTTGGCTTTCATAAAAGCGAGAAACCTCATCATTCCATTCTTTGCAGGTTTCAATATGTAATCCATGGTTAGATACATCGGTAACGCCCAATTGCTCAAGCACGTTTATATACATATCCGCAGCATGGCGAGTTTTTCGGTCAAGCCTTGTATATTGAGTCATGAACGGTCTAAATAAGAAATGACTCATCCCCGTCGTTACCTTGCCATTAATCTTCCACGCTAAGTATGATGTGCGTTCATTAGGATGCAGATTGATAACGATATCAGGTCTACCTTGTTCGTTAATACGACGAGCAATTTCATTTAGACCTTTAATACTATTATGACGCCCCTTTTTATCGACAGTAATCAAATCATCGATATAAGGATTGTATTTCATCACATCCTGTAATTTTTCATCAATCACATAGGTTATATGACTATGAGGTGCTGCTTTGCGCAACACCTCTAGAAATGGCGTCGTTAAGACTACATCACCTAAATGCATGAGAAAGGTTACGACAATACGTTTATAATCAAGTTCCATCATAAATCCTTTCTCAACATTTCAGAATATACATCCCATACGGCATCTACAGGTATTTGAGCCATACAATCTGGATCGTCCACCAACGGCTGTTCAGGTGTAGCCTTAGATGTGGGGGAAATAATAATATGAACGTGACTGCCCCCATATGGGCCCGTTCTATGTGGTGATGTCGTACCAAACAACGCGATTAATGGTTTCTTTAACGCGTTTGCAATATGTAAAGGTCCCGTATCAGCGCTGATGAAAATATGGCAGTGACGAATCAACTCGATTAACTCGGCCATGGTCGTTTGACCAACTAAATTGATGAGATTATCGCTCTTCACATAGTTTTCTATAAATTGACCTTTTTCACTATCATCAGGCGAACCTGCAATGACCACCTTTTTACCACTTTCACAAAGGCGAATACATAGCTCACCAAAGTTCAACAAAGGCCATTCCTTAACAATCCAGCGAGCACCAGGTACAACAACGACATAATCATCGGTTACACCCAGATCAGCTAAACGTTTTCGAATGACGCCCTCTGCTGCATGGTCATGGGGCATTGGAAATTCAACACCCTCTACATCGCCGCCTAATACGCGAACTGTGTCGAGGTATCGCTCGATAACATGGTCATATTTATGAGCACCTACGAGGGCTTTATTGACGAATTTACTACCTTCTCGAAGTTCCCAATAGCCATATCGCTCAGGTGCCCCCGATAATAGAGACACGATGGCACTTTTGGCTATACATTGTAAATCTAAGGTCATGTCGAAATGACGACTATGTAAATCCTTGCGAAGGTTCCACAAATAAGAAGGAGATTTTAATTGTTTTTTGTCGATTATAATCACTTCATCCACCCAAGGTGTACCCGGTAAAAGGCTAGCAAATTGCTCGTGTATAGCCCAGGTAATTTTTGCGTGCGGTAAATTTTGACGCAATGCATATAAGGTTGGCAATGCGTGAATGACATCACCTAAGGAACTCATTTTAATGATGAGTATATTGGAATAGTCCTTCATAATAACCCCTTTGTGAATGAAGAATACACACGCCCCTGACGTGGTTTACAATGACAAACAATTATATCTACCCTAGTTCTTTATGATAGTTTTCATAAAATTTAGCAAATTAGATTCTGTAAAGAGGTATCCCTTTACCCCTGCAGCTTCGGCAGCCTCCACATCACGTTGACTATCACCAACGAGAAAACTATGTTCTACATCTACATCAAAATCCTTGATGGCTTGTAAAATCAGGCCTGGCTTTGGTTTACGGCAGTTACAATCTACGGCATAGCGCTCTACAACGCCATCCTTATGATGTGGACAATAATAAAAGTGTAAGATCGGTGCGCCAGCCTTAAACAATTCATTTCCCATATAATCGTGAAGAATTTGAACATCAGTTTCCTTATAGTAGCCTCGCGCCACCCCACTTTGGTTTGTCACCACTATAAGTTCATAACCAGCGTCATGGGCTAATTTTAATGCTTCTTTTGCACCTTCAACCCATTGTAAATCCGATATTTTATAGAGATAGGAAACATCCTTGTTGATAACCCCATCTCTATCGAGGAACAACACCTTTCTCATACTTTATCCTTTACATATATCAAAGAATTTGCACGATCCATTATCAGGAATTAACGCAAATATCCTTCGTTATTATCTAATAATTCACAATATTCTTTAACAGCCTCTGCTAATGGTGTAAAGCCTTTATCATAGCCTGCGGCCATCAATTTAGTAGTATCTGCTTCGGTAAAGCTTTGGTATTTACCTACCAACACTTCTGGGAATGGAACGTATTCAATGCGGCCTTTTCCATTATAGTCTATAACAGCTTGCATAAATTCATTAAAGCTATGCGCATGACCAGTACCACAGTTGAAAGTACCAGAAATTTCAGGGTGTTCCCAGAAATAGAAATTCACATTTACCACGTCTTTTACATAGATGAAGTCACGTGTTTGACCACCATCTTCATAGCCATCAGTACCTTCAAACAAATTGATAACACCTGTTTCTTGGTTTTTATAGAACATTTGGCGTACAAGAGAGGCCATTTTATCCTTATGTGCTTCATTAGGACCAAATACATTAAAGTAACGTAAACCTACAACTTGCGCTGTATATTCATCTTCAAATTTACGTACATAACGGTCAAATAAAAGCTTAGAATATGCATATGGGTTTAATGCCTCTTCTGCTTCTGGAGTTTCTACGAAACCATTTGTACCATTACCATACGTAGATGCAGAGGATGCATAAATAAATGGAATGGCTCTATCTTGGCAATAATGGAATAGATTTTTAGAACCTTCATAGTTGTTCTTCATCATATATTTGCCGTTATATTCCATTGTGTCCGCACAAGCGCCTTCATGAAAAATAACTTCGATTGGACCTACGTTGAAAGTACCATCCGCAATGGCAGCATCAAAGTCATCACAATCAATGTAATCTAAATAATCCAAGTTTTGAAGATTGCGAATTTTACGACCATCTGTCAAATCATCGACGATTAAAATATCATTACGGCCACGCTCATTTAAGGCTTTTACAATATTACTACCAATAAAACCGGCACCACCAGTTACAATAATCATAATTTCCCCTCCTTAGACATTATAGCTATTTTTTTCACGATATCTGATGTAGAATAGCCTTCTTTAAATGAAAGTACCGCTACCTCATCTACAGACTCTCTGCCGACAATCTCTTCTTTTTTATAGTCTCCGCCCTTAACGAGAATATTAGGACGCAAATAGGCTAATAATTCAGCTGGTGTGTCTTCTTCAAAAAGAACAACCCCATCTACGCATTGTAAAGCACTTAATAAAGCAGCTCTATCATCTTCAGATACAATCGGTCTAGTTTCACCCTTTAAACGACGTACAGACGCATCTGAATTAAGTCCGATGATGAGATGACGACCTAGTTGAGCTGCCTCTTGAAGATATGTAATATGGCCTCGATGTAAAATATCGAAACAACCATTAGTAAATACAACAGTTTCATCCATACTTTGCCATTTATCGATTAAGGCCTTCATCTCTTCTTTTGTATATAACGGACTTGATGTCGTTAATTGACGAACAGATCTCCACAAATCAATCAATTCTTGGCGATGAATTGGGTATGTACCAACCTTAGACACAACGATACCAGCTGCACCATTGGCAATATGTAATGCTAAACGCATAGATAAACCACTAGCCAAGCAAGAAATCATCATAGCTACGACCGTATCGCCGGCACCACTTACATCGAATACATCTTGTTGCGTAGCTGGATTATGCCATGTTCGCCCATCCTTTGCTACAACAGTAATCCCCTTTGCAGAACGGGTACCTATAATATACTGAATATTAAGTTTACCTAATACTTCCTTAGCCGCCTCTATAACAGAAGCATCCTCATTAGGTATAACACGACCTAATGATTCGCCTAATTCCTTTACATTTGGCGTAATGCAAGTAGCACCATCATATTTAGACCAATCTGCCCCCTTAGGGTCAACAATAGTTTGCACATTATAGGTATGAGCTAATCTAAATACCTCTTGTAATAATGTAGGTGTACACACACCCTTGCCATAGTCAGAAATAACAATGCCTTGCAATCCTTGTTGACAAAGCCCATCCAACCAGGAAATCAATCGTTCCTCTTCATCTGTTGTAATCGGAGTAATCGTCTCAAAATCGAGACGCATCATCTGTTGACGATCACCTAAAATTCTCATTTTAGTAATAGTAGAGCGATTGTTATCATAAATAAGACCAGATGTATCAATACCATCAGCAATCAATAATTTATCGAGTACTCTACCATGATCATCAACGCCAGCTACGGCTCCTAAATATACATGACAATCGAGATTAGCCAAATTAGAAGCAACGTTCCCTGCACCACCAAGCACCTCTTTCACAGATGACACGCGATTTACCGGTACTGGAGCCTCTGGAGATATACGACTCACATCACCAAAGACATATCGATCCACCATCACATCACCAATAACTGCGATTTTTAGGTTGGGCAATGAATTTGTCAGAAATTCATTGACTGTTTTTGTAATCATAGGTCGTCCCCTTTCAAGAAATCTGTGATTTCTTCCCTATCTCGATTAATAACCTTCTTCGATAAGCTCGCAGATAATATGACCTACCAAGATATGCATCTCTTGAATTCGTGCAGTCACTGTACTAGGAACGGCAAGTGTAATATCACATAGTTCAGCTAATTTGCCGCCACCTTCGCCTGTAAAAGCTATTGTATGCATTCCTGTATTACGAGCCATTTGCATGGCTTTCACCACATTTTTAGAGTTACCAGACGTAGAAATGCCGATAAGTACATCACCAGAGCGACCTAAGCCTTCAACTTGACGAGCAAAGATTGAATCAAAATCATAATCATTAGCAACAGCTGTCAAAATAGATGTATCTGTTGTAAGTGCAATAGACGCAAGAGAACGACGTTCTTTTTTAAAACGCCCTACCAACTCAGCTGCAAGATGTTGAGAATCAGCAGCAGACCCACCATTGCCACAAAACATGATTTTATTACCACTATTCAAGGCTACAATACAACGATTTGCTATTTCTTGAATAACATCCATTAATTCCATCGTTTTACTGAATACGTCTAGATGATCAGTAAAGCGATCAGCAATGATTGGATTTATATCTGTCATTATAAAATCTCCTTTAGTAGGCGATCAGCATTTTTCCAGAACAATTTTTCTGTTTGTTCCTCTGAAAGCCCTGCTCCCCTAAAAGCATCGTATAAACGATGCATATCTGAAATATCTTTAATTTCCGTATTCGGTTTAATGCCATCAAAATCAGTGCCTAAAGCTATGACATCTTCACCGCCTTTATTGATGATATACAATCCATGTTTAACGATATCTTCAATACGACTAATAGATGAAGTGCCAAGGAATGACTGAGCAAAATTCAGGCCAATAACACCGCCCTTTTCACCGATTAGACGAATCAAGTGATCTGGCAAATTGCGTCGATGAGCCGTCACTTCTCGTGCATTAGAATGAGAAGCAATAAAAGGTACATCAAGAATATCGCCTAATTGTTCTGTTCCGCCATCGTTGAGATGAGAGCAATCTACAATCATACCTAATTCTTGCATTCGTTCCACAAACTCTATCCCTGTTTTTGTCAGTTTTTTATAAGGATTTCCTGTGTTAGGCTCGCCTAATTCGTTAGGATAGTTCCAGGTCAATGTTATAAGACGAACACCATCCTTATAGGCCTTTTCAAGTTTGGATAAATCGCCCCCAAGAACACCACCCTCTTCTATCGACAGTAGGGCAGCCAGTTTATGATTATCGTAACAAGCCTTAATTTCCTCATAAGAGCGCACATGACTAATATGGTCACTATATTTTTGCATTTGACTATCAAATAAAGTACGCATAGATTCATATCTAGCATAAGAATCTTCTGGTTCTTTTAAGTCCACAAATAATGCAAAATCTTGTAATCGACTATGGCCCTTAATGAGACGTTGAATATCAATTTTCCACTTATTAGAGAATAAATCACCATCATGTGGATGGTCGATTAATTGCATTATCGTATCACAATGTAAATCAATCATATACTCTTGTTATTTCTTTACCTTTTTGGCATCTAATTTTTTTAGTGCTTTCAGTTCAGCCATAAAGCTGTCAATGTTATCAAATTTGCGATATACAGATGCAAAACGCACATACGCAACTTGGTCGATATCTTTCAATTGTTGTAGTACAAGTTCACCGATACGATCTGTAGAGATTTCTTGATTTACTTCATTGCGAATATCTCGTTCTACATTATTAACAACCTCTTCCATGACGGACATAGGCACTGTTCGTTTATCACAAGAACGCAGCAAACCATTTAACAATTTACCTCTGTCAAATAATTCACGGCGACCATTTTTCTTTGCTACCATGAGTGGTACTTCTTCGATGATTTCATAAGTAGTAAAGCGGCGTCCACAATTAATACACTCGCGACGACGGCGGATACTGTTCCCTTCGTCAGTCGTTCTTGAGTCTGTTACCTTCGTGTCTGTATGTTGGCAATAAGGACATCTCATTGGCTAATACTCCTTTTCTAATCAGCTAGTAATCTTGAAAAAGGCACAATACGCCTATTTTCTTATACCTTATATAGTACCATATTTAGTAGAAAAAGTACAAAAAGAACCATATAATGCTACTTAATAGTACTGACTTGTCTAAATCTTTTTCATTTGGTATGCTATTAATAAATGAACGACTTAGTTTAATCCCCCCAAGCCATGGTGGCTGGTTTTTTGGATTATTACTAAGTCGTTCTTTGTTTATATATAGTACCATATTTAGTAGGAAAAGTATAAAAAGAACCCCTTATAAACCTATGAATTACAATCTTTTTAAGAAGATTATAATCAAAAGTGTTATAAGGGGTTCTTTAGTATCCACTTACGTGCTAAATCGTATGAAATTAACGTTTAATAGCATCTTCAATATGTAACAAACAATCGCCAGACTCAATACGACTGCCTTCACGAACAAAGATTTCTTCAACGATACCAGCGATAGGAGCTGTAATTGTAGTTTCCATCTTCATAGCTTCTGTTACGATTAATGGTTCACCTTTAGATACGGATTGTCCATTCTTAACGAGAATCTTAACAACGGAGCCAGACAATGTAGCACCGATTTCACCTGGGTTAGATTCATCAACTTTACGACGAACGACACCAGTTGTTTTAGCGTGTTTATCATGAACCTTAATAGCACGAGGTTGACCATTAAATTCAAAGAGAACAACACGATTACCATCTTCATCAGGATCGGATACACCATTCATTTTAATGATTAATGTTTTACCTTTTTCAATAGTAACTTGGATTTCTTCACCACGTTTCATGCCAAAGAAGAATGTTGGTGTATCGAGCACAGACACATCACCAAAGTCATTAGTGAATTTAGAGTAATCTTTAAATACTTTAGGATATAAGCAGTATGCACTTACATCTTCATCAGTTGTAGCTGCACCCATATCACTTAATTCATTGCGAACATGTTCAAAGTCAGTTGGTGGCAATACTGCACCAGGACGAACTGTAATTGGACGAATGCCTTTTAAGATGATTTTTTGAAGTTCTTCTGGGAAACCTTGGTATGGTGTGCCAAGACGGCCTTCAAAGAATTCTACTACGGATTGAGGGAAGTCTAATATATCGCCTTTTTCGTAGATATCTTGTTCAGTCAAATTGTTTTGAACCATGTACAATGTCATATCCCCTACTACTTTAGAGGAAGGTGTTACTTTGATAATATCACCAAACATCATATTAACTTGATGGTACATTTTCTTAATATCCGCCCAACGGTCACCAAGGCCTACCATCTTAGCTTGTTGTTGTAAGTTAGAGTATTGGCCACCTGGCATTTCGTGTTGGTATACACCAGTGTTAGGATATGCTTCTGCTTTATCTACACCTTTGTAGTAAGGACGAATGCTACCGAAATATTGAGACATTTCTTCCATGTAATCGATGTTCATTTCTGGTTGACGTTCGTGACCAGCTAAAGCGTAGTACATGGAATTCATGCTTGGTTGACTTGTACCATTAGCAAATGCAGAGTATGCTAAGTCGATTACGTCTACACCAGCATCTACAGCACGACCATAAGAGTAAATGGTATTGCCAGAACCTTCATGAGAATGTAGATGAATTGGTACTGTAACAGCATCTTTTAATGCAGATACAAGGTTATATGCAGCTTGAGGTTTCAAAAGACCTGCCATATCTTTAATAGCAATGATATTAGCGCCTGCATTTTGCAATTCTTTTGCCATCTTCACATAGTAATCAAGATTGTATTTAGGACGGCTGCTATCTAAAATATCGCCAGTGTAGCATAATGCCACTTCTGCTATTTTATTTTGTGCACGTACTTCATCGATAGCCACATGCATGTTATCAAGGCTGTTCAAGCTATCGAATACACGGAATACATCGATACCATTAACGGCTGCACGTTGAATAAAGTGACGAACCACATTATCAGGGTAGGATGTGTAACCTACTGCATTGGCACCACGAATAAGCATTTGAAGCAATGTATTAGGCACTTCACGACGGAACATGCGTAAACGTTCCCATGGATCTTCATGCAAGAAGCGATAGGATACGTCAAATGTTGCACCGCCCCAACATTCTAAGGAGAACAAGTTAGGTACACCTTTAGCAGCATGACCAGCTACGCGGGCCATATCGATGGTACGTAGACGTGTTGCAAACAAGGATTGATGAGCATCACGCCATGTAGTATCTGTGAAGAATACTTGTTTTTGTTCTGCTAACCATTTGCTGAATCCATCTGGACCTAATTCATCAAATTTTTGTTTTGTACCAGGAGCTGGAGTTACATCTAATGTAGAAGGCATTTGAATTGGTTCAAATTCAGGAAGTGGTTGTGGACCTGCACCAGAATAACCATTGATTGTTACATCTGCAATGTAACGCAATAATTTAGTACCACGGTCACGATCTGGTTTCAATTCAAATAATTCAGGATGTTCTTCAATGAAATTTACATTATATTGACCACTTTGGAATTCAGGATGTTCCAAAACATTAATCAAGAAATGGATATTTGTTTTTACGCCACGAATACGGAATTCCTTTAAGCAACGAAGCATTTTGCGAATTGTTTCTTCGTTATTAGGACCAAATGCAGTTGCTTTTACAAGCAAGGAATCGTAGTAAGGTGTTACAACGGCACCGGAGAAAGCATTACCAGAGTCAAGACGGATACCAAAGCCACCGGAGCTACGGTATGCCAAGATTTTACCAGTGTCTGGCATAAAGTTATTTTTAGGATTTTCTGTAGTGATACGACATTGGATTGCAGTACCTTTACAAGGAATTTGATCTTGTTCAGGAATCCCTACCTCTGGGCTGTGTAAATTATAGCCTTCAGCGATACGAATTTGAGCGTGAACAATATCAATATCTGTAATCATTTCTGTTACAGTATGTTCTACTTGGATACGAGGGTTTACTTCGATAAAGTAGAAGCTGCCATCAGCAGTTACCAAGAACTCAACTGTACCAGCATTAACGTATCCAACGTTTTTCATGATTTTAACGGCAGCATCACAAACAGCTTTACGAGTTTCCAAACTCAATGCAAAAGCTGGTGCCATTTCAACAACCTTTTGGTGACGACGTTGAACGGAACAATCACGTTCATGTAAATGAACCACATTACCATGTTCGTCACCTAAGATTTGTACTTCGATATGTTTTGGTTCAACGATGAGTTTTTCTACATATACATCATCATCACCAAATGCTGCTTTAGCTTCGGATTTAGCACGATCGTATGCATCACGCAAATCTTCTTTGCGATGAACTTCACGCATACCACGACCACCACCGCCATTAACGGCTTTGATCATCAATGGGTATCCATGTGTTTCAGCAAACTCTTCTAATTGAGCATAATCCTTCAACGCCCCATCGGAACCAGGAATCATAGGGATTTCTGCTAATTTAGCTTGAGTACGAGCATTAACTTTATCACCGAACATATTCAAATGTTCAATATGTGGACCAATGAAAATAATGCCTTCTTCAGCACAACGTTTTGCAAAGCCTTCGTTTTCAGATAAGAAACCATAGCCAGGATGGATGGCATCAATATCATGCTCTTTCGCAATACGGATGATATCTTCAATATCAAGATATGCATCAACAGGTTTCTTTCCTTCCCCTACCAAATACGCTTCATCAGCTTGGTTGCGGTGCAAGGACAATGTGTCTTCCTTAGAGTAGATAGCTACTGTCTTAATGCCCATTTCGTTACATGCACGAAATACGCGGATTGCAATTTCACCGCGATTGGCCACTAAAACGGATTTAATTTTCTTCATAGTTGCCTCCTACCGAGTCCTATCGAATGATAGATTTCTTTTCATTGATTTACATGTATACCATCCATATCGAATTACATGTTTTTCACAAAACACTTATCAATATTTTTGATATATAATTATGTATCAAACATATTTATATTATACAATAATTTTTAGATATTAAAAGGCTTAATCATTATAAAAGATACCTTTATTAATCTTTTTTCTCTATATGGAATTTTTTCTATTCACAAATTTTTCATATGTGTTTAATAATACAAAATGAAAGTATCGAAATCACAAAGCTATAATCTATTCATCACCTAAAAAATGCTGCATTAAACGATTCAATTGTTCTTGATCGCAAGCGCCCATCGTCTCTACAGCAGAATGCATGGCCAACAATGGTAGACCAATATCCATGGTTCTCATCGGTAGCATAGAGGATGAAATTGAACCTACTGTAGAGCCGCCCACAATATCTGAACGATTAACATAAATTTGGTATTTAACATTAGCCTCCTCACAAAGACCCTTAACAATAGCAATTGCCATCGCATCGCCTGCATAAGATTGACTAGCTGCTTGCTTTAACGTAACGCCTCCATTGAGTACAGGGAAATTGGTAATATCATTTTTCTCTGGATAATTTGGATGCAAACCATGCGCTACATCTGAGGAAATCATAAAGCCGCGAGCCACATCCATATCCATGTCATCCCTACTTAGTCCGAGGCTGCGATATACCCGTTCTAATAGATTTGGTAGTAACATTCCTGCCCCCCCTTGTTTCGTACGGCTACCAACCTCTTCATTATCGAATAATACAGCACAGCGTATGCCATCTACATTATTTTTCTTCGCTTCTACAATACCGGATAATGCACCAAAACAAGATGTTAAGTTATCTAACCGCGGAGAACTAATAAAATCAAATTCTGTACCAACTAAAATACCTTCTGTCACAGGATATAGTGTAATTTCATAGGATAAAATTTCCGATGGATCACAATTTACCTCTTCTGCCAAAAATGTATTCCATTCATCCACATCAGATTTTGTTGTATCAGAACCCTGTTGATTCATCATTATTATAGGCAACATTTCTTTTTGTCGATTTAGGGCTACGCCATCATTTACATTTCGATTCATATGAATTGCCAAATTAGGAATGATAGCAATCGGTCGTTTTGTGTCTACAAGAACAGATTCTACGTCATAAGGATTATCCCCTTTTAAAACAACGGTTCCTGCAGCCCCTAACGGGCGATCAAGCCATGTATTTTGTATTAATCCGCCATACATTTCTACATTGAGCTTAGTATAGCCTTTTACATCAGTAATGGGATTAGGTTTTACACGTATGGCAGGAAAATCTGTATGTGCTGATGCAATGCGTAAGGAATGACGATAGTCCTCTCCTATGTGAAAAGCAAATAATGTTGTACCATACACATTTACAACATAATTACCAGTTGTTAAGCTCCACGGTTCCTCTAAAGACAACTCAGTAAAACCTGCATCTACTAATAATTGTAAACTAGTATCTACCGTATGGTATGGGGACGTACATCCCTTAATGTATTTAATTAATTGTGGATTATCAAATTTCATATGACCTCCTACACAATTATTTAATGGTCTACCTTTTTTATTAAAATTAGTAATCTATTGCTATTGTATCACAAAAACGCCGTCCCATAAGGAACGGCGTTATGTATACATAAATGTATTAATCTATTATCTTGTGGTTTACCACATACCGATAACTTTCATCCACAAGGAACCGATGCCCATGAAGATGATTAAGTTAATTACGGATGCGAAGAAACCAATTTTCCACCATGTGTTTTGCGGAACATAACCAGTATTAAAAATTACTGGGGATGGACCTGCTGCATAGTGAGTTAAGGACATACACAAGTTAGATGTGAATGCAATCATGAGCAATGTCAACATTGGTGGTGCACCTGCAGAAATAGCGATTGCAGAGAATGCTACGAACATTGCAGAAATATGTGCTGTTAAGGATGCGAATACATAGTGTGCATACGTATTTACAAGAACCGCTATAACAAAGGCAATCACCCAAGAACCTTCAGGGATAACGCCACCCACTTGAACTGTGGCCCATTTAATGAAGCCCAATTTGGAAAGAAAACCGGCAAAGCCCATCAATGTACCCATCCAAACTAATGTATCCCAAGCACCTTTTTCACTTTTAACATCGTCCCAAATAAGAACGCCTGTAGCAAGCAAAATAGAAATGCCCAAGAATGCAACAGTTGTTGCATCAAGTTTAGTGAATTGAGAAGTAGCCCACAATACTAGAGCTAAAATAAATACGCCAAGCATCACCCACTCTTGGAAAGACATCTTACCAAGGCCTTTTAACTCTTCTTTAATCATTTGTTGAGCTTCACGAGAATCTTTGATTTCCGGTGGGTATACTTTGTAAATGAAGTACGGCATAATGATTAACGCAATAATGCCAGGAACGATGGCAGCCATAGCCCAATCACCCCAAGTGATACCAATACTAAAGGATTGAAGTGCTAATGCAGCAACCAAGGTATTACCAGCCATGGATGTTTGGAACATGGCAGACGTAATCGTATTGACCTGATAAATGGATTGCATCAAGAAGGAACCAATTTTACGAGGGCCATCATGTGGTTCAGAGCCGAACGCTTTTGCCAAACTTGTCGTAATTGGCATGATAACACCGCCCACACGAGCTGTATTAGATGGTGTGGCAGGCGCCAAAATCAAATCAGTTAAAGCTAAAGCATAAGATAGGCGCAAAGAACTGCTACCAAATGCAGCAATCAAGTTATAAGCAATACGTTTACCCAAACCAGTCTTAATAAAACCACGAGAGAATAAGAAGGCCCCAACAATTAACCAAATAGCAGAATTCGCAAAGCCAGAAATAGCTTCACCAATTTTCAAGGTACCTGTCAACGCTGCTACAGTAATAACAACAATAGATACGCCACCAATCGGTAATGGCTGAGTAATAAAGCCTACGATAGTCGCCACAAAGATGGCAAATAAATGCCAGGACTGAGGTGTTAACCCCTCCGGAGTTGGAATAAACCAAAGACCTAAACCAAAGGCCGCTGGAATAATCCAGTTTAAAACTTTTTTCATACACAAATCTCCTACATAGGAAAAACTAAAATATATTTATATCCTCTTATCATAAATATAATATATTTCAAGATAAAAAGATGTGAGAAAAAGCTGTGCATCACATGGTATGCACAGCTTTCATCATATAAATCCTATTCAGGTAAAGATACGTTCTCTAAATTTGTTTTTTCGATAGACTCAATATCACCTTGGTCGCAAAGATTTGCAATAGTTGGATCAATTGGTAAACGGTTCAACAATAATAGACCGTATTTTTGAAGGATTTCTTCAATGTGGCTTTCACCAAAGATTTGGTAATCCTTACCGTTATCTGGGCAATGGAAGTAAGAATAGTTTTCCACTACGCCAATAATAGGCACTTGCATTAAATCAGCCATTTTTACTGCTTTTTCAACAATCATGGATACCAAGTCTTGAGGAGATGTAACGATGATGATACCATCCAATTTCAAGGATTGGTAAACTGTAATCGCTACGTCACCTGTTCCTGGTGGCATATCAACAAATAAATAATCGATGTCTTTCCAAATTACATCTGTATAAAATTGTTTTACAACATTACCTAGAATAGGACCACGCCATAAAACAGGATCTGTATCGTTTTCCAAAAGGAGGTTAACAGACATAACGTCGATACCGCCTTTAGATTTTACAGGATACATGCCAATTTCGTCAGCATATGCTTTTTCCTTGATGCCGAACATCTTAGGAATGGAAGGACCGGTAATATCCGCATCGAGAATACCTACGTTGTAACCTTTACGCGCCATTGTAATGGCCATCAAGCTTGTAACGGAGGATTTACCTACGCCACCTTTACCAGATACTACGCCAATTACATGTTTAACAGAACTAAGCTCGTGTAATGGAGCTGTAAGATCTTGAGGTTGTTGAGGAGCGCCGCCACCGCAACCAGAAGATTGAGATGGGCATCCGCCACAATCACTGCTGCTACCGCAACCCATAGTAAACACCTACTTTCTTTGAGGACTTTCCTCAACAATATATAGTTTTAAAATTATTTTCTCTATGTAAATATTGATTATGGTGAAAGCTATCTATAAAGGCTAACATACCAAATATTTACAGCCCTATTGTATCATGGTATTTCAATATTTTTCAATATACATATATGCTTTATTATGAATTATTCACCACAATATTCTTTTGTAAGAGCACAAAGGATTTCCATGCCCTTTTCAATTTCTGGTATTGTTGGCACCGTATAACTTAAACGAAATGCATGTCTATTCTCTACCCCATCCGAAGCGAATGCACCGCATTTGATAATGCCCACATTTTTATTCATGCACGTTTCAAAAAACTCATCGCAATCAACAGTATCTGGCATCGTCATCCACGCAAACATACCACCGGTTGGTTCTGTTAAATGAACCTTAGAACTCCCCTTCTCCTTAAATACGCGCATCATAGCATCACATTTAGATTTATAAACTTTACGTACATTTTCTAAATGTGCGTCATAATCGATTTGATCAAGTACATGGGCCACTACCTTTTGTGTAACTAACGGCATTTGACCGGCTGTATTATTCTTCAGAGCTTGGATTGTACTAATTACATCCTCAGGTCCCAACAAGAAACCTACACGCAAGCCTGCTGATAATGTTTTAGAATAGGAGCCTGCATAGAGAACACGATTTTCCGTATCGAAGGATTTAAAGCTAGGCACATGTTCACCAGCAAAACGGATTTCACCATATGGATCATCTTCATAGATAAATAAATCATATTTAGATGCAATAGCGTAGATTTCTTTACGACGCTCTAGAGGCATTGTAATACCTGTTGGATTTTGGAAGTTAGGAATTAAATAAATATATTTCCCTTTACCAGATTGAGCCGCTTTTTCTAGTTCACTAGGAATCATACCAAATTCATCGGTTTTAATACCTACAGCTTTGGCCCCCATGTTGCGTACAGAATTGATAGCACTTGTAAAAGTATAATCATCCATGTACACTTCATCGCCTGGTTCACATACGGTAATCGGTACTAAGCCTAATAATTGGCCCGCACCATTTGAAATAATTAAGCCCTGTCCTTCTAAGTTCATGTGATGAACCTTAGATAAACGGTCTAGCGTCAATTCTGATAGACGCGCATCCCCTTGCATAGGACCATATTGTAAAAGCCCCATCGGATTTTCGTGAACGATAAAATCGAAGGCATCTTCGATAACCTTCACAGGAATTGCTTCAGGTGCAGGATTACCAATACCAAAACTAATAAAGCCTGGTACGCCTACACCACGTTCAAATACTTCTCGAATAAAATTAGGACCTTTTAAGGTTACCCGTTCAGGAAGTGAAAAACTCATAGTATCGCCTCTTTATTTGATTAATTACATAAGATTACAAATTTATGCTACGCATTAGGATCATGTTCTTGTTCAGCATTACGTTTATCCATATAACGCTTGTACACCTTCCACAAGATGAAATATACAGTGCCGGCTACAACAACAATGATGCCAAGACGCCCCATATTCTCTTGGAAATTGACAATATCTGTTCCTATGGCAACCTCAAGAGCTGTTGATGGGAATTTACCAATTAAATTTGCCAAAATATAGTCTCGAGGCTTAATTTTACTGATAGCCCCTAATGCAGTGATAACGCCAGAAGGAAAATATGGTAAGGATCTAGCAAATAGCATGACCACAAAACCATTATTACCGGAGAAATCATCTACTTTCATCAATGTACTGCTCTTAGAAATGAGCTTATCAGCCGCATCTCGTAAGAAATAACGCATAATATAAAAGCTGATAACTACACCAATTGTTTCAGCCAGCCAAGAAATAATGATACCTGGCCACATACCAAATACCAATCCATTAGCTGTTGAAATAAAAATTGATGGCAAAAAACCTACGGCATTGACAAAAATATCTAGGACCATACTCACAACCATGGCCATTGGACCAAAGCCTTGAATATATTCTGCTATTTCCTCCATAGAACCACTAGTAGCTAAATGCCACATGGTGGGATAAAATGTTGGATCCACAATATTAATGACAATTAATAAGACTATAAAACCAATGCCTGCTATCAATTGTACCCAACCTTCACCAGAAGGTTTTAATTTTCTTGTACTCATATATACCTCGTTTTATAAAAAACTAGTTATATTATATCACGGATTCTATAGAGTAGTTATAACTATTATGCCATTAGCACCTAAAAATTATATAAATCTGATAGCATAAAAATTATTTAAAGATGTATAATGTCATTATAACGAGAATATTCTTAATGAAAGAAGGTATATTATGATATCAGCAGGTCAAACAGCTACGTCAACGGTTACAGTAACAGAATCTAATATTGCAAAAACAATGAAATCCGGTTCTTTAGAGGTCTTTGCTACACCAGCTATGTGTGCACTTATGGAAGAAGCAGCGCAAGCAGCAGTACAACCACATTTAGAAGAAGGTGAAGGTACAGTAGGCATCTCCCTATCCATTAGCCACGATGCTCCATCCCCTATGGGCTCTACAATTACAGCTAAAGCTACAGTGACAGCTGTGGAAGGGCGTAAAATCACCTTTAATATTGAAGCATCCGACGGTGTTGGTATCATTGGTAAAGGCACACATGAACGTTTTGTTATTAACAATGAAAAATTTATGGCAAAAGTAGGTACAAGAAAAGCATCAAACTAGACTTAGAACTACTTATTACACTTAGTACTAATTATTAAACTTAAAACGACTTACTAAAAACTAAGGTCTTAAACCTAAAAACCTCCACGCTCATACGATCGTGGAGGTTTTTGTATGCTCTATGCTCTTATATCACCTAGATAATTAGCAAATCGTAACTACCCAACCTTCAGGAGCTTCGATTTCGCCATGTTGGATACCGAGCAATGTATCATATAATTTTTTAGTTACAGGACCCATATCATCCATACCAGCTGGTACATTAATTGTGCCTTCTGGCGTATCGATTTGACCTACTGGGGAAATAACTGCAGCTGTACCGCATAGACCCATTTCAGCAAAGTCTTTCAATTCATCTTTGTGAACTGGACGATGTTCAACCTTCATACCAAGATAATGTTCTGCCACATACATCAAGGAACGACGTGTAATAGATGGCAAGATGCTATCGGATTTAGGTGTTACCAAAGTACCATCTTTTGTAATAAAGATAAAGTTCGCACCACCAGTTTCTTCTACATGTGTACGAGTAGCCGCATCAAGATACATATTTTCAGCATAACCATGTTCATGTGCATCAGTAATAGCATATAAACTCATAGCATAGTTAAGACCAGCTTTGATATGACCAGTGCCATGAGGTGCTGCACGGTCAAAATCAGTAATACGGATTTTGATTGGTTTTGCACCGCCTTTAAAGTAAGGGCCTACTGGTGTTGTAAATACACGGAATTGATATTCATCTGCAGGTTTTACACCGATAACGGAGTTTGTACCCATCATGTATGGACGAATATAAAGACTTGCACCATGACCATAAGGAGGAACAAAGTCTTTGTTTGCTTTTACAACTTCTTTTACAGCTTCAAGGAAGCGTCCTTCAGGTAATGTAGGCATTACAAGGCGTTCCGCAGATTGATTTAAACGCTCTGCATTAAGATCTGGACGGAAACATACAATGTGACCATCTTTAGTGTAGTATGCTTTTAAACCTTCGAATACAGTTTGTGCATATTGAAATACACCTGCACATTCATTAAGAACAACGTTAGCATCAGTAATTAATCCGCCTTCGTCCCATTTACCATCTTTATATGTAGTCAAATAACGGTAGTCGGTTTCTACATAACCAAAACCGAGATTATCCCAATCGATATTCTTGCTCATAACAATAACCTCCATGCTTATTAATATACTTATAATCTTAACACTATGAGCAAGTTATTTCAACATATTCTATAGAGAACAGAAATTAGACATGTAATAAGTTAAGTATACTTAAGTACAAAATATAGAATACCACTTATTTTGATGCCTTATAAATCATATGGATCATCATATCTATAACAATTGGTATCATAAATAATCTCTATGTCTTTATCTATAATAAATTTAGTTCGTTTCAAATCATAAGGTACGTCGTAACGCGTATGATATGAAATAGATTCTACACGACCAGTACGAACCGCATTATCGGATCCAAACGGAACTTTTACAATATCCCCTTCATATATATCATTTCTATCAGTACGATAATAAAATTCCTGGTTTATCTTAAAAATATATACGGAACAATACGTATAAATCCTTCTATCAGATGTATGATTTGATTGTAAAAACTCTTGTAAAGATTTATCTCTTGTATGAGCATGTATAAAATTAATTAGATTTTTATACCAAGTGGGCACATACTGATTAGTTACATTCCCAATAAACAATGTATCCTCTTTATGCGCCCATTTAATACGTACTGTTACTATACCACCACGAGCAGGGTCTCTATCAAGGTCATGACTTTCACTAAGACTAAAGGAATCTAGACTATATAGTGTTTCGCCAATGTGAAAGTCAATATCTTGTTTCAATTGATGAATCATTTGATTATCTACATACTCGCTATGACTATGGCTAGAGTGACCAAATTGCTTACTATTACAATCAATGGAAATAGACGGCTCATTCCAATTAAAAGTCAATGTATTTACGTCACCATATTCTTGGTACATATTTTTTTGCACTTCAATATGAATCTCTTGAATTCTATCTTTTTCTCGATTCCCATCAAATAAAAGTAATGTAGGCATACCTAGGATTTGTCTAAATAGTATAGACATGGCCCTCAGGGTATTATCAAAATGAAATTCATATATAAATTTCTGATCCTCAGTGTTGATGAGCTGCACTTGGACAGTACACTCATCCTCATCATATAGGTCAATATCATCGGAAAATCTACGCCCCATAAGCTCTAATAGATATTGTTTTTTAGATTCGTCAATTGAGTACTCCTTAGTAGTTAAGGATTCTATTTTATCCTCTACAGGTTTTGAGATATGCTCCCATTTAATGCCATAGGTAACACTTATGGCTTCCTTAATAGAAATATGTTGTATCTCTTCAATATAGTAATCTTTACGATTTAATTTTACTTCCTTTGGAACGCCATCTGGTAAATCACCATACCAGCTACCCGTACTTATAATGTCACAAGATGCTACGGTACCTATAAATTTATCTGTCATATTTCTATGCATATACATAGGGACTCCTCCTTTTATTACTTTTTTTAAAGTATATCAAATAGGATGTGACAAAAATGCCTCTATATAATTATTTCGTAAAAATTATTCTTTACATAGTGATTTATATTATAATTATCTTAAGATATATATCCCAGCTCTTAAGGAGGTATTTCTTATGAAATCAACTACTAAACATGAACTAATCTCTAATCCTAAAAATATCATCTGTATAGGCCTTAATTATGCGGACCATATTGCGGAAACTAGTCTTGCTACACATGAGTTTCCAGAAATCTTTATGAAAACATCTAACGCATTAGCGTCACATCAAGATATAGTTCTTATTCAAGATGAAAACCTTCATTATGATTACGAAGGTGAACTGGTTATCGTTATTGGTAAGGCGGGTAAAAATATATCTCGCGACCAAGCTAAAGAACATATCTTAGGATATACCATAGGTAATGATGTATCAGCTCGAACCTTACAATTTAGAGGTTCTCAGTGGATTCTTGGCAAATCCTTAGATAACTTTGCCCCTATCGGTCCTGTTATCGTATCACCTGACGATTTTAATTTTGAAAATGCTACCATTACCACAACAGTAAATGGTGAAGTGCGTCAACAAGCTAAATTAGAACAAATGTTATTTAAACCAGATGCAATCATAGAGTTTGTATCTCAGTATATTACACTACAAGAAGGTGATATCATCTTTACCGGTACACCAAGTGGTGTTGTACTTGGTAAAAATGAAAAACGATATGATTGGTTAAAATCAGGAGATACCGTATCTATATCGATTAGTGGCATTGGTACCTTAGTAAATCAATTTAAATAGTCCCCCCTATATATCAAAAGAGATTACCTATGATGTGTCTATCCATCATGAGTAATCTCTTTCTTCTTTTTCTATAAGTCTATTTAAATATGATTTTACAATCTAATATGTACTATTTATGTTTCGCTTCAAGATCAAGCATGTATTTCTTGCGTTCAATACCGCCAGCATAGCCAGTTAATTTTCCATTACTACCAATCACACGATGACATGGAATGATAATAGATATAGGATTATGCCCTACGGCACCGCCCACAGCTTGAGCAGACATTTTATCTTTACCTTGCTTTTCAGCTATTTGTTTACCAATATCTCCATAGGTTGTAGTTTCCCCATAAGGTATAGTTTGCAATACAGACCATACAGACTTACGGAACTCTGTTCCTTCTAATTGTATTGGTGGAGTAATAAATGGTTTTTGACCTTTAAAATATTGGTCTAGCCACATAATGGTCACTTCAAAAGGGCCTGTTTTTTGTTCAATATATTCCGCATCATCATAACTAGGTGCATGAGCTTCATCAACGAAAAATAAATCTGTTAAATACGTTAATGTACCAAGCATTATCATAGTTCCTAATGGGCTTTCATAGGTGTATTTATAATTCATAGTACATTAACTCCTTTTTAAACTAATAAATCATTCATAACCTTTTGTATGTCATTATTAAATGATACAGTATTTTTATGAATTTCAAAAGGAGTATGTTATTTATCCCAATAATTTGTTGTAGATGTCATAATCTATATCCTTAAATACATTAAATACCACTTGTATTTTACTATTTGTTTCTTTTAAATAGGTTCGTACCGTATCTATGGCAATCTGTGCTGCTTCTTCATTAGGGAATCTAAACTCACCAGTAGAAATACAACAGAATGCAATGGACTGTAAGCTATAAGCATTGGCTAACTCTAAACAAGACCTATAACATGAAGCCAATTGTTCTCGTTCTATATCTGTAAGGGAATCATAAATAATAGGTCCTACCGTGTGAATAACATGTTTAGCTGGTAAATTAAAACCATAGGTTTTACGTGCAACACCTGTTTTTTCAGGCATATCCATGTATTCAATCATACGAGAACAAGCCATACGAAGCTCAATACCCGCAAAGGTGTGAATAGTATTATCAATACATCTATGATTTGGAGCAAAACACCCTAACAATTGATTGTTAGCCGCATTCACTATAGCATCCACTGAAAGGCGCGTAATATCGCCTTGCCATAAATAAATCTGAGGTGCACGTTTTTCCATATCATTAATGGTAACAATTCCTTTTTCACGGGCTAATTCATTTAAATACTCATCTTGTACCTTCATCCACTCTGCTGGCATAGATCCTGCAGGACGAATATTACATAGAGCTCTAAATAGATTAAATTGCTCCGCTTCATTCATCGGGATATCTATATGTTCATTATGTTTCTCTTTGTATTCTGCTACTAAACCTTCAACCAAATAGCGTAAACGTTCTTGCTGTGTCATATGTAACTCCTTATAGTCTATAAAGACTTTTACTTATTATATAACAAAAAACTGCTAGCACATATATATGCTAGCAGTAACTTTACTGTTTATAGTATATCAAATTTTATGGTCTTACAAAAGATTGACCACCATGATTTACTAAAATGTCGCCTTGTAACACTTTAGTAGTAACCCCTTGTAAACTACCTTGAATTTGGCTCATCATGAAACGATATCCTGGGCTACTCATATGTTTATTGAAAGCTGATTCATCACTATAGATTTGAATTACATACCAGTGAGTTTTATTGTTTCTTTCACGCAATACATAACCCGCCATATAGCCCGCATCATCACGTACAGCACGATCAATATCTAATTGATATTGTTTTTGTACTGTATCTACTTCATTTCCATCTACAGTAAATGCCGTTAAGGTCACAACAGATTTGCCATCATTAATAATAGATAAAGCATCTGGTTTTTCAATCAATATCATAGGTTGTACATCATACAACTTACGACTCGTCAATTTAGATCCTACTTCATTAATATAGTTTTGAAAATGCTCAGATTTCCGATGTGTTTCTAAGGCAGCCGTATCTTTATATACCTCCACTACGTATGATTCAGATGGATTTCCTTTCATATGAGCTACATTCATAGATAATGTATTAGGCTCGTTAGCCATAGAGGCTGTTAAATTCTGAACACCTGCAGTATTATACGCACCTTGTAATTCGTTCGGTACTTGGAAACGATACAAACCTACAATAGGGGCTGTATCTACTTGTTCTTGTTTATCAAATGTGAATGCAGCAAATGATGTACTCACACCTAAAACTGAAATAGCAAATGTAAATATTATACGTTTAAAAACTCTTAAATTCATGCTAGTACCTCAGTAAGCTTAATTAATCATTATTATTTATTCTGTCTTTTAATATTTTATATAAGCGAATAACATTAGGTTGGGTTGGCATAAACTTTATACCTCTCTTTAGCAAAGCGAGTACAGTACGTGCTTTTTGTTCTATAATTTTTGCAGTATGATTACTCGTAACTAAAAAATGATTGCCCCCAATTGTATACTCTCGTTCAATATAATCTATTGTAATAGGAAACATATCTTGAATCAAAAATACACTTTCTTTACCATCATCAAGTTTTGCTATATAAAGTGTATCACAACGTTTATATTTAAGCTCTTTTTTCTTAATTATCTCTCTATACTTTTGAATTTGACTTGATAAAGGAATCATCCAGTATATATCTCTATTACTATCTTGAAAGCAATAATAATGAGGTCTATTTCCTAATTTGTTTCCCTTCAAAAAAGATTCATTCATATCTGAAAAAAATGAGTCTTTAACAATATAAAACCCTCTCTTCTCCATAGTCCCTCCAGATACAAAAAGCCCTCCGCTTGTAGCGAAGGACTTTATTATCAACCCAACCATTTATATACCGCAATATTGGTCAGCGGTAATACTTTCAACCCGACTATTTATACCCCACATATCGGTCAGTGGCCTACTTCTATCTCTATAATACAAAACTAAATTTAGCTTGTCAAACACCTAGAAAGAATAAATCAACTTTGTAATTTATATTGTAATATATTCCACTATTGTACCATGCTCCTCTATAAGCTTAACAAGGTCTTTTCCTTGTAACCACACGGTCGCATCATTTTGGTTAGGATGTATACCGATTAAATTATCCTTATAATCCGCATCAATGTAGTAATGCACCTTACGCTTCTCATCGTGGAGCAAGCAGAATGGTGATACATGACCTGGTTTAATCTTCAAAATCTCCCATAACTCTTCTTCAGAACCAAAGGAAATCTTTTTAAGATTGTGGTCCTTACGGAATTGTTTTAAATCTACACGCTTTGAACCGCGTACAGTAATTAAATAGTAATGCTCCCGCTTATGGTCTCGGATAAATAAATTCTTCGCATCCCATTCTGGATATGGCAGTTCTACATCTGGTTTATCGTCCATACTAAATAGCGGTGCGTGATCCGTAACTTCAAAATCGATATGATGGTCATGCAAACAATCATATACGCCTTGTTTATCTAACATGTAATACCTCTAATACATATATTGTTAGTGAAAGTAGCACTTATCTGCTATATCACTACATTTATTCTGGAACTTTATAGGTCCCATCAAATACAAATAATTCAGGATGTGCATGTACGAATGTGTCTTCATAGATTCCATCATATTCATATACTACATCATCTTTTTTATCAAGGAAATCGAACAGTTCATCCTCATTTTCCCAATCTTTTAAAATGTTCCATCGTTCTTCCCTATCAAATGGAACTGAGCCACCAAAATAATCGATGACAGATTGTAAATTATCCGCTAGTATATCCATCTTAAAGAGACGTAAACCGGCTAGAGCATCTTCCCATACAATACCGGTAGAGTTATAGAAGAATTGATGATGACCACCATTATTAACCTCTGCGAAGTACCAAGATATAGCATTAAGGTATCTTTGCTCTATAGTAAAGCTTTTTGCGGATTCTATATAATCATCGTAAGATCCATATATATTGATGGTCCAATACATGGGTTCATTAATGATCCATACATCATCGGTAGCTTGTATCTCTTCGACAGTGATTGTCCGATGACGAGGTACACCTTTACGTTTCTTCTTTTTCTCTGCTACGTATTCATTATAAGCTGCACATAAATCAGGATAGTCAGCTTCACATGTTTCAAAATCCATTTTCAAATAGCACATATCAATGACTTCAAAACAATACGATTTTATATCATCTAGTTTAGCTTCCGTAGCTAAACGTACACCTTTATCTACTAATCTTAGCATCTGTTGCATAGTATTCGATGTGTACCCGTCACTATTATCCAAGACAAGGGCTCCATACGCATAGGCACAGCGATAATACCACACCGCATCACGATACTCTTCATCAATAGATTCTAATACCTTAATAGCCTCTTTTTCATTGCTATTATTGTTATAAGCTCTACCAAGCTCACCTAATAGAGGTACGGATAAATTTTCCATGCCCACATCAGTTAATATATTAATAATAGTTTCTACATCCCCAGAATTATTAAGCTCTTTAATGGTGTGTAATTGCTCCGCATCAGAAAATGCTTTAAATTGTTCAACCGTTAATCCCATTATGTCACATCCTGTCATATTTCATATATAGTCTTAAAATAAACATTATCTAGAAGCTAGCTACCACAAACAATATAGAATACAGGTATACCGTCTTCGTTATCTATGAGACCATACCCTTCACATTCATGTCCTTCGTATTCGATGCCTTCAAAGAATACGTGATCGCCTAATTCTTTATTTGCCATCAAATTGTGCAATTTAAAGAGCAACTCTTCTCTAGTAAAATATGTGCCATTATCAGCCACAAGATGAGCCATAATTTCTACCTGCCACATGCCATCTTCTTTATCTTCTTCCAGCAATTCTTCGTCGGTAACACGTTCATTATCAAAAAGTTGGTCTAAACTTTCAATCCAAGCTTCATAGGTTACTAGAATTTCAGGTTCTTCTAATCTATCATCGTCATCTGCTTGATCATCATCTACATATTTCTTTACATTTTCATTGTATTCTTTGGAAAACGCTTCACTGCTATATGTTTGCTTATTAAATACCCAATGTACTACATCATATGTAGGATAGTTATCCTCTTCGTATTCATTAGCGTCTTCAATATGGTTATCTTCTGTAGTCTCTTTACTATTTTTCTTATCAAATATATTCTTAATGGTTTCAAATATCACAGGATAATCCTCCTTGTACTGTTTCGGCTTGATTTTAAATAGGTGATATTTTACTACTTCACAGCACCAACCAAGTTGTTTATCTAAATGGGCTTCTTTCGTCATTTTTATGCCTGTTTCTATTAATTGTAATGCCTTCTGTACATGTTCAGATTCATAGCTTTTACCATACCCTAGCATGCCATGAGCATAGCCACAACGATAGTACCAAGACCAATCGCGATGTGTTTCATCAATACGATTAAATAAATCGATAGCCTCTGCTGCGCGGCCAGTATTATTATACATACGTCCTAAGGCGCTTAACAATATAGGCGACAAATTATCAATGCCTATGTTAGTTAATAACTCCATCGCACGCTTGAAATCGATACCCTCTTGTTCATTAAGGAGCTTAACCTTTTCCGCATCACTTAATTCTTGAAACTCTTCATCCGTAATTTCTTCTATATTGAAATATAAGTTCTTAATAAAGTCACCAAAGTTATCTGCTAAGGGAGTTATGGAGTAATCACATTCTTGATCGACCCGTACAACCTTAGGTTCACCGGTAGGACCGCACTCCCGATAATCAAGGAAAATCATGTCATGACCGCCGGAAATTGTATCGGCTACAACGATACCGATAGGGGGATATTTTACTTTTGAAATCCAAAACTCATTACCCATCTCACCTAAAAGAGAGTATTTTTTATCTCTATCGATGCCATATATTCCTGTTATATATACACAATCGTCATCATCGTTAATAAAACAATTCTTATTTACTACACCACCATTATGGTTTTTAAGTAGCTCTATATATGCTGCAGGCAATGTATAGCCTAGCTCAGCTTCAGCATTCTTAATATCCGCATCGGTAACATCTCTACCGATATAGGACTCAAATGCATAATCGGTGTCTTTCCAAAATCCAGTCCAATTGAAATCTTTTAGATTACTCATAATACTCGCTCCTAACCAAATAGATATAATCTAACCACATTTTATGTCATCAATAGAATATTTTTTTATTAAAACTTTCACCTCACGCCGTATCAAAATAGTATCTATAATATAGGAAAAAATGATATAAGGAGATACGTTAATAATCCCGACAGGGGCCAATATAAGGGCTGCCCACAATAAATTCAGTGAATACGCATACCACTTAAAATCAATGGTATTTAAAAATGGTATAACATAGTCAATAACTCTTACTTCCCATTGCATTAATGGGTTCAATTCCTCACTTGTGCCTAATAGCCAAGTGAAAGTAAGGGCAAATATCAAACCATATACTATGCCAACAGGAATTAATACCTTCGCTCTCTGTTTTAACAGATTACGGCAAATCTCATCTTCGTCCTCTGGTGCTATATCATATACTATATTACATTGAATCTTAATCCGTCTAAATCGATAGCGAATATACTTATACAAAAGATTATTCGGTGTATATAACATAATAGACTCCGCATGCTATTGGTAGTAACTAAATCATTAGAGAATATATTATCCATCTATGGCAAAGTAATGTAAATCTTTGAATTCATTATCCCAAAATGTAAAGGAAAAAATATGTGTATCATCAAAGGTTTGCTCGCAATAGGTTACAGCATCACGTTCAGGTTCAATAATAGGCATACCTATCCGTGTTTTCACTTCATCAATGGTTACATCGCCATACCAATCTAGAATTTCGTTATGAATGAAAGTAACAATAGAATCTATATTCTTATGATAATTAATAGCTAATAATTTAGCAGTATCTACATTAGCATCCGTTGGCTTCTCATCCCAACAAAATTGTATTCCTTCATAGGACCAGGTATATTGCTTTAACAGTTCATCATATTTTACATCATTAGTCATTTTCGGAACCCTTTACATAGCTTTCCATCTTAGGTCTTAAATCTAACACAATGTCCCAATCATCTAATGTTGGAACCTTATGATGTGCAATAAAGTCTTCTATTATCTGTAATACCTCTTGATGGCCCAGCTCATTCTTACCATATATGATGGCACCTCGGTCACCATCATTAGTAACACTTATCTCAATATGTAATAAATCAGTATCTTGATCGCTACAAACCTGTACAAAATTATATAATTTATTATCTATTGAGATTGCCTTTGATGGTGATATAACTACAAAATCTTGCTCTTGATCCTCAATAGCATACAGATTTTGTTCAACTTCATTCAGTGTAATACCTTCATATTTATAGGTGCCTACATCAATGGACCAATCCGTATATGTTTTCTCAAATGTATCTGTCATATGTATCACCTCTCCTTTACGCTATACATTAAAACAAAGTTTCTAATTGCTCTGCCATATCCGCTATAAACTCATCAAATTTACAAAGCTCTCGTAGTTCTTGATGTTCCATATCATAACAAGCAATCTTTTTAGTTTTAGGGTCCCATACAATTTGATAATCGTTGTACTCACCTAGCTCTTTAGATAAACGTAATAGATTACGGCGACCTAATTTAAAAGGAATCGTATCGATGAGCGGCAAGAATTCTATTGATATAAAATCAGAATCTGGTAATTCAAAATAGAGAGTATCGCCCTCTAAAAAGGATATTAACACTTTTGGTAGTTTAAATGGTTTTAACTGATCCATTTTATTCTGTTTATCATGGTACTCAGCAGGCTCTAAATCTTTAAAATACTCAGCCATTTCCATATCGCCTTTTTCAATAGCAATACTATAGGGACGCATCCCATCCTTTTCTGTGATGGTTACATCAGCACCATGTTCTACCAAATACTGACACATCTGTAAATCCACATACCGAGCTGCTACACATAGTGGGGTTGGCTTAAAAGGATATACAGAATCAGGCTTGTTATAATTAATATCCACACTATTATTAATAAAGAAATCTAAGACCTCATAATTTTCATCTGTAATGCCATTTCTGAAAGCTCGTCCGCCATATTTTTGTACTGTATGGCCTAAGTCATGAATGAGTTGTAAGTTCTCATATTTCTTGCCATATAAGGCAGCTTGAAAGGCATCTACATCCACAGAGTTCAAAGCGTTAATATTGGCCCCTTGAGCTACAACATAGTCTATAATCTCTTGATTACCATACCGTACAGCTAATAAGAAACTTGGATTCTCTTCATCATTTAGATCCGCGCCATGCTCAACTAGCCACTGAACACTTGGCACGCAGTTCATCACTAACGCTAATTGTAGAGGTGAATACTCACTATATTTACCAATTTGTATAGATTTATGAATATCCCAACCACTTTTTAACGCGCTTTCAAGAGCAGTAATATTTCCATTTATAATATCTGTCACTAAATCTGGTACAGATTCAAAAGTGCCTAAGTCCTTAAGATGTATCATATGTGTCTCTCCCTTATAATACGACCTTATATGTATACTGATAATTCATAGTTTAATTATACTAAATTTATTGTAACTTTTGATATAGAAAAAGCCTCTTACAAAAGTAAGAGACCTTTCAACAAATTTTCAATTAAATGGAACGCCATTATGACATAGGTTTCTTTATTATACATCTATATAAGTCATCATTATTGAAACATAAATTATATAGCAGACATATACTTTTCTTCAAAGGACGTTAATATGCCTAGTAGCTTAGTATCTAAAAACGATAGAGCCTGTTTTCTAATATCCGTTGGAATACCATAATAGGCCTGAGCTACACCGCCACAAATAGCAGCAACAGTATCACTGTCGCCACCTATTGAGATAGCATTACGAATAGCATCTTCATAATCAGTAGATTCAAAAAAAGCTTGCAATGCTTGTGGCACGGTTCCTTGACAACTTTCATTAAACCTATAGGTATCTCTGTTTTCATCCAATGTGAAATCCATGGTGTAATAATGCTGATTAATATAATCTCTGATTTCTTGTATATCTTTACCAGTTTTAGCTAAGTATACGGCAACTGCTGTCGCCTCTGCACCTTTCATGCCTTCTGGATGGTTATGAGTGACCTCAGTAACTAATTTAGAAAGAAGCTTTGCTTCGTCCAAACTATGTGCTGCAAATCCAGCAGCACTAACTCTCATGGCAGAACCATTACCATAGCTATTATATGGCTTAGGATCCTCTGCGAAGATCCATCTATAGAACCGATCACCATATCCATAGCCGGGATAACATCTACCAATCGTTTGCATGCATTCTACTGCATTCTTCGAAAGATCACTGTAATCTGGTTGACTCATAAGAATTGACTTTGCTATGGCAAGTGTCATGATACTATCATCAGTTAACACGCATTGATCTGTAAAGAAATCAAAGTCCTTGTGTCTATAATTATTAAATTCAAATCGTGAACCGACTATATCGCCAATGATAGCTCCTAACATGTTAATCTCCCCCTTGTATTTTGAAATTTATAGACTAAGCAAAATCATTCTTCTTACACCTGCGAAACTCTCATATGCTCAATATTTGCTTTACATATTATGATGTATGACTAGCTAGTTCTATTTATTTACTTATCCTATCTTATCTTTAATTTCATCATCTAATAACTTAAACATTTCTACTTTATGTTCATCTATACTAGAAGAATCCCAGGCTCCTCCATTTTTGTCCAAGAGCCTCTTCATCTTAATAAGTTTTGGACTTTGATTAATAATTTCTGGATACTGTTCTACTTTATGTTTGGGAATCATATTAGAGAACTTTGAATTTGCAGATACTGTTATCAATGCAAGATTACCAAAACTATCAATATTATTAATACAATCTGCATCTTTCATATTTTCCGGTTTTCTTGGGAAAAAATGTTCTATTGATGTCCTAAATTGAAATTGGAAATCTCTAAATGATTTAAATTCATCTCGCAATAAAATGTAATCTAAATAGGTAAATACAATACGGTCAATGTTAAAACCTGTGCGAATTTTATATTTAGACTCCTCAATCTTCTCACAGCAATATTTTTCAAGCATTGGAATTATATGATTACCGTCTGGATTCTTATTTACATCAGCCATAACTCTTGCTATCCAATGCATAGTTTTAGGTGATGTATATGTAATTCTTAAACAAGATTCTAACCAACATAACCTATTATTGATTTCACTATCATATTTTGATTTATCACTTTCACGAGAGGTCGAACTAAAGGTTAATAAATAATATGGTTTATAATAATGATTTTCCCCTTCATAACTTGTTAGCTGTTGTAAAGACCATTTACCATCTAATCTATATTGTCCTATATACTCCCTTTTAATTATATATTGATCAAATATATAGCGATATTTAAGCAATGAAAAAATGAAATTAAGTGCAGCATCTTTACTACTCCAATGCGCTTTCATTATTTCAAGAAATCTTTTGTCATCAAGACCTGCTTCATTATCTTTATTTGTATCATATATACTCATTGCTTCATTAACTAAAAGAAGAAAGTTAGGAAATGTAACAATTGACTCAAATCTTTCATTTTCTATGCTATCTTCTTTTATACTAGCATTTAAACTATATACAGGTTGTCTTAATTTGCTTTCTAACGTAAACTCAGTTTCATGATTAACTTTTACTTCACCAAACCGACATCTTAATTCAGCAAAGTCACCGATATCAAAAGAATTCCAAGATTCACCAAATATAGATGTTCGGTTCTCTATAGGAAAACACATTTGAACATACTTATTCATTTGTGAGCAAGCATCCCATATAGTTGAGGCAATTATTTTATCTAATCTATCACGTTCTGTATCACTACTTTTAATTGCACCTAACATCTTGGCCTTCATAATTTCATGAAGTTCCAACTGCTCCCCTCTGGTATTCATAATTTCAAAATAATGATTTAAATCAATATTTTTAGGTACTTGTGTTCGAACTAATATGATAGCTGAAAGTTTTTTATTAAATTCAGAAATAGATTCCCCATTTTTTTTATCAAAATATTTTCTTATGATAGAATATCCCTCGTAAATTTCTTGAGAATATAAATTTTCTGAATATGCGCTTTTATCATTCCTTGCTTTAATGAAATTTAATGTTCTATTTGATGTTTCACGTGCCTCAAATTTTAATGATCCTTCATTAATAGATTTATTGTTTAAAAAACAAAGTAATAAAAATAATGTTGTTAGCCTTTGCTGCCCATCAATAACCTCAAAGCAATTTATGCCACGCTCATTTACAATTAAATTGCCTAAATAATACTTTTTTGTTTTATTTATATCAATGTCATTAATATCATCTAGCAACTGTTCAATCTCAAATCTCGACCATGCATAGTTTCTTTGATAGATAGGTATTAAATACTCATTATTATTAAAAATTTGCTCCACGGTAAACTCTTGAGGTTGTACAATAGTTTCATAATTTATCATATATTTCCCTCACTAGATATCTTTTCAAATACTTTTTGATATCTTTCAGTGTTAACCTTTGAATTTTTGAAAGTATCTTCTGATATTACATCTAATATTATAGTATCTAACTCCATCGGATCCTGCATTTCAGAGATTACCGAAAATAAATTAAGACCACTATTTAATCTATCAGATTTTCCTCTAGCATATTTATTTATAGATTCCCTATAAATAGCTTTCATACAAACCCGTAATGAATATGCCCATTTATAAAAAAATAATAATCTAGTTTCTGTAAGTGAATTTATATTAAATCTATCAACATAGAACATTAGTATGTTAATAAATAAATTATATATATAATGATCACCTGAACCAGATTGGATAATTTCGTCCTCATTAAAACTATGAAATATTCTTTTTTCCAAAGTCTTATATAGATTTAAATAGTGTTGAGTATACTTGAAAAAGCGTGATCCTGCAATAAGTGGCTGAGTCAATTGAAATTGATTGAGTGCTTTGCTAGATGCTAGCTCATATAGCCCTTCGTAATTAAACTTCTCCACATAGAGATTAGATGCTTTATTATAAATAGAAAAATTATAGTTATTACTCTTCTTAATACCTTTGAAAACATCTATCTGATTAATCGAATAATTTAAACCGTCTTTATTTTTATACCATCTAATTAATGGAAATAAATTATCTGCAAATAAATTTTCTAGTTCAGATTGCTTAGTACTTTCCCATGTATTTACAATATCAATCTTTAAACTTTCACTTTCATCATTCATCTCTCGTAAATGATAGGATTTTAAAAGATCATGTGGAGCCAACGCCTTTCCTCTTGAGTTTTGTGAATCAAAAAACTGAAACGCCTCTTGTTCATCTTTCGTAACTATTTTTACTAAAGTACAATGATCTAATAAATAATTACTATAATCTTCCAGTTCTTGTTTCTCAAAATCCAAAAGTCTTTTTCTTATAACACTTAGATTTCTAACTATAGCTTCTGAAGATAGTTCATTATATTTGGCATCTAACAATGACGATGGTAGCTTTTTAATATTATTACCTGACTCACCAATGGCAAAAAATAGTATTGATAATGTTGTAAGTCGCTGTTGCCCATCAACAATATTTAACTGGGTTGGAGTATTGTGAAGAACAACAGTTCCTATGCGATACTCTAACATATTATTTTTAAATGCAGTATATATATCATTAATCAATGTTAAAACCGATTGAGGGCTCCATTTATATGGCCTTTGATATTCTGGAATGCCTAAATTTTGCTTAGGTGGCTCCTTGTGCTCCATAAGTTCTCTTATTGTAACGATACATAAATCATCATTTCTCTTTACCATTTAAATTGACCTCATTTTTATCAATTTATTAAATTACATATATACATGATTCTGATTTATTAACCTTACTTCTATTCTATCATTTCAATATTATTTTTTTATAATATTTCAGAAAAGATTTTATAACCAACAAATAATGTTATTCAAAAAAGGTGCAACTCCATGAGCTGCACCTTTTAGGGTATAGAATGCTTTTATCTTATCTATTTTATTCTAATTATTTTTAGCTTGCTCTAATTCTTGGATACGTTTTTCCAGTTGAGCAATTCTAGCATCTGTAGAGGATGGAGCTGTTTTAGATTCAGGGCCTACTTTAAAGCTAAGGCCACCGTTAAAGCCTTGGTTACCATTGCCAACCACAGTACCTACATTAAATTGTACATTGCGGTTTGGACGGTAGTAAGCACCTAAAGCAGTTGCTGTTTTGCCATGATAATGACCAAAGCCAACGGCTACACCCAATCCAGTTTCACCTTCTGAGAAGTTTGGTTGTAATGCAGCTAATGCATAACTAGATGCAGTCGCTTTATTAACTGTAGTTTCTATATTTGTACCAACTGATTGCACTTGACTAATAGCATTTTCCAATTGACCTACTGTAGCTGCATCATGTGCATCAACACCATCAGCAACTTTCACCAAACGATTATATTTAGCATCTGAGTATGTAGTAGGTGTTACTGTAGGCTCTTTATCATAATCTGGCACAGTTTTTTTATAACCTAAGTGTGTGGTGATTTCTTTATCTGGATATTTTACTGTGTAACCAGAAACATCACCAGCATCATGACCAAATGCAATTGTGCCTTCTTCTGTAGCTACGCTTTCATAACCGATAGCAGTTCCATATTTTACAGTCGTTCCTGCCTTATGACCTAAGGCTAAGCTGTTCTCTGCTTGAGAACCTGTAAATCCGCCACCGATAGATGTAGATGCTACACCAAGTGTTAGACCATTAGAACCACCAACAACAGTACTACCATTTCCTACAGTTCTTCCATCGCGACTACCTATAATCGTACTGTATTCACCATTGGCAATATTTTTATGGTTAACAAATCTGCGACCTGTAAATTCTCGGCCACCGCCACCAAGAATGGAAGCACCAACACCTACAGCTTCATTTTTGCTGCCCCCAAATACGGAGGACCACATGCCTACACCGGTATTACCTAAGCCGCCAGCGAGAGTACTGCCATGACCATCTGCATTATTTTGTGATCCCCCAATAACGGAACCGATTTCACCGCCCGCATTGTTACCACGGCCACCAGCAATAGAGCTGTGTAACCCATAGGTACCATTGGCATTACCACCAGAAATAGAAGAAGATTCACCATACGCAATGTTATCTTCACCACCGCTGATTGTTGCATAATTACCCACTAAAGAACCAACAGCTTCAATTTGGTTCTTTGTACCACCAAGAATAGCACCACTTTTAATCTCTTCGTGAACTATATTTTTAAAACCACCTACAATAGCTGTATATGATCCTTCTGCTGCATTCATCGTACCTGCAAGTACAGCACTATTTTCACCTTCTGCAACATTAGGCTCTTTATCTTTGCCTCCACTTACGACAACACTGCCGTCACCTAGTGCCTGATTACCAGCAGCATAGCCACCTATGACTTGACCAGCTGCCTCTACAGTTTGGGCAGTTAACACGGCAACAGATCCTAAGGTTAATGCAAACACACAAGCCGTTAACGATGCACTTACACATCTTACCTTCTTGCCATTTTGTTGTTGCGAATTCAATTTGTTCATAGTAAACATGTCTCTCTCTTCCTTCTCTATAACTATACTCAAACTCTTACTCCATAAAATTTTCTTAGTTACATTCACTAATAGATACACACAAATTCACTAAAAAAAACATTTTATTTTGCAAGATATACATAAGATACGCTCATTGTAAGAAAATTTTATGAGTTATTCAATATTTTATATTAATGAAATAAATTCATATGTTTATAAGTTTTACTAATACCCCTATTGGTATAATATGCAGCATTTGCATAAAATAATATATCTACTACAAGTCAGATGAAGACCAAAGGCACTGTTTCTATAAGCTTTTTTAAATATAATTGGTATTTATAAGTATATAACCAGTATTCATAATACAGAATTTTTAAAAGATATAGTCCAATGATATACTTAAGATAGTGTATATTATTTTTATTTTATAATGTAAAGGGTCGTGTGTATGAGAAAACGTATAAATAAGAGAAATGTAACGCGTTGGGGACGATTTAGCACGTCAAAGGCCGTATTATTTTCTATGATATTAACGGCTATGAGTGGTCAAGTGGTAAATGCTACTGACAGCAATGCTGGATCTGAGCAAACCATAGTACCAACTATCACGGTAACAGCTACAAGAACAATGGAAGATATTTCAAAAACACCAAGTTCCGTTTCTGTAGTTACAGCTAAAGATATTGAAGCACGCAGAGTTGATACAGTAGCTGATGCTTTACAAATGTTACCAGGTGTTTATAAAAGCCAAAAGGCAAATGGAGGATTACAAATTCGTGGTTTTGACTCCACTAACACATTAGTATTACTCAATGGTGTACCAATGAATAATACATTTAATAATAGTGTGGATTGGGAAGCTATTCCGGTACATTCAATTGATCGAATTGAGTTAGTACGTGGTCCAAGCTCCTCTTTATATGGTGGTAGAGGTGTTGCCGGTGTTATCAGCATTCAAACGAAACAGCTACAACCTAAACAAGATGTGAAAGATATCCATTGGCATGGACAAATCGGATATGGTTCCCACGGAACTCGCAACAATGAATTAGGTTTTGATGCGCGTGTATCTGATCGCGTCTCTGTTGGTATGTCCGGAGAACAAAGAAAAACCGATGGATACCCTGGGTTCTTTATTACTGGCAGAGCTGCCAACATTAGACCTACTACAGTGACAGTTACACCAGATAATCCTGTACCACAAACAAAAGATGGGGCCTATCTATTAGGTAGTCGTGGCGATAAATCCTATGACAATAAAAGCCTTTCTACCTACATTACGATGAAGCTTCGTGATAGAGAGTCGTTAACATATTCATATCTATATACAAAAAACAGATATGCATATGAAAACCCTATGAGTACGATTACAGTTGGCGGTCAACCAGTTTTTTCTGGTAATGTCAAAGTTAGCAATCAAAAATATGTAGCCCTTAGAACAAGTCGATATTTAGGTTATGACGGATTAAAAGAGTATCACTCCCATAACTTACAATATAAAAATGACAAAAATAAGATTCAAGCTACGTTCAATATGTTAGATCGTAAAAAAGATGGTTTCTCTAGCCCTGCTAACCCAAATACACCAAATTATAGTGGACCTGGAGATGACTCCTTCTATCCTGGGAAAACAATTAATTTAGATGTACAGAAAGTATGGGACCGCAGAGGCAAACACAGTGTTGTTGCTGGATTTAACTGGAAAAAAGAAAGCTTTAACCAAAAACGACGAGAATTAACGAATTGGAGAAACCATTCCTCTTTTGATTCCACTACGTATCCAGGTGGTTTGTACGAAATCAACAAAGGCGCTACAAGTAATCTAGCATTATTTGTTCAAGATACATATCGTCCTAATCATGACTGGGCTATTTATAGTGGACTTCGTATAGACAGATTTAAAAAATTCGATGGTCAACATGTGACTTATAACCAAGCTAATAGCAGATATGATACAGTGAATCATGGAACCGGCACTTATACAGAATTAAGTCCTAAGCTTGCCATTGAGTATTATGTAACTGACTCCTTGAATGTGTATGCATCTTATGGTCATTCCTTTAACCCACCTCCATTGAGCCAAGTCTATCGTTATAGTGATATTGTGAAAGCAAATCCTAACTTAGATCCAGAACGTTCTGATTCATTTGAAATTGGTTTGAAAAAAGAATGGAATACAAAGACTACATTAAATGTCTCTGGATTCTATGTCAAAACTAAGGACAAAGTTAAATATCTTACATATTATGACAATAGTGGCAATGTAGACTATAAAATGTACAATAACGTAGATGAAGAATCTCGCCGCGGTGTGGAACTAGAAGTTCGTCATCAATTGTCATCCAAATGGTCTGTATTTGGAAACTATACATGGCAAACAGGACGGATTAAACATAAAGAACTTCCTAATACAAATGCAAGCGAATATGCAGAGGTGAATTATGACATTCCTAAACATACATTCCATGCTGGTGTTGAATATACTAGTGGTAAATGGAATGCTCTTTGGGATGCACAATACGTAAGCCGTCGTCAATCTGTAGATGATGTTACTGGTCAATACGGTTCTGAAGATAGCTACTTCATTTCTAATGTAGCTGTGAATTATAAATTATCTAAAGAAGCGACATTACAATTTGGTGTTCAAAATGTATTTAACCGCGTCTTCTTTAGCGATGAAGCTACCGCAGGTCGTACGTACTCGGCAAGTATGAAGTTTAAATTCTAATCGATTCTCATCATATTAATAGAACTAGACACAGACGAAGGAACTAAAAAATCTCTCGTGGTGTTATAAAAAAAGCAACCTCTAGTCAATGAAACTTTAAGTTTCAATAGCTAGAGGTTACTTTTTTATATTTATTTCTTGACACGATACACCATGTCCCCGCTATTCCAAATATACATAATGGCGGATACTGGAGATTTTTCATCGACCCAAAGCCAGCCTGTATATGTAGTTGTATTGGCAAAATAGCCTTCAGTAATTATTTCAAATTCTGAGTCTACATACTCATTTATAAAATCTTGTAAACAAAGAGACTTTCCATAAAAGCGACCTTCACCCAAGGTTTTGTTAAATATTAGTACCTTACACAAATCCACATCACAGTTGTTAAAACATATTTCTCCTGAGAATGCTTTTTCTTCACCATCTAACAATTGATACATTTCTTCAACTGTTAACCTTAATGTTTTATTATGAATTTTGATTCTATTTACTTTACTACCATAAAGACTGAAAAGGATGTTACTTTTTCTATCATGTATAAACTCCATATTATTCCTCACAATATGAAATCTAAAATTGTAATTTAAATATACTATAAAACTATTATTTGATTATTTAAACGAAGTGTATTCTATTACAGCCGCTTTATTATATTAGGTCTAAATAAAAAATCAGATTTATTCAGTTCTAGAACAATGCACTTAAATAAATATTATTTCTTATCGATAAACACTGCATCACCTCTATAAAGTGAATAGGAGTCATCCAAAACATACTTATTTGACGCATTTAATGCTGGAAACTGAATTACTGCATCTCCAACCTTAACCGCATCAGACTTAATATGAACTTCAAAAGGACTATTAGTATCAATCTTAGATAATTCAAATAATGATTGATAACCTACTGTTACCCACATACCAGGACCTTCATATTGATCATCGCCACGTACTGTTTCTATTGGATAATATGTATATCCATTTTGTACTATAGATATAACAACATTATTAGTATCATTATACATCTTACTTTCCGGCATATAAAGGAAAGATCTAACCTGTAATATATTAGTAGCATTTCTTGTTGAATAAGTACTTGCTACACCTCTAGCATCCTCCAATGCCGTATTTGCAAAAATTGCGAATGGAGTTTGAACATATACGATACCTTGCAATTCATTTCTTGGGAAAATTCCACCATAACGTCTTTTAATAAACTTTTTCTTAGCAGTAGATATCATTTTGATATTTTTCTTTTCTACTAAAGACTGTCCATAAGATGTTGCTGATGCGATATCTTCATTTGTAATTTGGTGTTTCTCAATAACTTGAGGATTATAAGTACTAATATCTTCAGCAGATACTGCCATAACAGACATAGCTAAAATTGAAAATAAAACAATTTGTTTCTTAAAGTTCATAGTCTCACCTACAAAACATATACTTTTAAAAATAAGCTTTTCCATAAATTTTGGTCATCTCTAATATGAGCCATTCTAATCCTCACTACATCGCTTCGCTTCTAGTAAGCAAAGCCACTGCTTCGACATTTGCTGTCATTGGGAACATATCTACAGGTTGTACTTCTTTTAGTTCATAGCCGTAGTGTGTGAGAATTTCAATGTCTCGCGCCATGGTTGCTGGGTTACAGGACACATAGACAATGCGTTTTGGTTCCATCCCTTTTAGGTCCGCATAAGCGAAGGGCTAATCTATTATTTTTCTTGTACTTGTTTACCACTCATATGTTCAATGGTAATTTCAAACATTTGTGTTGCTCGCCCATTACGAGCAATTTGTTCATCAGCTAAAGTTTCATCAGGATAATACTTCATGGCAAATTCTTTTAATCGACCTATAGATTCGAGGCCAGCTTCTAATAAACGACATCGACCAAACACAACTACACTTTGTACATACGGTGCCCAGGATTAAGATTCAGCTATACACTCATTACCATATACAGTAAAACATACGTTATCTGAAACTTTCAATGCCTCTACTTTATGACCAGCTTTGGCTCCATGAAAATAAATTTTCTGTGCAAGACTATCGTAAAAATAATTAATAGGAATAGCATAAGGGTAGCCATTATCGCCATTCATGGCTAGAATACCTCGACGATTAGATTGTAATAAGGCTTCTGCAGAGCTATGGTCTATTTCATTTATCTTTTTGCGAATTGGTTTAAACATATATTTAGTCTTCCTTTCTAGTGAGTAAAGCCACTGCTTCAACGTGGCACGATACCTGCTAATTGATGTCAGATAGGATTCCTATTCTTGGAAACATATCATATCAATTCGGAAACAAGTCCACACCTTCTGAAAACCTTAATTCTCATCTCATTATTTCAACAGTAAAACTGAGGTCTTAACTATTGAAGTGTTCGGGAAACAGTCGATACATGCCCTCTGCTACTATATAATGCAGGCCTTTTTTTATAGCTGTAGTTTACCACTGTCTCCACAGTTAAGGCGGTAAAGACCAACTTATATCCACATAGTGAAGCTGCACTGACTCCTGATGGGCCAATACACTCCACGAGGTTGAGTTGCCAGATTTCACCGTCTCGACCTAACGTTATCCCAGATATGGCACTATGGCATCATAGAATTTCTTGCTCCACTCCGCATGGAACCTTGCCATCTGCAGCCAATCAGTTTCATTTTCTATGCTTACACCATTAAGCTGATAAGAAATCTTTGATGACTTGATATCATCACCGCGGCTCCATACAAGAGATACTCCTAAAGCCTTCTCAATATCATCCTTATGGGACATCAGCATATCAAATGCTTTTTTATTTTCTTCTTTCTTAGCTTTTCCTAAGTACAAGTCAACCCTTGCCGAATCAAAGTTTGCAATACAACTAATGTTAAATCCGCTTACTCCAAAGAAACCATTAATCCAGTTTTCCTTTGATGGATTTACATTGCAGAATGAGCCACCTTCTCCATGAGCTTCCTTAATTGGTTCTAAAGCATATGCCCAATACTTTCTTCGAAGCTCATATCGTGTTCCTGTCTCGTTCTCAACACTTTCATTTTCATCACGTAGGTAAAAAACTAAATCCGAAGGGTCTGTATCATATAATTTAAATACTCTGCTCAATACAGACAGCTTGCTTTGTGTGCTTGTGTTAGTCCATACAAAAATACCATCTCCGATTTCAACACTCTTTGTGAAATCAGATTTCTTCATGCTAAAATGCAACGCAACATTATCCTCCGTAGAAGCAGCAAGTTTTGTAATCACATTCTTGTCTTCAGCATAAAGAATTTGTAATACTTTCTCGAACATTTCTACCCAGCTTGAAACTGGCTGTTCTGTATTCTTATAACTGAAACGTGCAATTTGTCTTCCACTCAATGAAGTATCATCGTCAAGCGTATATGAATCTAACTGCTTTTCTACTGGCTTAAATACTGTCGTCGGTGCGGCCCAGATTTCGAGCGCACGTCCCATCAAATACTGATTACGTTCTTCCAGTTCAGCCAGAGTCCATTTATCTTTTTTGGCAATATAAGTATTCATTCGAATACCACTGTCTTCAAATCCATTTTTCATAGACTTCTTTTCTTCGAATGTGCTATTGCTGTACTTTGAATTATATGCAGTCAAAGTCAGATTCGCAATTCTATGGAGCCAAGTTTCATGTATCTGTTCATAATCATCACCGAGAGACTTAACCCATGCTGGCGTCAAATGTTGAGGCATAATATGTTCGATGGAATAAATGCCATCATCACAATGACCATATACATCCTTATCTTCTGCAGTCGAGAAATTTTCCAGACGTTCTAAGATATAAATCTTATTTTTGCTATTCATCTGGTAAACCTGTCTATCAGTAAATCCAGCAGAGAATTCTTCGTCGCGCGGGAAGCGTGCCTTCTCCTTCTTTGATAACAGTGCATATTTGAATTTCTCAACATAATCTACATCGTTACCTTCATATCTGATGATTTCTCTATGAAGCAGAAGGAATATCTTATTCAACGCGTTCGTCGGTAAATCACAGATTGTTCGTCTGAATAGATAATTCTCTGTAATTAGAAATGTATCTGCAACCTGAGACATATCCAATTTTTCCTCATCATACATTCTTAATACTTCAAGAAAGAATGGTCTGGTTACCGTTGTCTCCAATCTATTTAATCTGTAGATACATGAATCTAATACCTTATTTTTTGTGCCATCACAAAGCAAGATTTCGTAGCGTTTAGCATATGAAAGCAGCTCTTTCAAGAGCTCTTCTGCTTCAATCGATTGCTGCTCGACATACTCCTTAAAACTGATATAAATCTTCTTCTGCGATGGTATTGCCATCTGCTTGACGCTCAAATAATCCCTTACAAAGGAACTAACGTCATACTTGGTGCACTCTTCAATTCGGTTCCAGTATTTATCATAGTATTCATCTTGTTCTTTTGAAGGAAGTCCCATTAAGATAAAGTTTCTGATTTTGTCACCTTCACTCAGGTCAAGGCCAGTGGAATTCAGGCTTTCAAATATTAACTGTGGGTTATCCTCATTATTAAGCGTAATATTAATAATCTCCAAACTGTAGATTGCATCAAACAGTTCATCAATCGTTATTTCCTGCTTCTGAATTCTTTCGTAGAAATAATTGTAATTAGTAGTAAGATTTGACTCCCTGATATGTTCATCAACACTACTAAACAACTTTCCGAATGCTTTCTGGTCATTCTTTACAGGCTTTAGCTTAATACGGGTCTCCTCTGGCTGATATTTATCTACCAAAAAATCCTCGTAGATTTGCTTACCCAAAGATGAATCATTTGGAACTATTACAGCAGCATCAATGAGGTTATACATTGCTAATAACAGCAATGAAACAGTTGTCAACCTCTGTTGGCCATCGATTACAAGAAACTCTGTATTTCTTCCTGATGGTTCATAAACAGAAACTAAGCTTCCAAAGAAATGACTTCTTCTTTTGTTTTTTATTACTTTAATAAGGTCATCATAAAGCTGTTTACAGTTCTCGGTCTTCCAGTCATAGTTACGCTGATAAACCGGGATTATGAAACGCTTCTTTGAGCCTTCCATGTATTCTATTAATCTACATTCTGAACCTTTCATGCGTCCTCCTCCAAAACAGTTACGATTTGCCATACCTTTAACTCATCGTCAAACGTATCAATATTTATCTCTTCTGAATCAAGAGCCCCGATTAGATACTCACGAATCCATCCAGTAATATTAAGTACCTTGCCACAATATGGGCACACACAGTTTGATTCGCTGTCAAAACTATGAACTGCATCCAGACCCATGCCATTATCCTTTTCAAAGCTACTTACATCATATACATATTCAGCTAAATCAACTTCAAACTCTGTGTTGCACTCCGGACATTGAATTGTTCTAACAAATGATAATCCTTCATCAATTTCATCTGGTTCAGATTCGTCATCGATAAACAGTCCCGGAACATTATATTTAATGCTGGCAGCCTCCGTCATAACACTTGTATTACCACAATGCAATAAAGAGCTCTTTAATTTCAAATCTTCTTCATCACCATCATGAACAACATACGCGTCTTTATAATTACGGATATATAGTGCAGATTCACGAGAAAAACTATTTCTTTGAAGTAATATAGTAAGCGGATTTGTAGTACCAAATTCCACATATTCATACCAGTTGTTATCGAATTCTATAACGTTATGCACCTTCTTATATTCATTTGAGAAGCGCAAAAAGTAATTCGGAATACTAAAATACCGTATTCTCGATTACCTCCAGTTTATCCGCAAAAACAACATTTCTATGTTCTTTAGAATTGTCATTGTACGTTGTTGATGGCTGGTATAGTGAAATCCTGAAATTATCTAGATGTTTTTTATGGTGTTCAAGAGCTCTCTTCATAATGTAACCCCATTCCACATATTCCTGTTTTTCATAATCAGATATAGGAGCACCCCATTTTAGTCCCATAGTTAAAATTCCATTATCCATAATTGTATGAATTGTATTATCCAATACCAAAGGTTCAAATCTTACATTCTTTTCACAATACCCATTTGATGTTCTTAGCAGTTCAATGAATTCATTCACATATGAGAATACATTGCAAATTTGAGTAGGCGTAAGATTTGACTGTTCTCTTGCCTCATCGTTTCTTAATGTATCTCCATAATATTTATGTACTCCTCGAAACTTTTTTCACCCTTATCGTTAATATAAAATGCTTTTTCATTTTTTTCGAAAATATTCTTCCAAGTCCATCATCTAAAATTCACCTCTTTTTACTATGGCATTTCTGCCTAATATCATTTTTATCGTTTGAAAATACCTCTTGCCTAGTGTTGTTGAATTTATACTAATTTTACTGAATTATCAGCCATAAATATTATAAAGTCAGTTGCTCCATTTAATAAATTAGAAAATGTTTCCGCATAATTTTCATTTTTCACATCAAGTGTTTTAGTTATCTTTTGATAACCTTTTCCTTTACGATGACCTGTTCCGCTTGAACGCAACTCTTGTAAATTCCTTAAAAACTTTATATGTTTATCACAATTCTCGATGTTTTTTTCGATTAACCAAGCCTCTAATTTAGATATACTTCCCACCAACTTTTCATAACTTCCAGTCAATTAGCTGGTAATTTTCTTCTCATTCAAAGAATCAATTAGTATTTTTACCAAAGAAAGCACAAGCATATCCATCTCTGCGATTGAATTATTAACTGGTACTCGCAGGGTTTCAAAGTTATATGCATCTTGCTCTGTTAATGGCAAAAATAATGGCCAACCAAATCTATCTCCATAAGCTTGGTTTACTCTCCTATATGTTTTTTTAAATACAAAATCTGGAGACTCAGAATCTGCTGCAATGCACATAAAGTCTCTTTTTACTTTTGTGGAACTCAATTTACCACCAACGGCTTTATTAAAACCTCTCCAGTAATGCTGTTCAGATTCACTTGGTAAATCTCGCCCTAAATCTCCCAAATATGCTGAAACATAATCAGGGTTACTATTATCAATATATAAAGCCCACAGTACGCCACATCGTATAATACCATCTTCAATTTTATAAATTTCTGGCTTAGAATAATACTTATTTAAAACTGCAGTATCGAAATATACTGGTGTTAGATAATGAGGAGCTGTTGGATTAGCACCGCAATAATTCCTCAAGCAACTCGGATTGCAAGTATGGCGTATTTCTTTTCCATTTTCATCTATTCCAATAATGAAATCGACATAGGTTTTTTCTTCATTGTAAGGCCATATATTACTATCACATAAACTACAACCAATAATAACGTTTTTACCCCAAATATATGAATAATTTTCTCTTTTGGTTCCAGTAGATGTATTTCCAATGTTCAGTGTGTAAAATATTGAATTCTCATCATTTCTGTACACCAATCCATCCGCTACAACCTTTTCTGATGCATTAAGAGCAACACATCTGCTGTCAATATGAATAATCAATGCTTTTTCTTTTACAGCTAAATATGTCTTTAAATACCTTTTATGTATAGTAATGTATCCATTATCGTTCATTTTAACAACAGTAATTTCTTCACCATCTGAAACATCAACATATTCTTTTTTTTGTGCCTTGAATTTATAATCTAAGTGCAACTAAAAAAGATTCATGGCTTTCTGATAAAAT